>Ga0315537_1001836_pt1 | contig 16487 bp, 12 predicted proteins | sample SalMarSW160270MG_FD_203091 | JGI IMG/M metagenome (GOLD analysis project Ga0315537, IMG submission 203091) | Salt marsh sediment microbial communities from the Plum Island Ecosystem LTER, Massachusetts, United States - Salt Marsh Sediment SW1602-70 ... | reverse complement strand
AGCAGGTTTTGGCGTCTTCGTAGAAGGTCTCGTAGAAATCGCCCATGCGAAAAAACAGTATGCAGTCGGGGTATTTCTGCTTGAACTTGGAGAACTGCTTCATCGCAGGCGAAAGTTTCTCATTTGTGGCGGCCATATTGCAAGATTATACAGGAAGCCGGCCGATTAACAACTCTGTAATAATTGAGGCTGCCTGCTGTTTGGATTCGGCGTTTTTCAGTTGTTTCAGCAGGCTTTCCTGCCGGTGGGAATGTAAAGGTTTCCGTTCTTTCAGCGCAAAACTTACAGGAATCGTTGAATAAATCAAGGCCTCTCACATAGGCGTCTGATGATGTGGATATTGTACGTTATGCTTTTTGTTTTTGTGCTTTGATAATTTGAACCAGGGACCTTAACACCGCCTGCGTCTGTTTCTGTCCTTTGCCTTCTAACGTGAGTCCCTGCGAGGGGCGTGCACAGCACGCGACGCGGCAATCCCGTCCCCAAGTGTGAAATCTGAAATGCCTGCCCCATTGCTTGGAGTCCAGCCTGTTCCCGAATATCGTAGTCGGGGTTCTGCTCTAACCGGAAGATATACGCACCGTTACCATCCTCCGGGCTGCCGCCTTATATAGTATAGAGAATACTCTGCAATAGGGCTGTTTCAGTTAAAACAGCAGGATACGACGCTCGAATTAAAGAAAGGGGTATATGAGATGAAAGTACTAAGATTGATACAAAAATGGCTGCGAAGATTGTGGGGCTCAGACGGGCCTTTAGCAACTTCAATTGATTCGCACAAGTGGGAAAACAAAATCGAAATTTTGGGGCATTTGTCGCGCGGATGTTTTTGAATCATTGAGCGAAAAGATGCCGACTGAAGATCAACCAAAACCGCAGCTAATTTAATCCAAAAATCGACATTATCGAAAAAATTCTCATTTTTTTTCTGACAAATCCTTATCTCCCAACCCTGCCTAAAAACGCCCTGTCCTCCGTTATTGCGTGGAGGCCGTAAGCCGAAGCGGCAATCTCAAAATTCTTCATTCTAAATTCTCTCGGCGATGTCCTATTTCCCCAAGTGTCCAAACCGTCAAAAAGCCCTTTTTCAGCATTAATAGCCCCATTTTCGCCCTCAACTTGACTTTTTGCCTCTTTCACATATATATAAGTAGTCAGATTTAATGTCGTAATTGGAGCGATGGAAATACTCGTACCGACGTTTTGGAGCCAAACAGGGCTGTGACCGTTGCCCTATCAGGAATATAAAAATTTCTGTCATTCTGAGCGGAGCGAAGAAAATCTTTTTTTTCGAGCATATTCAGTACAGTTCGAGGCGTAGACTCGACTGGGAACGTGCGGCTTATAAAATGAATAATCACATAGGAAATATTCAGTAATCGGTTACGTATGGCAGACATATTTGACCGCACAATAGTGAATCAAATCCAGCAGGCGAATGACATCGTTGATGTCATAAGCGAACACGTCAGCCTGAAGAAAAAAGGCAGGGAGATGGTCGGCCTATGTCCCTTCCACGACGACCATCGACCCAGCATGAATGTCAATCCCGCAAAGCAGATTTTCAAGTGTTTTTCCTGCGGTGCCGGGGGAAGCGTCTTCTCTTTTGTCCGGATGCGTGAGAACCTCACCTTTCCACAGACACTTCAGAGGCTCGCAGACCGGGCCGGTATAAAGCTGAAACCACTAAAAACCAAGGACTCAAAACCAAAAACTGATGAGGCTGACCCTAATGAGCTGGCAAGGGTCAACGCCTGGGCCGCCAAATACTTCCAGCAAAATCTCCAGGACAAGAGTAAAGGCAAACACGCCCGTGACTACCTCGCCGAAAGGAAGATAACGCCTGAGAGTATCAAACATTGGCAGATTGGTCTTGCCGTTGCGCAGAATGATTTACTCCTCGCTGCGAAAGCAAAAAAAATTCCGACAAAGTTACTCCGGGACGCAGGCCTGGTTGTAACTCAAAATGGCAGCCTCGCCGATAAATTTGTAAACCGCCTTATGTTTACAATTGCAGACGCAACCGGCAGAGTAATCGGCTTCGGCGGGCGAACCCTCGATGGCACCGGCGCCAAATATATAAACTCGCCGGCTACAGCCCTTTTTGATAAAAGCAATTCTCTCTACGGCCTCCAGCACGCCCGACAGCATATTGCTTCTTCAGGTGTAGCCGTTGTAGTCGAAGGCTATACAGACACCATCATGGCACACCAGACCGGAATCGCCAACGTCGTTGCGAGCCTGGGCACAAGTTTTACGCAAGGCCAGGCACGCATCCTACGACGCTACGCAAAAAAGGTGGTCTTGCTCTTTGACAGCGACGCCGCTGGTATCGAAGCCGCCAACAGGGCCCTTGAGGTCTGCGTCTCGCAGCGTATAGACATAAAACTTGCCTCCGTCCCAAAGGGAAAGGACCCGTGCGATTTTCTTCTTAGCGCCGGCAGGAAGGCTTTTGAGAAACTGCTTGGCAGCGCGGTCGATGTTTTTGAATTCAAATGGAACAGACTGATAGAAAGTATCGGCACTACTGATACACTCATCGACCACAAAGCCGCAGTCGAAGAGTTTTTACAGACAATCGCGACCGCCGCCTGGGCCGGCCGCGTGCCTGCCATCGACAGGGGCCTGATTGTTAACCGCCTCTCCAAGATTATCGGCACAACCCCAAAACAAATAAATGCTGAGCTGTCAAGAAGAATGGCAAGAGTGGCAAGGAATGCAAACTACCGCGACTCCACCGCCCCGAATCAAAAAACCCGGTCCGTACCGGCTGACCTCGGGCAGGGACTTTATGCCACAGCTCAAAGAGAGGTACTCGAAGTATTACTGAACGAACCGAAGCTTTTTGACATCGTAAAAAAACAGATAACGCCTGAGGACTTTGATGTACCGATATTGAGGCGGATGGCGGACATAGTTTTTGAAGCGATGAACGCCGACCCCAATCCGTTGCTAAAAGAAATCCTGGCAAAAGCCGAATCCGTAGAGGTCGGCAGCCTTGCTGTGGAATTAGCCCAGACCGGTGAAGCAAAAGACAATTTCAAACCTCGTTTGGACGGGGCACTTAATGCTATGCAGAGGCTGCAGAGACAGAGAAAAAAGAGTGAGATTAAAGCGGTGGATGACCAGACTCGATTTCTCCGCCGTTTCTCCGAAAATACTCCAAAAGAAAATCCACATAACGTGGGAATGGTATAGTGAAGTTGACGGCTGTTATCGGCTGTTGATAAGTAGAAAGTAATCAGCGACAGTGAACCGCTGGGGCTGATTAGCGGTAGATAATTAATAGGAAGCACTGAATTCGAAATCGCTACTGAGGGTACTAATTGTGGCAAAAAAAACAAAAAAGGCAGACAAAAAAATTAGCGCTGTTGAAGCCGCTGATGGTGATAGCTCTTCAAAGTCCGCCAAATCCAAAAACACTGAGCAGCGTATAAAAACGCTCATAGAAAAAGGCGGCAAAAAAGGCTTTCTTACATACGAGGAAATGAACGAGGGTCTGCCCGAAGAAGCTGTCAGCCCGGCCCATCTCGACCGTCTGCTCGCAACGCTGGATGAAAAGGGAATCGACCTGCTCGATGAAGCTGACGTCCGGAAACAGCCGGAAGAGGAGTTCGAGGAAACTGAAGGGCAATTAGAGCATGAAGCAGCCAAAGACGAGCAGGTCGAAGTCGACGAACTACTTGAAAAACATCTGCTCGAGCCGGAAGTTTCAAAAAGAATCGATGATCCTATCCGAATGTATTTGACCCAGATGGGTCAGATTCCTCTGCTGAATAGAAAAGCGGAAATCACACTCGCTCGAAGAATCGAAATCACCAGAATGGACTTCAGAAGAAAATTACTTCAGTGCGATTATTGCGCGCGGAACGCTCTCGATTTGCTGCAGCAGGTGCACGAGGGATTGCTTTCTTTTGACAGAACAATGAGAACTTCGCCGGCCGAAAACCTCGCGAAAAGCACAATAAAGAGACGCCTGCCGGCAAACTGCGGCACTGTAAGTAAAATGCTTCAAATGAACCAGAACCTGTTAAAGAAGGTCATCAAATCACTGAACGGGGATAGGCCCGACAAAGCTATTCTAAAACGAGCACACAGAAACAGTCAAAAAATCGCGACGCTGCTGGAAGAACTTAGCCTGCGAACAAGCAGAATCCAGCCGATGCAAAATAAACTTCACGCTATCTGTGAGAAGATGCGCCAGCTCCAGAGGATTATCGAAGCCGGGCCCAATATGGATTACACCAGTGAAGATATTGAGGCGGTTAAACAGGAGTTAATCGGTCTGCAGGAGCTGGTGAACGAAACTCCGAAGATGCTCGAAAAACGACTTCGTGTAATAGACAGAGTCTTCACTCAGTATGAGCAGGCCAAACGCCTGCTTTCGAGCGCGAACCTGCGACTGGTAGTATCAATTGCCAAGAAATATCGTAACCGCGGCTTGAGCTTTCTTGATATAATCCAGGAAGGTAATACCGGCCTGATGAGAGCGGTCGACAAATATGAGTACCGCAGGGGTTATAAATTCAGCACCTATGCAACGTGGTGGATTCGTCAGGCAGTTACACGTGCGATTGCCGACCACGCTCGTACGATTCGTATTCCAGTCCATATGATAGAGACGATGAGCCGACTGAGGACAGCAGGCAAAGTACTGCATCAGAAACTGGGCAGAGAAGCTACCGTTGAGGAGATTGCCAAAGAAGCCGAGATGAGCGTGGAGGAGACACGCAGAGTATTGAAGATTTCCAAGCATCCGATAAGTCTTGACAGGCCCATCGGGGATAGTGAAGACAGCTACTTCGGTGATTTCATTGAAGATGATAATATTGATTCGCCAGTGGCCTCAGCTACTCAGGAAATGCTCAAGGAAAGAATCGATCTGATCCTGAAAACGCTTTCATATCGCGAACGCGAGATTATCAAGCTGCGTTACGGCATCGGGGACGGCTATACCTATACGCTCGAAGAAGTGGGCAGAATCTTTAAAGTCACCCGCGAGCGTGTCAGACAGGTTGAGGCAAAAGCGATACGCAAACTACAACACCCTGTCCGCGCCCGCAAACTCGAAGGTTTCCTCGACCATAAGGCAGTGGCGACTTAACAGGCATTGAGGGCAGAAGGCAGAGGTCGGAAGTTGGATATCGAATGAGGAATAGCGAATAATGAATTTGAGATTGCCGCGTTCGTCACAGGCGGGCTCGTAATGAAATCCCTCAAATCATATGTGACCGGGCATTAGATACAATCAAATACTTATATGGCACAGGACCGCCAGTGCCCAAAGCAAATCCTTTTTAGGCACGACCTTCGTCTCATACTTTTCATTTATCGGTATGAAGTGAACACTGCTCTCGGTTGTTCTTATGAGCTTACAGGTGACCCCTATTTGATTTGAAACACGCGCGACTCCAATTTGCCCCTGAGCGGCCGGCACAGAGGGGCTTAATATCACGATGTCACCGTCGTTTATCCTCGGCGACATACTATCACCATCTATCTGAAGCGCAAAACTGTCGGGAAACAGCTTATGAACCTCCTCACACTGAACGAATTCAACAATCTGCTCATTCTCCTTTCCGCTAACCTGAATTAGATTAACCCTCTGTCTTTTGAGACTATCTACCAGGGCCCTCGCCTGCAAATCAACTGAGACCTTACCATCTATAGAACCAATAATCGCTTTACCAATATGCTTCTTTACCAGCTCCTCAAGTTCAGTAACAGCTTGCTTAGGTTCCGGCAGAAATGTTTCATCCCAAAAATGAACTATACCTGCGGCGGTTCTGCCGAGTACCGGAATCCATCCCGGCTGAGCCGGCTTTGTCGGTAAAACCTGGGGATAAAACTGCTTTTCGATACCTTTTTTCTCGCATAACAGCTCAATAAAAGCAAGAACCGGCTCGGTTAGCTCCGGATTCTCTGTAAGCAAATCACCGAGCTTTTGCAAAAGTTCACTATATGGACCAAAGGAGAATTTTTTTTCTTTTCCCTGTCCTGTAAGCAGCCACTCCAAATCCCCTCCCGTAACCTCACATATTTTCAGAAGAATGTTAATAGGAGGGAGCCTGTCATTTTCATAATAGCTGTAAGTAGAAGCACTTATGCCCAGAGCTCGGGCAAATTTACTCTTGCCTCTTTCGCCTGCGTATTGCTCACGTAGAGACCTAATCCGCTCAATTATCGCATTTACGTTATTATTTTGCATAAATACTGTACATTTGCGAATATATACTTGCAATCATTCGCTTTTGTGTTAATATTAAGGCAAAAGCTGATTCTAAAACGAGCATTTTATGTATGGATTCGAAAGTTGTCAACAAGGAGATTAGTAGAAATGGCAAAATATATGAAAAAAAGAGGAAGAAAGCCGACTTTGGCGAAAAAACCGAAAAAAACTACAAAAGGCCAAACAAAAGCGGCGGAATATGTAAGCCACCTATTAGAGTTACATAAATTACAAGGCGTAATCCTGGCTCGCCTTAGCAAGGAAGTAAAGTAAAAGGTAACCAATTTTTAATCAACCGTATGTATTTAGTTACTGTTGCGGAAAACCGAAACTGGAAATGTCACCCCTGCGAAAGCAGGGGTCTACGGCGAAAAAACTGGATTCCTGCTTTCGCAGGAATGACAAGCGCCGTTTCCGCAACAGGAACTATTTAGAGAAAAGGGTATGCGAACATTCTTTTCAAAGTGCATAATTACTTTAACAGGCAAAGAACTAATTTTTCAGGAATAGGTTGCCGGGCAGTTGCTTTATCAGGCCCTTTAGACGGAGCGATATCAGGCCGGCGTTAATAATGCCCGGCGGCAAATTGGTCTCCATAATTATCTGGTCTATATGAGACGGTTCTTTATCGAGATGGTCATAAATCTTTTTTTCAGAATCAGTAAGATTCAACCGGCTTACATCAAATAGGGATGTCTCGATCTTTTCAGAGGCCTTTGCGGTTGCCGCGGTTACGTGGTCTTGCAGTTGTTGGCCGATGTAGCCGAGAGCTTCCATCACATCTTCAACGGATTCGATTAGCTTTGCCCCCTGTTTTATCAACTGATGAGTACCTTTACTCAATGGCGAATCAATTTTGCCCGGCACGGCCATTACCTCACGATTATTATCCATCGCGGCCCTGGCGGTTATCAGTGCTCCTGAACGCAGGCCGGCCTCGATAACGATTGTCCCCAGGGACAGTCCGGCTATTATTCTGTTTCGGGGCGGAAAGTTCACCGGCAGCGGTTCGTAATGCAGCGGCAATTCGCTAATGCAGGCGCCCGATTCAGCTATGAGCTCGAACAGCTTCTTATTCTCCGGCGGATAGATTTTTGCCAGACCGCAGCCCTGCACAGCAATTGTGCGTCCATTTGCCGACAGAGCACCTTGATGTGCGGCGGTATCTATGCCGCGGGCCATTCCGGAACAAATAGTAAAGCCTGCTGAACTTAGAAAATGGGCAAGCCGGGAAGATTGCTCCTGACCATACAAACTGCACCGCCGGGAACCGACGATTGAAATACACAGGCTGTCCTGCCGAGTCAAACTGCCCTTGATGTAAAGAATCGGTGGAGGGTCGTAAATCTGTTTCAATACAGGTGGATAACGCTTATCTTCAAGGTGGATTATCCAGACGTCAAGCTTCTCGGCCAGTTCCAGCTCGGTGGTTGTGTCGAATTTGTTACGCGTTGCGGCAATTTGCTCAGCAGTCTTGAAGTCTACTCCGTCTATTTTGGTCAGCTCACTAACCGAGGCGCCTAAAGCGCTATCCACCGAGTCGAAACGGCTGATAAGTTTTCCAAAGGTAGTGGGGCCGACACTTTCAGCTCTGATTAATTTGAGCCATTTTTCGATATCAACAGAATGTTGCTGCGTTTTTGCCATCGTCATCTCACATAAGCCGGCTCGGCCTGTCCCTGCAAAGGCACAGGCGTAGTGAATGCGAAAATATTAGCTGGAGTTTATCTGATAACCGTCTGGGGTCAACAAAAAACAGGCCCAGGACTGGCGCGGAATTTTCTTGCTTTACACATCTTCTATTGGTACAATGACTTATAGAAGAATGTCAAAAATACGGGGAAGAGGCGTTTGTCGTTTTCGTCTCGGGATATGACGATGTCTTTTCCATTTAGGGACAACAACCCGAAAAAGGTTGATATTAAAAGTATGCAAATCAGCATTTCATTCGTCAGATAATCGCTATATATTGTGAAAGAACGAGAAGCCGTAAGGAAGTGTCGAAATGTCGTATGAGATATTTGAAAATGAAATTGTAATGCTTTCGCTTGGCGTGGGAGTTTTGATATTCATTTTGGGTAATCGCTCGCGATTGAAATCCCTTGCGGCATCTAAGATTCTTATTATGGCTTTCTATGTGCTGTTGTTAGGCTGGACTGTGACAGTGATGGAAGGTTTGTTTTGGGAAAAGATTCTGAACTATATTGAGCATGCCTGCTATGCTGTTAGTTCGATATTTGTGGCTGTGTGGTGCTGGAAGGTATTTGGAAAAAGAAGGGAGACCGTGTGATTTACCGTTTCTTTATAGTAGTCTTTGACATTATCACTTTCTTAGCGTCGGCGGTTGGGCTGATTTTCCTGTTAAAAGGCTGGAAACGGGCCCTGCAGCCGAAGACTAAGCTGGTGTTTACAGGGCTTCTGATTTTTACTATGTGTTACAGCTTGTGCCTTTTCGTCGAATGGTACTGGGGCACCAAAGTTTTGGACAGGGCAGAGGACGTCATTGGAGCATTGGTTCCAATGTGGTGGGCATTTGTCGTCTATGCCTTTCTCGGAGGAATCGTCGAGCAGCAACTACGTGAGCGGGAGGGAAGGTTTCAAGAGCTGTTCGATAAGGCGCCTATCGGCTACCATGAGCTGGACACGGATGGACGCATCACGCGAGTGAACCGAACCGAGCTCGATATGCTCGGCTATACCGCAGAGGAAATGCTGGGTCAGCCCGTGTGGGAATTCTATGTCGATAAGGAGAAGTCTCGGCTGGCAGTGGAGTCCAAGCTGGCCGGTAACATACCACCCGGACAGGCATTCGAGCGAATGATTCGACGAAAAGATGGTGACATGCTTCCCATTCTGATTGAAGACCGTTTTCTGCACGATAAAGCCGGGAATATTGCCGGCATCCGCTCAACCATACAGAATATCACAAAGCGCAAGCGGGCGGAGGAGTCGCTTGCGCAGGAACGCAATCTGCTGCGGACACTGATAGACAACATGCCGGATAACATCTTTGTCAAAGATACCCAAAGCCGGTTTGTTATTGCTAATATTGCCGTGGCACGTTTAATGGGAACAACACCAGAAGGACTTCTGGGAAAGACAGACTTTGACTTTTACCCGAAAGAACTGGCGGCCAAGTATTATGCGGGTGGGCAGAAAGTTGTCCGCACGGGTAAACCGTTGGTCGCCCAGGAGGAACCGGCCGTTGACCCGGAAGGCAATCGTAAATGGTATTCAACAACTAAAGTCCCTCTGCGGGGCAGCAGCGGAAAGGTTGTGGGCATTATAGGCATTAGCCGGGACCTCACGACCCGGAAATTGGTGGAAGAGGACCGCGAACGGCTTATGCGGACGCTGGCTCTAAAAAATGAAGAGCTCGAGTCGATTTTGTACGTTACTTCACATGATTTACGAGCACCTCTGGTCAACATTCAGGGATTTGGCAATGAGTTATCCCGCAGTTGTAAGCTGATACACACGGCACTTAAGGATACGCTGAAGACCGCAGAGATAAACGAAGAAGTTGATAACGCTTTTAATAAAGATGTTCCTGAGGCTTTGGGCTTTATTTTGACCAGTGCGAAAAGGATGGATTCGCTGCTGTCGGGTCTTCTTCGGCTTTCCCGACTCGGGCAGGCGGCAGTGACTATTGAGCCGCTTGATATGAACGAGATGTTCGCCAACATCACCAAGGGTATGGAATACCAGGTAAAGGAGGCAGGTGCAGCTGTGGATATCCGGTCACTGCCGTCTTGTCTGGGTGATGCTTCGCAGATAAATCAGGTTTTCTCTAATATTTTTGATAACGCACTGAAATATCTTGACGAATCCAGGCCAGGTATGATACGTGTATATGCTAAATCTGAGAATGGTCGGAACATTTATTGTGTGGAAGATAATGGAATAGGAATCGCTCCGGAGCATCAGAAAAAGATATTTGAGGTATTTCACCGGCTTGAGCCTGACAGGAAAAGTGGAGAAGGACTTGGATTGGCTATTGTCAGGCACATTCTTGGCCGGCATGATGGAAAGGTATTGGTAGAATCGGAGCCTGGAAAGGGGAGCAGGTTTTCCGTGTCACTGCCGAGCGCTTGATTATAATAATAGCCGTGTTAACAGGAAAGGGCAAGAATGAAAAAAGAGGGCGTTATTCTTATTGCCGAAGATGATGAGGGACATTTTGAGTTGATAAAGAGGAGTCTACAGCGTGCCGGCGTCTGTAACCAGATACTCAGATTTGCTGATGGCCAGGAGACGCTCGATTTTCTTTTCGTAAGGGGTGACGGCCCTAAACGTGAATCCGATAAGGAGTATCTTTTGCTGTTGGATATTCGTATGCCGAAGATAGACGGCGTGGAGGTTCTCGAGGAGGTCAAGAAGGACCCGGAATTAAAGAAAATTCCTGTGATTATGTTGACGACAACAGACGACCCTCGAACGGTAGAACGCTGCCACAAACTTGGATGCAGTGTCTATATAGTCAAGCCGGTGGAGTATCAGGATTTTGCGGATGCTGTTCGAAAAGTCGGACTGCTTCTTTCCGTTGTTGAAATACCACAAATAAGCAAAGCCCAGTGAGCATGAGGGGCGGGGGAAATGAATAAGAACGTTGTTATCCTTATCGCGGAAGATGAACCGGGACATGTACAGCTTGTAAAGAGAAATCTATGGCGCAGCTGCGTCGAGAACAATATTCTGCAATTCAATGATGGACAGGAGATACTGGACTTTCTGTTCAGGATGGACAATAAAAGGAAACGTGATGAAAGGGGCTGTTATTTTGTACTTCTTGACATTCGGATGCCAAGGGTTGACGGCCAAGAGGTTCTTCGGCAGATGAAGGAAGACGGGGAACTAAAAAAGATTCCGGTAATTATCCTGACAACGACGGATAAAGCAAGCGAGATTGACCGGTACTATAGAATGGGCTGCAGTTTCTATATGGTTAAGCCGGCGGATTATAATAAATTTATGGAAGCGGTGGAAAGTCTGGGAGCATTTCTTTCTCTGGAGTGCTTAAGAGTACCCCGTATCGACGGAGTCGAACGAGGTTAAATGAGCCGTCGTGGAAATCGAGAGCGCAAGAAAGCACCGGCAAAACGAATTCTACATTATATTTAACCAGTAGGATTCAGAAACTATATCCAATATGTAAATCTGCCCGGAGGGCGCCTTGTTATAAGAAAAGATAATTTTACATTCAGTTATTTTGACGCAAAACACATTTAAGGAGATAATACTGTACAGTTGGCTTTTTTGTAACCTCTCTATTAACAATACCTTCCATTCGTTTATTCAGTGATATGAATGGTGTTTTGTAGTATTTGAGTGTCTGGGTATTGACTCGGGTGCCTTCTTTTGTTATAATTAAGTTTTAATGGCAAAATCAACAAAAACAATCGGAAAGAAACATACGAAGAAGCGTCTGTCCAGAGTCGCCAAGGTCAAAAGCAAAAAGGCTTTTAAGAGCTACAAAGAGGCTCTAAAGTACCTCTATGAGCGGACTGACTACGAGAAGGAAAAGCGTCTGCGCTATAACATTACGACGTTCAACCTTGCACGGATGGAGAAGCTGCTTTCCTTAGTAGGTAATCCTCACAAAAAAATTCCTACGGTCCATATAGCCGGCACAAAAGGCAAGGGTTCAACAGCCACGATGCTGGCCAGGATGCTTGAGGCCAATGATTATACTGTTGGATTATATACGTCGCCGCACGTAGTACACCTGCACGAGCGAATTGTTGTCAATTCGAAGATGATTCGCGAGTCGGAAATGCTTGGTCTGCTGAACCGCATTTACGCCGCGGTAGAAAAAATAGCCAAAACTGAGCAGGTCAGCTTCTTTGAGATTATGACGGCGCTGGCGTTTATGCATTTTGCGGATGTAGACGTTGATATTGCGGTGATTGAAACCGGCTTAGGCGGCAGACTTGACAGCACCAATGTGATTCGGCCCGAAGTCGTCGGAATAACAAGTTTGAGTATCGACCATCAGTATCAGTTAGGTGAAACAATCGGCAGTATCGCCAGGGAAAAGGCCGGGATTTTTAAGCGAGGTGTACCTGTTGTTACTGTTGAGCAGGACCCCGAGGCGCTGCGTGTTCTAAAGTCGTGTGCTTCTGCCGTCAAGGCGCCTTTGAGCGTAACCGGCAGTGACATTGATTTTTCGCAGCGGTTCGAAACGTCACGGGAGCACGGCCCACACACGAGAATCTGTCTGACGACACCAACGAGTAAATTTGAACACCTGCGTGTGCCGTTGTACGGAAAGCATCAGGCCATTAATTGTGGTCTGGCTCTGGCCATGCTGGATAAACTCAAGTCAAGCGGCTACGAGATAGATGACGAAAAAGCGACTGAGGGACTTAACAATGTCTCGCTAACGGGCCGAATGGAGATGATTTGTGATGACCCCAGAATCATGATCGACGGCGCTCACAATGCGGCAAGTATCCGTGCCCTGATACATGCAATAGGCCAGAATATTCCATACGATTCCATGGTGATGATATTCGGCTGCAACAGCGACAAGGATGTTAAAGGGATGCTTAACGAATTGCGGTACGGGGCCGACAAGGTTATTTTTACCCGCAGCATATCACCAAAAGCGATGTCCCCGGAAGACCTGGCTGAAATGTATACGGAACTGTGCGGCAAGATGTACCAGACGGCCATAACTCTGGGTGAAGCACTACAGCTTGCGAATAGCGCTGTCGACAGGGAAGATTTGATTTGTATTACCGGCAGCTTTTATCTCATCGGCCAGGCCAAAATGCGTTTCCAGCCTACCCAACCGGGGCCGAGAAGCTAACCACCGGCCGCCCCTCATCATAAAAGCTGTGTTCGCTTTGCGTACTGTTTTATGATTTCACTAAATCAGCCGGCTTTTGTCCGGAAGCGCTGTTGTTGCACAAAGCCGGTTCATTTCCAGACATAACCCGCACCCCTTATTTTCAATTTGCACTAACAAAGAATTTGGGTTATAAAATCCTTTCTTCAGTGTTGTCAGAAAATAAATGTCTGTCGGCGATTATGGGTGAAAAGACAGGAAAATACCTGTAAAAGGAACTGGTAATGGCGGAAGTAAAGACATATATCGCGGTTGACCTCGGTGCCGAGAGCGGCAGAGTGATGCTCGGCTCAGTCTCGGCTGACAAGCTTACTCTTGAAGAAATCCATCGCTTCGGCAACGGCCCGGTCGAAGAGAACGGCACGCTGCGGTGGGATTTCGAAGGACTGCTGTCGGAGATAAAAACCGGCATTGGAAAAGCGGCAAAACAGGCAGGAAGCGACATATCGGGTATCGGTGTCGATAGCTGGGGCGTTGATTTCGGCCTGCTCGATGCCGAAGGAAAACTGATTGAAAGCCCGTACCATTATCGTGACAGCAGAACTAATGCAATGATGGACAGAGCCTTCGAGTTAATGAGCAAACGCGAAATCTATGAGAGCACCGGCATCCAGTTTATGCAGTTAAACTCCTTATACCAGGTGCTTGCAATGCGCCTGGCAAATTCGGACGCCCTGCTTAAGACCAAACAATTAATCTTTATAGGCGACTTGTTCTCCTACTTTCTATGCGGCCAAGCCTTCGGTGAATACAGCCTGGCGAGCACTTCGCAAATGATGGACATGAAAACAGGGAAATGGTCAAAGCCGATTTTCGACAAGCTCTCTTTGCCTATAGAGATTATGCCGGAAATCGTCGAAACCGGTACCATTGTAGGCAAATTAACCAAACCTATCGCAGACGAGCTTGGCTGCAGCAGGATACCTGTCATTGCAACCGCCTCACACGATACGGCATCGGCCGTGGCCGCGGTACCGGCCGGGCAAAATTATAACTGGGCGTATCTTTCGTCCGGGACTTGGTCTTTGATGGGCGTGGAAGTGCCTCACGCGATTGTCAACAGAAAGAGCTTTCAATATGAGTTCACTAACGAAGGTGGGGTCGACAATACGATTAGGTTATTGAAGAACATAATGGGTCTATGGCTGATGCAAGAGTGCAGGAGGCAATGGCAGCGTGATGGCGTCGAGCTATCTTATCCTGAAATGACCGATATGGCCCAGGAAGCTGAACCCTTTGCCCGACATATTGAGGTTGATTACAGCGGCTTTCTTGCGCCCGGTGACATGCCTGAAAGAATCAATAGTTACCTTGCCGAAACGGGCCAGAAAACAATCAATGATAAGGGACAGATGATGAGGGTGATTCTGGAAAGCCTTGCGCTGAAGTATCGCGTCGTGATGGAAAGGCTCGAAGATATCACAGGTCAAAATATAGATTGCCTGCACATTGTCGGCGGCGGGATACAGAATGAGCTCCTTTGCCAGTTTACAGCTAATGCAATCGACAAGAAAGTAATCGCAGGGCCGATAGAGGCAACGGCAAGCGGAAATCTTCTGATACAGGCCAAGGCGGCCGGACAGATTGAAAACTTAGCTGAGCTTAGAAAAATAGTCCGCAATTCTTTCGAGCTAAAAGAGTATCAGCCCCGGGAAGCCTCACTCTGGGAAGAGCAATACAAAAAAGTGCACAAGTGATAAATGAACAGTGCTTTTTCTTATATGCCCTGATTGGTAAATATAAACGGCCGGCAGGGAAAGGGACATTTTGATAGAAGAGCTTGAGCAAAAGCTGGATAGTTTCGATTCTGCAGAAAGAAAAGAGGCGCTGCTGGCACTATGTGAAAAGGTGCGGTCAGGCGAAATAACTTTGCCCGAGCCCGGCACGGATGTCAACCTGCACTGTCATACATTCTTCTCTTATAATACCTATGGCTATTCCCCGAGCAAATTTGCCTGGCTGGCCCGCAGGCGCGGGCTGGCTGTTGCGGGAGTCGTGGATTTCGATGTGCTTGACGCCATTGAGGAATTTCTTGAGGCAGCCAGAGAGCTCCGCCTCAAAGGCTGCGCTGGTCTGGAGTCGCGAGTTTTTGTGCCGGAGTTTTCCGATAGAGTGATTAACTCGCCCGGCGAGCCTGGTATCTCATATCATATGGGCGTAGGATTCCCAACTTCCAGGTTACAGGGCGAGCTGGGGGATTTTTTAATCAATCTTCGCGAACTTGCCCAGCAGAGAAATCGGGACCTAATGGATCGAGTGAACAAGCATTTAGCGCCAGTGGAACTGGATTACGAGCGGGACGTGCTTGTTTTAACGCCATCAGGCAATCCGACCGAGCGTCATATTTGTCTTGCATACGTCCGAAAAGCCAGAGCAATTTTCGATGATGATAATGCCCTGCGGCAGTACTGGTCTGAGAAATTGGGCGTCGAGGCAAAATCATTAGAATTACCGGAAAGCAGAGACTTGCTGAATACGATTCGGGCCAAAACGATGAAGCGGGGTGGCGTAGGTTATGTCCTTCCCAACAAAGGCTCATTTCCGCTTATGGCCGACACGAACCGGTTTATTCTTGCCGCCGGCGGCATCCCCACAGTGACATGGCTGGATGGTACCAGTGAAGGCGAGAAGGCAATCGAAGAGCTGCTCGAGGTAAGCAAAGCTACCGGCGCGGCGGCCATCAATGTCATCCCGGACCGCAATTATGGAACAGGACATGGAGAGGAAAAATTAACTAATCTCTACAACGTGATTGAATTGGCCGAAAAGCTGCATCTGCCTGTTGTTGTCGGGACGGAAATGAACAGCCCGGGGCAGAAGTTCGTTGACGATTTCGATACTGAGGAGCTCTCGCCGCTGGTGCCGGTTTTCTTAAAAGGAGCGTACATTTTTTATGCCCATTCGGTACTCCAACAACAATGCGGGCTGGGATATACCAGCGAATGGGCCAGGAAAAATTTCAAAGACATTAAGGAGAAAAACGAATTCTTTCAAACCGTTGGAAGCTCACTGCAGCCGCAGCACGAGGATAAACTTGGCGGCTTAAACGAAGATGTGACCACCCAGGAAATATTAGATAAAATATCTCACAGCATGTGAGCAGTCAGACAAAAAAATAGGGCACAAGAGACGAGACACACTTTATTATGGCAGATTTACCGGAAACACAATATGCAGTCCAACTTGTAGGCCCGGACAAACTGGTTTTGAGCAAATCCAAAGAGGTTTTCAGACCCGGCCCACATCAAATTCTTTGCAGGGTGGAAGTAGTCGGGCTTTGTTTTTCCGACCTCAAATTGCTGAAGCAATTTTCCTCACACGTCCGCAAAAGTGAAATAGTCGACGGAATTGATCCTGAAATACTAAAAGAAATACCCAGCTATGTCCCCTGCGAAGCACCGACAGTGC
>Ga0315537_1001833_pt1 | contig 16515 bp, 6 predicted proteins | sample SalMarSW160270MG_FD_203091 | JGI IMG/M metagenome (GOLD analysis project Ga0315537, IMG submission 203091) | Salt marsh sediment microbial communities from the Plum Island Ecosystem LTER, Massachusetts, United States - Salt Marsh Sediment SW1602-70 ... | reverse complement strand
TAACTTTTTCGGTTTTGGATAGTCAAATACTTTCTTACCAAAAAAATCTCTTAATTCGTTGTCACTATCTTCATTCGAACCCCAACCATCTTTATACAAATTATTGTAATCCTCATCATTAACAAGATCATTTTCAATAGCATTAATTTTTCGCTTCAATTCATTTGTTTTGTATAGATCAAAACTTGGATTGTCATATTCTTCAATTAGTTCGTCTTTAAGATCTGCCAAGTAAATTCTCTCGACACGTGGTAAAATATCCTTTAATTTCTTTTCTCGAGGTTCCTTTACAATACGCCTTAAATATAAATCTCTTGTTAAATACAATTCATCTTTTTTTGCATATTCATCTATTCCTGCTTGGCCATACCGCCATTCAGCCTCAATGATAACATCTTTTGCTAATCTGTTTTTTTGGATTACTAAGTCCGAATGTAAAACCAACTTCATATTGCCTGCAGAAATAGTCTCTCCTTTCTTGAGTATAAAATCTTTCTCTTTATAATTCGAATAAGTACCTTTAGGAATCACTCTTTGGGTATATCCGTTTCCCGGATTTAGGCATGGATAAGTCTCTTTCTTATATGTTATCTCTCCTACTAATCCTTTAAAGTAAAGTTCATTTTTACAGTATACAAGAACATACTCTTTAATATTTGTAATAAACTTATCCAGATGAGACCCCTTTTTCTTTTTTTCCCAAACCAAAGAAGCAACAAATTGATTTTCTCCAAAAATATCATCACATAATAATCTTAGTTGAGCATATTCGTTATCATCTATCGAAATAATAATAACGCCGTGATTGGCAAGAAGATATTTGGCGAGACGCAACCTTTTTGAGATAAAAGATAGCCATTTACTATGGCGATAAGTATCGTTTTTATCTATCCAGTTATCGTTAAACTTCCATTCTTTTGTTCCACCCGTATTGTAAGGAGGATCGATATATATTAAATCTATTTTTTCTTGATGTGTATAATTCAAGACTGATAGAGCATGATAATTATCTCCCTCGATGAGAATATTGAAAGGCTTAGAGGAATCAGTGTTAATTTCTCTCCTCTTTACTTCCTTTAAAACTGGCAGTGCATTTTCGGCGTCCTTTTCAAATTTTTCTTTTGTCCGTTCTTCATCCCATATAAGGCCGTATTTTTTGCGGGACTCCAGTTTTTCTACTACTTTTAGAAGCTCGTTTTTCGTCAGTTTTGAATAGTCATTTGCCATCCATTTTTTCCTGTTAACTTTCCTCCATTTTACCCGCATTTTCAAGACCCCACAAACCCAAAAATCCAGAAATTCGGCCTCTCGGCCTAACCCTTGACGACCCTCCTTCGTCTGAAAGGACTACGGCGGGCAAAAATCGCCATCGTTGAAAAATCTTTTTTCCAGACCTTTTGGCGGTTCGAATCCTGCCTGAAAGCTTTTTGTAAGATTTGTAGTTGAATGAGGACGCAACCTGTGAAGTGCTCAAAAAGCCAACGGTCGGATTCCGGCCTTCGGCCTCGAACCAAATTTGCTCTGCAAATTTCCATAGGGGCTCTGCCCCTCTGGCGGCCCCGCTGTTTTGCCTGCCTCTCTGCTTCTTGCGAAGCAAACCGAAGGGCTTGGCAAAACTGATATTACGGGGCCTGTCACCCCGACGGCCTGGAAAAATCCTTTTTCCAGACCTTTTGGCGGTTCGAATCCTGCCTGAAATCTTTTTGTAGGATTTGCGGTTGAATGAGGACACAACCTGTGAAATGCTCAAAAAGCCAACGGTCGGATTCGAACCGACAACCCCTGGTTTACAAAACCAGAGCTCTACCGTTGAGCTACGTTGGCATATTGTAAATCGAGTACAAGTGCTTCTTGTGAAGCCGTGTTTACTTTACATACAATCGGCGGATATTTCAAGGAAATTAAGGGTGGCTGGGGAAATATCAAAGCTTCTCATTGAGCTTTATCATATTTTTAGCCATTTCAAGGACTCTATTGCGAAGGGCCTTTGGCGCAAGCACCTGGACCTGGTCGCCGTAGCCGAGTATCCACCAGCTTATCTCGCCGATACCGTCAACGCGGAATTCCACAATAGCTGAGCCGTCACTATTATGGGTAACTTTCTGTGTGCTGTGCCATTGGACCTCGGCGACATTATTAGCTACTTTGGGCAGAAAGCGCAGCTTGATATTGTAAATTCTGCCTTCCGGTATCATAGACCAGGCCCTTCCGAGGTATTCATACAGGTCAAATTTATCTCCTCCGAGAAAGCGTTTGTCTGAAACTTCCAATTCTTCAATGCGGTTGAGCTTAAAGGAGCGGATACTTTTGTGGACATCGGAATAGCCCAGCACATACCACGCCCGGTAGTTATAGAGCAAATGATAAGGGCACAGCTCGATATCGAGGATTTTGTTCTCGAAGAGGGAATGATAGCGGATAAGGACTTTGTTTTTATGGACGACGGCTTTTTGAAGCTCTGCGAATGTTTTATCGAGTCCGCCTTCCTGGCGGATTGGCGCCTGTGCGGCGGCCTTGGTGGAGATATTTTTCAGCGCGGCGTTGCAATATTGCCGGATTTTGGCGGGCAGGTTGTTTTCTATTTTCAGGGCGGCCAAGAGCGCGGAATTGTTAAAAGGCAGCTGTATCTGGTTACGTGCCTTGTGGGCAAGCATAAGCAGGCCCAGGGCCTCCTGCAGATTCAAATCCACCGGCGGCAGGAAGAAATCCGGCTCGATGGAATAGCCGCCCGTCCCGGCATCGTAGTGATACGGCACGCCGATGGCCTGCAGCTCTTTCAAATCACGAAAGATTGTTCGACGGCTGGTTCCGAACATCTTTGACAGGTCGCCGGCGGCGTAGCTTTTACCGGCCTGCAATGTTGTTAATATCTGTATAACTCTGCTGATTCTGCTGGATTTCATATCCTGTCTCCGTGAATTAGCGCTATTTCTTCCCCAAATTTCAATTGTTTGTCGGTGTCATAATTATACTCAAATGTGGTAACGGTGTCAAATCTTGTGTGAAAGTTTGATTTTTTGCCGCAGATGGCCTTGACAGTATTGATAGCGGCCTGTTAATATCGGGTGGATTAAGGGCAGGTAGCTCAGTTGGTAGAGCAACGGACTGAAAATCCGTGTGTCGGCGGTTCAAATCCGCCCCTGCCCATTGCGGTTTTTAAATGTCAGGCGCTTATTTTCGATTACTTCCTTTGCCAAATACTCGAAATCCTCTCAAAACCGAGCAGTTGCTTTATTTCTTATAAATATTCAATTCGCTCAGGACGACGCCGGGCTCCAGTATATAAATGCGGAAGGTTGTTTTGCCGGCGGTTTCTTTGTGATAAGCTGTCTCTGCGACGGAATAGCCCCTTGTAACGTTTGCGCTCCATTGGCTGGACCATTCGGGGGCGTGTAAATCTTTGACAACAGGGGCATTATCGCCTGCTGCAATCGCAAGACGCACGCCCCTGCCTTTGTGAATGCGATGGGTAGGCATGCAACGCACAGATACGAGATAGTTACCGGCATCTAAATCCGCTTCATATTCTACCCACGGTGATTTCTTTAGCTGTCCATCTGCTATAGGAGCAGCAGAGAAGTTTTTAATGGCGACAGCCCCATCTTTATAACCCGATATAACCGCCAGCGGCATATCAGGAGAATCTCTTTTATTGCTGAAGAGCTTGGCTGGAAATGATGCAACGGGGTTGGTAGCGGCTTGCCCCGGAGTTCTATGGGTAAATGTTACAGACTTTATGGCGGCGTTAGGTTCACGCTGGCTGATAGTCAGGCGGTTTGTGCCTTTGCGGACGGAAACATCGCCGGCCTTTATCCAGGCCCACTCATCGCCGGTTACATTATCATTAACAACCCCGGACCAGTTATTGAATGATACAAACCAGGAATCTTCTTGAGCTGACGGGGTACGAGCCAGAAACCACATAGGGCACCGGTAACTTGTTTCTGCCTCAAATTCGAGAACGGCCTTTCCGCCTGTTTCTACGCTGCACATTGTCGGGCAGTCGCTGTATAAACAGCCGTCTCTAAGCTTTAGAGGCGGCTCGACCGTCGATTCGGAGAAATAATGCTTGATATTGCTTGAGACTAACCGCTGCGGCTCCCAGAATACGGGGCGGTTATTAGGTTTGAAATACATCATATACCGCCACTTTCCATCGGCAACATCCTCGTTATATATACGAGTCAGCTCCACAATGCGATTAAATGCCTGACGGGCCTTATCGGCATATTCTGCACCTGCGGAATCTTTTCTTGCAGTCAGGACTTCGCTGCGGCTATCGAAAAATATCTTTTCATTTATAAGCTTTGCGCAGACAATCGGATAGTAAATCAGTTGATAATAAGCATCATTCAATCTTTCAGGCATCCTGCTTTTGAGCTTTTCTGCCCTTTCTGCAATCTGCTGATACGCATTGAGCCTTTCATCAATCTGCTTCTCTGAGAAAGTAACCTTCAAAAGATGCTCAGGCCTGCCGTCTGAAGCGAGCCGGTAATAGATAGTAAGGATATTTCCTATCTCCCCGGCGAAGTCCGGGCCGAAAGTTCTGCCCGCCCAGTCGGCACAAAACTTATGGGCGTTCCAGGGCGTCCAGCGGTCAATATCCCAGGCCATTTCCAGAGCGAAGGTCATCTCTTTTTCAATTGGTTTGATATCTCCCACATTAAAGACCCAAAGCCGGTCGGCGCCATAAGCATAGGCCTTATGCATCTCATAGGCCGTAACGGCCGGGGCGCTCGAGCCCAGCCATAGAAAGTCTGCAGGAGCCCCCCAATATGACAAGTGATAATATACGCCGGAGCCGCCGCTGCGTTTTTGTTCCTGCGGGTCGCTGAGCCGCCGGATATAACCGTGATTGTCATCTGCCCAGACAATCGTAACGTCGTCGGGCACATCAAGGCCGTTTTCATACAAATTCAAAACTTCTTTATACGGACAGAATATCTGGGGAACTTCGGCAGGATTAGAATTAACATATTTTGATAATATCTCCCTCTGGTCATATATCGCCTTTTGTAAAAGGGCAACCCTGTCTTCCATAGAAGACACGCCTTCTATTTGACTGTCGTGCACGCCCCGCATACCGACCGTATATACATTTTCATACTTTGCGTTTTCGCGCACCCTCTGCTCCCAATAGTTATAGATTGTATTGCGATTGGTTTTATAGTTCCATTCGCCCATTGTTTCAGGGTCCCACTCATCTACGTTATTGCGAAGTAGAGGCTCACAATGAGAAGACCCCATCACAATGGCGTAATTATCAGCCACGACTTTGTTTTCAGGATAAAAATTAAAGGCCTTCGTGCAATTGTGCATAGCCGGCCAGCAGAAATTGCCCTTCAATCTCAATAAAAGCTCAAATACCTTAGCATAAGTCCGGGGTCCAATATCGGCTGGGTCTTTTTCATAAGTTTTTGCAGCCCAGGGCTTCAATCCCCAGTCTTCATCATTGATGAATATGCCGCGATATTTAATAGAAGGGCTTTGAACAATAGCCGAACCGCTCTCGATATATATCGCATTATGTTTTTCCGGTATGACATCTGCCCACCACACCCAGGGAGAGACTCTGAGCATACCGGAAAGCTCGAAAACCCCAAAAGCCGTGCCGCGACGATTACTTCCCGCGATGACCAGGGCTTTGCGGCCGCCAGAAAGCTCCACAAGCTGAATCTTAAACGCCTCCCATTTGCCTGATATATCATTTGCCGATAGCTTATTCTCCTTGACGAGCGAATTTAGCAGGCGATTGACTCCCAATGTGCCAATCAGAATAAAATTACCTTTCGGAGCTTTCGAGGAGCTTAAGACCTGGGGCCTTATGCTGCAAACCAAATTCACATCTTCAGCCAGCGCACTGGCGGCTATGCCCACGACTTTGGCTTCCGCAGGGTCAATTATGAGGGGGACAGATTTTCCATCGGCGGCCAGACAAAAGCCGCTGTCTATCTTTGAGAATACAACTTTGAGCTCTCCGGGGTCTGCACAGAGAACATTGCACAGGCATAATAATGAAACTATCAAGGAAGCTAACTTTTTCATTTCTTTCAAGGCAACCTCCATCTTAAATTTTTGTCGGCCTAATATTTCAGATTGTTCTGTAGAAAAGTGCATCTGTTATTTTTCTCTATCAAAATTCTCATAGAAAATCACTCTATGCGCCCAATACTGTATCATTTTTACGGGAGAGGTATAGCAGAAATATGCCTCCGAATTTGTCTGTTGTGAGTATTATTCAAAGGGATTTTCTCCGGCTGTTTTTTGCGGTTTTGACATTTAAAATGAAAGGAGTTATGATTTTTGGGGCTATGCAGATTATTAGAAGGGATATTGAAATGGACAAAAAAGAGGGTATCATTTTTGTTATGATGTGGCTTACAGCAGGTTTATTCCATCCTTTGTTTGCTGCCTCCGGTGTCCTACACGGAGATAAAACCGGTTTTACAATAGATACGCCGGCAGGCCTGACGCGGCTGGAAGTCTGGAATGAGCACACCATTCGCGTTCTTCATAGCCCAATGCGGGAACTGCCGAGGAACAACAGTTTATCTGTTATTGCCAAACCTAAAAAAATCCGGTGGCGGTATCAGGATAAGGGCAACGAAGTTTTGTTGACGACGTCAAAGCTTCAAGTGCGTGTTGACAAAACGGCCGGGCGCGTCTGCTTTATGGAAGGCAATGGTAAAGTAATTCTGGCCGAGGAGGCCAATGGAACAACCTTTGAATATGCGACATTCAGCGGCGCTTCGACATATCACGTCGGGCAGCAGTTTGAATTCGACCCGGAAGAGGGCCTTTACGGGCTGGGCCAGCATCAGCAGGGATTAATGAACTATGCCGGTTCGAGCGTGCACCTCCAGCAGGAGAACAGGGAGGTTGCCGTGCCGGTTCTGTTGTCGTCCAAAGGTTATGTTCTGCTGTGGGACAATCCTGCCGTAACGGACGTGAGTTTAGGCGCGGGTATTGCGGAGATTATTCCGTCCGGGCAGCTTTTTGATGAAGAAAGCCGACAGGGTGGACTGACCGGGCGTTATTACAAGGGACAGAACTTTGACGAATTTATCGCTGCAAGAACGGACCCGCAGGTGGACTTTGACTGGGGCGAGACTCCGCCGAAGGATATGCAGCAGGGTCATTACAGCGTCCGCTGGAGCGGTTTTATCGAAGCGCTGCAGGCAGGTGAATATACGCTGCTTGCATCTGCGGATGACGGCGTGCGTTTGTGGATTGACGACCAGCAGGTCATCGATGAGTGGAATACCCAGGCCGTAACAACCTTTTCGGCCAAGATGAACTTTGCTGCCGGAAGCCGGCATCGCATCCGGATGGAGTATTTTCAGGGCAGCGGCGGCGCCGCCGTCCGCCTGGCCTGGCAATTGCCACAGTCCGGCAGAAGAAATGCCGGAGTTGTAAGCTGGTCTTCCGAAGCCGGTAATGCGGTGGATTATTATGTTATGTATGGGCCGGAGCCGGATGAGGCGATATCCGCATACCGGCAGCTTACCGGCACCGTCCCGATGTTTGCCAAATGGACTTGGGGCTTCTGGCAGTGCAAGGAGCGCTATCAGACGCAGGAGGAGATTATGAGTGTCCTTGCCGAGTACCGCGACCGCGGTATCCCCCTGGACGGTATTATTCAGGATTGGCAATACTGGAAATCCGGCCAATGGGGGTCTCACGAATTTGATTCGAGGCGTTACCCCGACCCCGCCGGAATGGTAAAGACCGTCCACGATGCCAGCGCGCATATTATTATTTCCGTCTGGCCGCGATTCGATTTAGAAACGAATCATCTTGCCCAGATGGAAAAGGCCGGCGTCATTTATCCGCCTGTTTATGATAACGTCTATCCAAAAGGGCAGGGCAAGTGGTATGACCCTTTCAATCCCGAAGGACGGCGTTTCTACTGGAAGCAAATCAACGAAAAACTCGGTCGGCTTGGTTTTGACGGCTGGTGGATGGACGCCTGCGAGGCGGAATTGGGCGGCAAATGGGGACAGATGCGCGACTTGAGAACAGGCGCCGGCCCCGGCGCCGTTGTGTATAATGCCTACCCGCTGATGCATACCAGCGGGGTTTATCAGGGCCAGCGCGCTGAAATACCCGAAAAGCGCGTTTTTATTCTCGCGCGTTCGGCTTACGCAGGCCAGCAGCGCAATGGCGTCGTAACGTGGTCTGGCGATATTCGCGGCAACTGGAAAGTATATGCCGCTCAGATACCGGCGGGACTCAATTTCAGCGCATCGGGCATCCCATATTGGAATACCGATATCGGCGGCTTCTTCGGCGGCGACCCCGCCAATTCCGGATACGCCGAGCTGTTCACCCGCTGGTTCCAGTTCGGGACGTTTTGCCCGATGTTCCGAGTGCACGGCACCGGTAAGGGCAAAGAAATGTGGCGATTCGATAAAGCAACGCAAAAGACACTGATTGATTATGACCGGTTGCGTTATCATCTGCTGCCTTATGTTTACTCTGTTGCGTGGCAGGTTACCAGCCGGGATTATACAATGATGCGGCCGCTGATTATGGACTTTTCTTGCGATACGAGGGTATATAACATTGCTGATCAATATATGTTTGGGCCGGCGATTATGGTCAACCCCGTCATTAAAGCCGGGGCAGTGAGCCGCAGGGTCTATCTGCCGGAGGGTTCAAAATGGTGCGATTTCTGGACCGGTGAGTCTTATGCTGGTGGGCAGACGGTTGAGACAAAATCGCCGATTGAAACCATTCCATTGTTTATCAAGGCGGGCTCGATTATTCCCTACGGCCCGGTGGTTCAATATGCCAACGAAAGGCCTGATGCGCCGATTGAGTTACGTGTTTATACCGGTGCTGACGGTGCATTTACACTGTATGACGATGAAGGCGACAATTATAACTATGAAAGGGGCGCTTATGCCACGATTGACGTAAGCTGGAATGAGCAAAAGCAGGAACTGACAATCGGCAAATGTAAAGGGAAATTTCCGGGTATGCTCAAAGAACGAGTGTTCCGGATTGTTCATGTTCGCCCCGCCTCCGGTATCGGCATCGGCCCGGCAAAAAAGGCAGATGCAGAAGTGCGTTATACAGGTAAGGCCATACAAGTAAAATTGTGAATTTAAGCCGATTGAGATAGTTGTGTCTGTTTGTCGCCCGGCTGCGTTGATAAATGAGTCCGTCAATAATAGTTTTATTAATTTTGAAGTGGAGAGTGCGATACTGTGAAAAAAATAATCAGGACTACAACCGTTATGTTTATTTTGTCAGGATGCCTTATTTGTTGTGCATTCGCACAAAGAATCACTGTTACGATACAGGCCGGCTCGGCCCGCCCCTCGGAGGGGCGAGGCTCGGCAGGAAGACCTATAAGCCCCGATATCTTCGGCATTTTTTTCGAGGACCTCAACTACGCAGCCGACGGCGGGCTTTATGCAGAGATGGTTCAGAACCGTTCGTTTGAGTATTCCTCGCTTGACCATCCGGGCTGGCACGCTTTCACCGGGTGGGAAATGGTAAAGCGAGGCGGCGCAAAGGGCTCTTATTTTATCGGAGACGCAAACCCGCTTCACCCCAACAACCCCCGGTATTTAGAGACGGATTGTGACGCCGGCGGAGAAGGCTCAGCTGTGGGAATTTCAAATTCAGGATTTGACGGGATGGTTCTAAAAAAAGGAGAGGAGTATAATTTTACTGTTTTTGCTCGTCAGCAGCCCGGCAGAAGTATTTCGTTAGAGATACGGCTTGAGTCCAAAGACGGAGCACTCAGGGGGCGGGCGGAGATTCCGCAGCTGACCAGTGAATGGAAAAAGTACAGTGCTACAATTCTGGCTGATAAGGATGACGAAAACGGCAGACTTATTCTGCTGGCAAGGGGCAGAGGCATCGTCTATCTTGATATGATTTCGTTGTTCCCGCAAAAAACGTTTCGTAACAGGCCGAACGGCCTGCGTGCCGACCTGGCACAGGCAATTGCGGATTTGAAACCCAGGTTCATACGTTTTCCCGGCGGCTGTCTGGTTCACGGTGATGGGTTGAAGAATCTTTACCGCTGGAAAGATACGATTGGTCCGGTAGAACATCGCAGGGAGCAGAAAAACATCTGGCGTTACCACCAGACTTTGGGTTTGGGATATTTCGAGTATTTCCAGTTTTGTGAGGATATCGGCGCTAAACCGCTGCCGGTGGTCGCTGCGGGTGTTTCCTGCCAGAATACCGACCGTTATTGGGGAGTCGGCCAGCAGGCGATTGCGATGGAAGAAATGCCTGCTTATGTTCAGGAGGTGCTTGACGTCGTTGAATGGGCCAACGGCCCGGCCGCCACCGAGTGGGGCGCTAGGCGAGCCGAAGCCGGCCATCCTGAGCCGTTCAACCTGCAATACCTGGGGGTGGGCAATGAAGATGCGCAGACACCTGCTTTCCGGGAACGATTCAAGATAATTTACAATGCCGTGAAGGCAAAGTATCCGGACTTGACCGTCATTGGCACAGTTGGCCCCAACCCTGAGGGCCCTGATTACGATAACGGCTGGAAATTTGCCGATGAGCTTCGCCTTGAAATGGTTGATGAGCACTGTTACAAACCGCCGCATTGGTTCTGGGCCAATCTCGACCGCTTCGATGCCTATGACCGAAGCAGGTCGAAGGTTTATCTCGGCGAATACGCCGCGCACGATGTGAGACGGCAGACCACCCTGCGCTCCGCTCTTGCCGAGGCGGCCTATATGACCAGTCTCGAACGCAATGGCGACATGGTTCGTATGTCCTCCTACGCACCACTGCTGGGCAAGCTCGGGCACACGCAGTGGAATCCCGACCTCATCTATTTCACCAACACCACAGTCAACCCCACGATTAACTACTATGTGCAGCAGATGTTCAACCTTAATGCGGGCGATTTCTATTTGCCGGTCGCCGTGGACAGTCTTGAGAAGGCCGACAACTTCGCGCTCTCCCCGGTGAGGGACAGTAAGAGCGGCGATATAATCGTGAAGCTGGTGAATGGGGGACCAGATTCCAGGTCCCTGCGCATCGAGCTTGTCGGCGTAGAGAATATCGCAACAAACGCCGTCAAGACGATACTTAGTGGTGACCCGCTAACGGTAAACGATGCCGGGAATCCGCAACCGCTCGTTCCTGAGATATCGACAATTGCCGTTGGTCCGGTTTTCGATTACGAATCGCCGCCGCATTCGCTGACCGTGATTCGCATCAAGAGCCAAACACCCTGAACTCTGCCTATTAGTATTTGTGGCTTACGCAATGATAATTACTTTGCGTTTTTACGGAAATACGGCCTTTTGATTGTTTTAAATCGGACAGAGGGGACATAGACAATTTTGATTTGTTTGAAGGAGAAGTATGCTGATATTATCCGCAGAAAAGTGTGTCAGTCGCCGGCAGTAAACCACTTGCAATCCTCATTTTGGCGCAAAAAATGCTTATAGCTCCTTATGTGTTGTGTCCTTTTTGGAATTGGAGTAAGTGCATTTATGTGATAAGGATGTTGTTTGGCGCTTCGTCCATTTGCCTCTTTTTGATGTTCCACTGAAGACCCCAATTATTAGTATTGATAATTGGTAAAATGTGGAGAAAGCATTTTTTCTCTACAAAATCACTGTATTCTTAGTAAAAGATTCCGCATATTTTTGCTATGGCTCTCGTGCCGTTTTCTTCCGGTTTTAGCGAGAGGAGGTTGGTTGAATGTTTGGTTTCGAGCCGATAGATTGTTAAGCGTTATATATCGCAGATTTGAGGGGATTAATGTGAATAGCGTAACAGGGATAGTCAGTTTCGCTCTTGTTTTGGTTTGCTTGATGTCCAGGACATATTTGTATTCTGCTCAGCAATCCCCCTCGTCTCCGGTCGCTGAGAGCGAAGCTCATCAGGAACGTGTCAAGATGGACAAGGACGCAGAGAAGATTAAAGACCGTTGGGAAGAGGCGGCTAAAGCCAAAAGAGAAGCCGAGGCCAAAGCCGGGCGAGAAGCTGCAGAAAAAGCCAAAGCCAAGCTTGAAGAGGAAATTGAAAAATTAGATCTTCCTGAGGATAAAACGCAGCGCTTTATCGTAAAACAGGTGCAAGTCAGCGGAAATTCGCTGGTATCGACTGATGAAATACTGGCGGATATGCCTTTGGTGTTTAATGCCTCCGATAAACCGCTGTATCTGGCGGAGAGCAAGGACCTTTATGATTTGAGGATTCTTTATGAGGTCATTCAGCAGCCCGGTCAGGAGCGACAGGTATCTTCGAGAATGATTCAGGGATTTACCAGATACGTACTCTCGGTTTACCAGGAGCGGCATTACGCTGGTATATATGTGTATGTGCCTGCTGATGCAGTACAAAAAGGTCTTGAGCTGAAGGAGGGAGTTTTGCCCATAAAAATCCTTGAATTGCGTGTTACGGAAGTCTCTATAAACTATTACGACCCTGATCGAAACAAAGCAGAGAAAGGGTATCTCCGCAACTCCGCCATTTACGGCTGGTCGCCGGTTCAGACGGGGCAGGTGACAAATCGAAAGAAACTGGATGATTTTATTAATCTGCTCAATCTCAATCCGGACAGATATGTATCAGCGTCGGTGACGAGAGGGGCCGAGCCGAACACGCTTGCTGTGGGATACGATGTTTATGAGGCGAATCCGTGGCACTTTTTCGTCCAGCTTGATAACGGCGGCACGAAGGACAGGAAATGGACTCCAAGGGTCGGCCTGATTAATACCAATCTTTTGGGTTTTGACGACTCGTTGACTGCGATTTACCAGGCGCCATGGGAGAGAGGTATAGAGGAGCAGTATTCAATTTATGGAAGTTATGATTTTCCGCTTTTCACGCCTCGGGCCCGGCTTAATGTATATGCCGGTTATACCCAGTTTGATATAACCAAGGATGCGAGCGGAACAGGTTTTATTGGTAATGGTTCATTCGTCGGTGCTATCTTGCGATATAATGTATTTCAAAGAAGGGGCTGGTTCTTCGATGTGATCGGCTCGCTCAGTCATGAGAAGAGCAAGGTAACTCCGACATTGTTCCCGGCTATGGCGAGTAATGTAAGTATGGAACTATGGGGGGTGGGAGTTAATGCCCATCGCTCTGATGATATGTCAAGTACATCTTTCAGCGTTACCCGTGTTGAGAGCATGGGCGGCTCTGACAGGATTGAGTTTACGAATGCGCGGACTAATTCCGACCCTCATTTTACTATTTACACAAGCGCCGCCGCTCACAGCCGATTTCTGGACCCGAACAAGGTTGGACGGCTTAGCGGAACCGTGCGTTGGATAGCCTCCGATGAAAGACTGGCCCCTGCGAAGATGACGACCTTCGGAGGGATGTATTCGGTAAGAGGTTACGATGAGTATGAAATTGTTGCCGACGGCGGTGTCCTTGCATCCGTTCAGTATGAGTTTGACCTGGTAAAATATAACCAGTCCCAAGAAGTTGTTAAGACCGAATCGGAACAGGATAAAAAACCGTGGGTCAGGAAAGCGGCACCGCTTGTCTTTTTTGATTACGGCCGGGCAAAGAATGTTGAGCACGTGGCAGGAGAGAAAAGAGTTCAGACGATTTACTCGGTTGGCGTAGGCGCTCTTCTCGAACTCGGCGACCACTTTAGCGGTGCGGTGTATTATGGCTACCCGCTTGAGGGGACAGGCGAAACAGAGTATGGCAAGGGCCGAGTGAATGTTGGTTTGCTGTACCGATGGTAAGAGTCCGGCATTAATTTTGCCGGACGGTTTTCTTACATACTTTTGTGTGGTCCGGCAGGACTGCCGGATTGTGCGAATCATACCCGTTTCCGCTCCGGCATTACTTCTGCCGGACTCGCACATCTTTTCGGCTTCGATGAACCCGCCCTTGTGCTTGGACAGATTTGAGCGATTCCATCGCTCAAAATCGGGTCTGCAGAGCCGGATTTCCTTGACTTATCTGTAGTTCGCTGGTCTAATTAAAGCGACAAATGCTTTGTTTCGGCGTGGTGGTAATTTGATTACGGGACGCTGTGAGGGGCTTAAATCAAGGGAAATAATGCTTGAAATGATGTGAGATATCAATAAAATCATCCAAACTGGAGTTGCAATCGTCTCCAGATGGAAATCTAAGTTTGTTTGTTTTTTTCTGAAAGAGTTTTGCATTAATGGTTAATTTTGGAAAGGTAGCAAAATGGGTTTGGAAGCGATAGATTGGATAGTGATTGGCCTGTATTTTGCGATAATTATGGGCCTTGCCTGGTGGGTTATACTCAGAGGCAGAGACACAGCCGATGACTATTTCCTGGCAGGGAGAAACTTGGGATGGTTTATCGTCGGGGCGTCCATATTTGCCTCCAACATCGGCTCAGAGCACCTGGTTGGTCTGGCCGGCTCCGGCTGCACCGACGGCGTTGCAATGGCCCACTACGAACTTCACGCCTGGTGTCTTCTCATACTTGGATGGGTGATGGTTCCGTTCTATATGCGCTCCAGAGTCTTTACTATGCCGGAATTTCTGGAGAGGCGTTTTTCCCCAACAGCACGCTGGATTCTCTCGCTCATCTCACTTGTTGCATACGTCTTAACCAAAATTGCTGTGGGGATTTTTGCCGGCGGAATAGTCTTTAGTGTGCTGTTGCCCGATATTAACTTTATGGGCCTTGACAGCTTCTGGGTCGGCTCATTTCTCGTAGTCGTCCTGACGGGGATTTACACGGTCCTCGGAGGATTGCGTGCTGTGGCTTATACTGAGGCACTGCAGACGGTCATCCTAATTCTTGGCTCGGCTTTAGTGGCCATCTTTGGCTTGCATGCATTGGGCGGCTGGGACGAATTACGGCATATTTGCGGTTCGGAGATGTTCAACTTGTGGAAGCCGTTGGTGCCCGAGAACATTGTCGGAACATGGGCACCGGTGCGTGAGTCGGGTCGCATGGCCTGGTACTTCAATGACAACTACCCCTGGCTGGGCATGCTTTTCTGTGCCCCTGTCATCGGGTTGTGGTACTGGTGCACCGACCAGTATATTGTCCAGCGTGCCCTGGGTGCTCCGAATGAGCGTATTGCTCGACGCGGGTCGATATTTGCCTCTTTCCTTAAACTGCTGCCGGTATTTATCTTTATCATTCCCGGAATGATTTGTTTTGCCCTTGCTAAAAGCGGCAAAGTAGCGGCGATTCAACAGGTATTATTCGACCAGCAGGGTAACATAATTCGTGATGAAAGCCAAAAGGCCTTCCCTCTGCTCGTTACAACAATTATGCCTGTTGGCTTGCGAGGGATAGTGGTAGCAGGTTTGCTGGCGGCTCTGATGAGTTCCCTCGCGGGGGTCTTTAATGCCTCTTCTACTCTGTTTACTATGGACTTTTACAGCAAGTTCAGGCCGAAGGCCTCTCAACACAATCTGGTTTGGGTCGGACGCATCGCCACAACCATTATGGTGCTAATCGGCCTGTTGTGGATACCGGTGATTCGGGGAGGCAAGGGATTGTATGATTACCTTCAGGGGGTGCAGGCATACCTTGCGCCGCCGATTTTTGTCGTCTTTTTCTTAGGTGTGTTCTACAAACGCCTGAACAGCAAAGGATGCCTGGCGGCACTAATCATCGGCTTTCTCATGGGCCTGCTGCGGCTGGCGATTGACACACCGGTCAAACTGCTAAAGGATTTTTCCTACACCGAAGGGTCGTTCTTCTGGATAATGAACAATACCTTCTTCCAGTACTACAGCATACTCATTCTCGTGGTGTGTGCGGTAGTAATGATAGTGGTCAGTCACTTAACTAAGGCGCCTTCTTACGAGAAAATCAAGGGCCTGACCTATGGAACCCTAAGCACCGAAGACAGGGTAAAATCAAGGGCCAGCTGGTCCTCCAGGGAAGTGATTGCATCAGTAATTGTTTGTGTAATTATTGTGGTGGTTTACCTGTACTTTAGAGGATAATACCTTAAAAAATTAAACGTAGATAAAACTTAATAGCGACAATAATTATTTGGAGATGCTGGTCAAATGAAATGTGCGATCGGTCTGGATTACGGGACAAACTCCGTAAGGTGTTTGATTGTTGATATTGCCAATGGTAATGAGCTGGGAACTGCGGTTTACGAATATGAAACAGGCGAGGCCGGTATTATTCTTGACCCTACCGACCATAATCTTGCAAGGCAAAACCCGGCTGATTACGTTAAAGGCATCGAAGGGACAATAACTCAAGCTATTGCCCAGGCCAGGAAGTCCAATAAGGATTTTGGCCCTGAAGATATCATCGGCATAGGAATCGATACCACCGGCTCAACTCCGCTTCCTGTTGATAAAGACGGCACACCTTTGGCACTGCTTGATAAATTCAGGGATAATCCGAATGCCCATGCCTGGCTGTGGAAGGACCACACCGGTTATGCAGAAGCTGCTGAGATAACCAAATTGGCCGAGAAAGAGCATCCCGAATATCTGGCCAAGTGCGGCGGGACCTATTCATCGGAATGGTTTTTCAGCAAGATTCTGCACTGCCTTCGAGTTGACCCGAAGGTTTATGATGCGGCGTATACGTGG
>Ga0315537_1001828_pt1 | contig 16529 bp, 15 predicted proteins | sample SalMarSW160270MG_FD_203091 | JGI IMG/M metagenome (GOLD analysis project Ga0315537, IMG submission 203091) | Salt marsh sediment microbial communities from the Plum Island Ecosystem LTER, Massachusetts, United States - Salt Marsh Sediment SW1602-70 ... | reverse complement strand
TCCAGGTCGCCTACAACGTAGATGTCAACTGGAACGCGCGTGCGCAGTGAGCTGTAAAACCTGTACAGTCCCGGTGACTTTATGCGATTAAGCTCCTCTACATCTCCGTACTCATAGTGTGCGTATGGTTCCCCCTCGCACATGTTGCGGACCATGCACTCGATGGCGTATGAGCTGCGGCTCTCGGAGAGCGACTGGATGAATTTCTCCAGGTTGCGCTTTTCACTCTCGAAATGTTCTTGGACAAAACCATCCTCACCCGCAGGCTCGAAAATAAGCTCGTTCAGGAACTCGAGGGTGCGCGCCAGAACCGGCGTGTGGGTCGGCAGATAGCGCTCGTTCGGCACGTCGGCGAAGAAAGTCAGCAACTGCCTGTCACCAACCTTTCCAACATCCGTGCCGGCGGCGGTCCCGTAAAGCCCTTCGAGACGGCGCGATATGCGGTTCATTGTGGGATAGCTCCGGGTGCCTCGGCGCAGTATGTACGGCAGGAGCGCTGCTCGCGTGGTGTTCGCATCAAGATTGCGCGCCAAAAATACGCGAATGGCCGTTGTCTTGAACTGTTTGGTCTGCTTTACATGCAGCCTGAAGCCGGGCATCAGCGTATGTGTCTCAAAGGGCATCCACATCGCCTCCATGCTCAAGAATAGCCATGTCCGCATCGACCATCATGCGTATAAGTTCTTCGAAACTGACTTCCGGGTGCCAGTTGAGAACACGCCGCGCCTTGCTTGCGTCCGCGCAAAGATGGTCCACTTCGGCAGGCCTGGCAAACTCGGGGTCGCTCACCACGTGCTTTTCCCAGTCAAGGCCCAGGTGGTCAAAGGCAATCTCGCAAACCTGGCGCACAGAGTGGGGTTCGCCAGTGCCCACGACGAAAGTATCCGGCTCATCCTGCGCAAGCATAAGCCACATTGCCTTGACATAGTCGCCCGCAAAGCCCCAGTCGCGCTCGGCATCAAGGTTGCCGAGTACCAGCTTGTCTGCGAGGCCCGTCTTTATCCGCGCGGCGCCATGCGCGACCTTGCGCGTGACAAATTCCAGCCCTCGCCTCGGCGACTCGTGGTTGAACAGTATCCCGCTTACCGCAAAGATGCCGTAGCTTTCCCTGTAGTTCACCGTGATGAAATGCCCGTAGGCCTTCGCAACCCCGTACGGGCTTCTCGGATAGAATGGCGTTTCTTCGTTCTGCGGCGACTGCTTCACCTTTCCGAACATCTCGGAGGAGGAAGCCTGGTAGAAGCGAATGTTCTTGTCTACAAGCCGCACCGCCTCGAGCATCCGCGTCACCCCCAGGGCGGTGAACTCCCCGGTAAGCAGCGGCTGCTTCCACGAGGTGGGCACAAAGCTCTGCGCGGCGAGATTGTACACTTCGTGCGGGCGCACCTCATTTATGAGGTTGATTATCGAAAGCTGGTCCAGAAGGTCTGCCTGGTGCAGCGTGACTTTGTCGCGCAGGTGGGCAATCCTGTCAAACTTCTCGACACTTGAACGCCGCGCCATGCCGTGAACCGAGTATCCCTTCGCAAGCAGAAGCTCCGCCAGGTACGACCCGTCCTGCCCGGTAATTCCCGTTATCAAAGCTGTCTGCGGCACAGAGACGTCTCCTTGCAATAGTGGCAACCCGGCCACGGGGCCTCCGTGGCAAGACTACATAGATGCAGGCGGGTCCTGAGGCCCTGCAGGGCCCTTGCTGTTTGCGCGGGCAACCCCTGTCTGGTCTATGTAAAAATGCCGCAGCCCCGGCGTACTCTCGCCTTCCGGGTCGAACCGGAAGGCGTAAGCTGTTTCCCCGACAGATACCCCGGTTATGATATAGCCGTGGGTCTTGCCTGAGGCGAATACTTTATCAATAAACCCGGCAGCCCCAAGTTCCGCAAGCGTTCCGTAGCGCTTGTTTCTCATCATAAACTGGGCTTCGGCCGTGTGAAGGGAGCGCATGTCTGCGAGAGTTGCAGTGTCTATGGAGAACCTGAGCGACTCGGTAATCTGCTCCGCGCAGCCGCAGGCTGCCACTACCACCACAGCCACAAGAACATATCCTCGCATTGCGCTTCCTTCTAAATAATCTCCATCTCTTTGCCGATTTTTTCAAGGGCATCAAGCGCGTACTGCAGCTCTTCCCGGGAGTGGGTTGCGGTGACAATTGTCCTGACCCTGGCCGCGCCTCTGGGTACGGTCGGAAATACAATTCCTACGCCCATCACGCCAGCGTCGTAAAGCCTGCGCATAAACTCCATTGTCTTGGCTTCTTCGCCCACGATAATAGGGGCTATGGGCGTTTCGCTCCTGCCGGTATCGAACCCGAGTTCTTTAAGGGCGCCCTTGAAGAACCTGGCGTTGTCCCACAGCTTCTCGACAAGCTCCGGCTCTTCCTGGACTACCTCGAGGGCTGCAATGCATGCCGCCGCAACTCCCGGCGGGTGCGCGGTCGAGAACAGGAACGGCCTTGCGGCATGTCGCAGGTAGTCGGTCAGGTCTTTCGTGCCGCAGATATATCCGCCGAGGCACCCGAGGCCCTTTGAGAGAGTGCCCATCTGGATGTCCCAGTCCTCGTACTTCATCTTGCCCTGCGTAACAAAGTGCGAGACTGTCCCGCGGCCGTTGGGGCCGAGAACGCCCGAGGCGTGCGCATCGTCAACGAACGTGAATGCGCCATACTGCTTTGCAAGCTTCGCTATCTCATCAAGCGGTGCGATATCGCCATCCATTGAGAACACGCCATCCGTAATGACCATTATCCGGCGCGCGCCCTGCGCCTCCTTGAGCTTGGCCTCGAGGTCTGCCATGTCCTTGTGCTTGAAGATGAAGCGTTTGGACTTTGTGAGCCGCACCCCGTCAATAATGGAGGCGTGGTTGAGCTCGTCCGAGACGACCGCATCTTCGTCCTGCTTGTTTGAGAGGAGCGCCTGGATAGTCCCGCGGTTTGCAGCAATGCCTGCCACAAATACAAGGCAGCTTTCCGTACCCTTGAACTCGGCAAGCTGCTCCTCAAGCTCGATGTGCAGCCTGTTGGTGCCGATAATCGGCCTTACAGCGCCTGCACCCGCGCCCCACTTCTCGGTCGCCTCTATCATGGCTTTTTTCAGCTTCGGGTGGGTCGCGAGGCCGAGGTAGTTGTTGGAAGACATGTTGACGACCTTCTTGCCATCCACCACCGAGGTGGGGAGCTGCGGGCCGTCAAGGACACGCTGCTCCGTAAAGACTCCTCTCTCCTTCAGAGAGGCTACCTCTTCTTTAAGAAACGGCATTGACATAAGCTACCCCCTCCCGTATGAGGTTGTTTCCGGTTGACCTGTACGTCTGAAAGTCACAATTCTATTGCTCCTGCGCTCGCGAGTCAACTCTTTTTGCATCACAGCTCCAGACTCTCGGCCAGCAATTCGCTTATATCTCTCACCTCGATGCCAGCCTGCAGGTTGGCGGTCGCATCTTCGAACATCTGCAGGCAGTACGGGCAGGCGACCGCGAGGATGTCAGCGCCTGTCTCGACCGCCTGCCTGACCCGCAGGTTGGAGAGGCGCGCGTCCATCTCCTGCTCGACCCATAGCCCGCCCCCGCCTCCGCCGCAGCAGACCGAGAACTCGCGGTTGAAGTTTGGAAACTCAACAAGTTGGAGCCCGGGGATGGCTTTCAGGACGTTGCGCGGCTCCTCGTATATCCCGCTCTGGCGGCCCAGGGTGCATGGGTCGTGGTAAACAACCTTCTTCTCAACAGGCCTGGTGGGCGCCAGTTTCCCTTCCTTTATCAACCGGTCGAAAAGCACCGTCACGTGCACTACCTCGTAGTTCCCGTCAAACTCGGGGTAGTCGTTCGCAAAAGTAATGTAGCAGTGCGGGCTCTGGACAAGAATCTTCTTGACCCCGGCCGCATCGAAGGTGGCGATGTTAGCCATGGTAACGTTCGTGAAGACCTCCTCCGCGCCGCCGCGGCGTATCGCCTCGCAGCAGCATTTCTCCTCCTTGCCGATTATACCGAAAGAGACATCCGCGGCCTTGAGTATCTTTGCAGTCGCAACTGCGAGCTTCTTCGCCCGGGCATCGTAGGCAGGCGTACAGCAGGAGAAGTAGAAGTACTCCTGCGTCCCGTCGAAGGTCGGGACATCAAGTCCCTTTGTCCACTCCGTGCGCTTCTCCTCGCTTTCCATAAACGGGTTGCCGGCGCTGGATATTGAGGAGACGACCGACTGCAAAGTGCCCGGCATGCCGCCGAACTCGGTCAGTACCCTGCGCACGGCGCGCATGATTTTCGCCTGGCTTATCCCCTTGGGGCATGCGTCCTTGCACGCCTCGCAGCCCACGCACTGCCAGACCTCCGGCCCTTCAGTATCTATTACCCCCAGCTTGACCTCGTAAGGCACGCGGTAAACGGGGTAGGTGACCGCGTCAAGCATGTTAAGCGGGCAGGCGCCGGCGCACTTCCCGCACTGGTAGCACTTGTAGGCGTCGGTGCCCTCCATCTCCATAAGCGCATCTGCTATTTCCCAGTCCGGCTCAAGCTTGCTGACCATGGTTCTGATGCTCCCGGTGCTCAAGTTACAAGTTTCAGTTGCCAAAAGGAGCCTGCATTCTATCATCACCTTGCAGGCGGGTAAAGCATTTTCCCCGGCGTGTTCTGCCCCGTTTCCATAGTGAACAAAAGTGCGAATTTTACAAATTTTTGTGCCGGCACATTGCGTGTTAGGACAAATATGGCACAGTTCCTGTCTGCGTATTATATTAGTATCAAGTGGGTTAGAGGGGGTTTCTGCTGTTACTGGATGTCGCAAGTGGTGAAATGCATCCGGGGCGATTTGTAAATTTTTTATGCTTGTTCCGGGGCGCTGGTGAAGGGGAAAACGGCGGGTTTTGCAACTGCGCAACATGATAAACCACTACATATTCTTTCAAAGGCCAAAGAGCGTCACAGCATTCCTATGCTATAGTATAAGACGTAATCCGCCCCCCAATCTTGCGGGAATTCCAGGAAAAAATTTGCTCGGGCAGGATGTGGGACTCACAAGTTATTTGGCTCTCCGAATCCGGGTCTTGCTGTCATCGGCTACGACGATGCAACCTTGCATCTCTTCGGGGCTTATTTCTTCAAAAACCCGGCGAATGATTCCTGCAATATTTTTCGAGCCTTTTCTGCTGGTCCTGATTAGAAGTATCCCCGGGTGTGACTTGGCCGCAATCCTTCTGGCGTCAGCGAAGCCGACATCAAGAGTTAACAGGAACCGCCCTTCCTTGCAAACTTCCCGCCAGAGGTTGTTATCGGAAGAACCTTGAAGTTTCTCATCATGCACGGTTGCCGCATCATGTCCATATTTGGAGAGCAGTTCGCGATGTTCGCGCGAGAGGTTTTCATCCAGCTTGATTTTCACGGCGAGGGCGACCTCAGGGGAATAATGCTTTCTTCCTCGACGAGTTCCGCAGCGTAGGCGATTGCTGCCCGGACATCGTCAATTGCAAGCCCGTTGTAAAGCTTGACAATCTCTTGGGGTGTTGCACCTTCAGCTAGGTTGTCGAGAATAACGCTGACCATAATCCTGGTTCCGGTAATCACCGGCTGGCCGTGGCAGACCTTCGGGTCGCTTGAGCAGTTTCTTTCTGGAATTGGAAGCTTTCTTTACCATGGTAATTCTCCTGTGAGCTATTCACCAGATGTATTCTACCCGGAAACAAGCAGCATTGAAAGAGCAAAATGTCGCACAATAACTCCTTGTTGCATAAAAAACGCTTGCCTTGTGGTAGTTCTGGGAAAATTGTGGGAAAGTTGGCGGGATGTGCTTGACAGGCGGGCTTGGAGTGCTTAGTATTGCGGGGCTTTGGCGCCATGGAGGATTCCGGTTATGAAGAAAGGCATACATCCCAAGTACGTTGAGGCGACGGTTGTCTGCGGCTGCGGTAATACGTTCAAGACCCGCGCCACCAGGGAGAGGCTGGTGGTTGAGGTCTGCTCCGCGTGCCACCCGTTCTACACAGGCAAGCAGAAGTATGTTGATACTGCGGGCCGGGTCGAGAAGTTCACCCGGAAGTACGGCTGGACTGAAGACAAGGCGAAAAAGCACCTAGAAGCCAAGACAAAGGAAAAGGCGGAAGCCAAGCAGGCCAGACAGGCTGAGAAAAAAGTGGAAAAGAAAGCCGGGAAGAAAGCCGACAAGGAGCCGGAGAGGAAAGAGCACAAGAAAACGGACGGGAAATGATACGGGACGAAAGAGATTTTTGCCGCGTTTATTAACTTTGGGATTACCATAATGTCGGCCGGGAAAATACACCCGGCCGATAGTTTTTTGAAACAGTGTTTGGCGGTGGGAGATGTTTGACAAGCTTGAAGAGCTTGAGAGACGCATGGTTGAGCTGGAGGTTAGGCTGGCGGACCCCGAGGTGGCGAGGGAACCCAAACTTTACACCGCGATTGCAAAGGAGCACGGGTCGCTGAGCAAAATGGTCAGTGCATATCGCAGGTACAAGGCGGCCAGGGGCGCGCTTGAGGAGGCGCAGACACTGGTGGAGGACGAGTCCGCGGACGCGGAGCTGCGTGAGCTTGCGCGTCAGGAGATTGAAGAGAAGGAAAAGGAGATTGAAAAGCTTACCGGGAAGATAACGGATATGCTTCTCTCCAAGAACGAGGGGGCCCACAGGAACGCGATAGTCGAGATTCGCGCCGGGACAGGCGGGGGAGAGGCTGCGCTTTTTGCCGCCGACATCTTCAGGATGTACGAGCGGTTTGCGGAAGAGAAGAAGTGGAAGCTGGAGATACTGAGTTCCAACCCGACCGAACTCGGCGGTTTCAGGGAAATAATCTTTTCGCTCAAGGGCGCCGGTGTGTATGGGGCTATGCGGTTCGAGTCCGGCGGGCACCGGGTCCAGCGCGTGCCAAAGACGGAGGCGCAGGGGAGGATTCACACATCCCTTGTTACCGTCGCTGTCTTGCCTGAGGCGGAAGCGGTTGATGTGGAAATACCCGAGGATGACCTGCGCATAGAGCGGATACACGGCGGCGGGCCGGGCGGGCAGTCGGTGAACAAGACGGCGAGCGCGGTGCGCGTGACCCACAACCCTACGGGCATAATTGTCCACTGCCAGGATGAGCGCAGCCAGCACCGCAACCTGGAGAAGGCTATGCGCATCTTGCGAAGCAGGCTGCTTGAGATTGAGGAGGAGCGCAAGGAGAGGGAGCGGGGCGATATGCGGCGCACGATGGTCAAGAGCGGCGACAGGAGCGAGAAGGTGCGCACCTACAACTTCCCCCAGAACCGCGTCACCGACCATCGCATCAACCTGAGCCTTTACAACCTTGAAGGCATCCTCCAGGGCAACCTCGGGGGGCTTATCGAGGCGCTGAAGCTCAAGGACCGCGAGGAGCGGCTCAAGACAATAGATATAAACAGGGTGAATAAGTGAGCGTTGCGATGCGCAGGGAAGGGCAGCAGAGCTGGACTGTTTCTTCTCTACTTGGGAAGACAACCGGGTACTTGAGAGATAAGGGCTGCGAGACGGCGCGGCTGGATGCCGAGGTGCTGCTCGGGAAGGTTCTGGGGCTGAGCCGGGTGGAGCTTTATGCACGGTTCGAGAGGCCTGTCCTGGCCGGTGAGGTTGATTCGTACCGGGCGCTTATCAGGCGCAGGGCGCAGGGCGAGCCGGCTGCGTACCTGGTGGGGGTGAAGGAATTTTACTCGCTGAAGTTTGCCCTCGGGCCGGGGGTGCTTGTGCCCAGGCCGGAGACGGAGTTCCTGGTGGCTGCCGCGGTTGAGGAAGCGAAAGCGGCAGGCGGAAGGAGCCTCAGGGCCGCTGACATCGGGACAGGCAGCGGGTGCGTCGCGGTGGCTCTGGCGGTTTATGCGCCGAACTGCGAGGTGGTTGCGACAGAGCCCTCGGGCGTTGCGGCGGAGTTTGCGCGCAGGAACGCAGCCGCGCATGATGTGCAGGACCGGGTGACTGTTGCTGATGGGGAAGTATTTAAGCCGCTTCGGAAGATGGGGCTTGAAGGCAGGCTTGACATGGTGCTGTCGAACCCGCCGTATGTTTCGGAGGGTGAGTACGAGAAGCTGCCGGTTACGGTTCGCGATTACGAGCCGCGTGAAGCGCTTGTTGCAGGTGAAGGGGGAGTCGGGTGCCACCGGAAGATAGCCGGGGGGGCGCCGGACTTTCTTGTTAAGGGCGGGCTGCTTGCGCTTGAAGTGGGGCAGGGGCAGTTTGAGAGGGTTGCGCAGATAATTGAGGGAGTGGGCGCTTTCAGCGAACCGCGGGCTGTTGAGGATTACGGCAGGATAAAGAGGGTGATTCTTGTCAGAAGGAATTAGTGGATGGACAAGTTTATTATTGAGGGCGGCAGGAAGCTGCGGGGCAAGGTCAGGGTAAGCGGTGCGAAGAACGCGGCCCTGCCAATCATGGCTGCAAGCCTGCTGACTGACGGGAAGGTTACGCTTCGCAACGTGCCGGCGCTGCGCGATATAGCGACCATATCCGAGATACTCCGGACGCTCGGGCAGCGGGTGGAACGGACGGCGGGCACGACCCTTGAGATTGAGACAGTCAACAACGCGAAGTTTGAGGCGCCGTATGAGCTGGTTTCGCAGATGCGGGCTTCAATCTGCACCCTCGGCCCGCTGGTTGCGAAGCGCGGGCATGCGCGTGTCTCCATGCCGGGCGGCTGCGTTATCGGCGTACGGCCGATAGACCTGCATCTGAAGGGCCTGCGTGCCCTGGGTGCGGACATAACGATAAAGCACGGTTACCTCGAGGCGCGGGCGAAGCGCCTCAAGGGCGCGGAAATTTATCTCGGGGGGCCTTACGGTTCAAGCGTGCTCGGGACGGCGAACGTGATGATGGCGGCGGTTCTCGCGGAGGGCGAGACTGTAATAGAGAACGCGGCCTGCGAGCCGGAGGTACAGGACCTCGCCCATTTTCTTAACAGGTGCGGGGCGCGGATTGAGGGGATAGGCCGCCCGATTCTCGTGATAAGGGGAGTGGACCGGCTTCACGGGACAAGCTACCGCGTAATTCCCGACAGGATAGAGGCAGGCACTTTTATCATAGCGGGCGCAATCACCCGCAGCAGGATAACCGTAACCAACGTAAAAACAAGGCATATTGCAGCGTTTCTTGACAAGATGAAAGAAATCGGCGTCGAGTTTGTGCGCAAGGGCAGCTCGGTTGAAGTAATCCCGCCCAAGCGGCCCAAAGCGGTTGACCTGATAACCCTGCCTTACCCGGGGTATCCGACAGACCTTCAGGCGCAGATAATGGCCTATCTCTCTGTTGCAAAAGGCCTCAGCCTTGTCACGGAAAAGATTTACCCCGACCGGTTCATGCATGTGGCGGAGCTTAACCGCATGGGCGCGAATATCCGCAAAGAAGGCTCAAGCGCAATAGTGCACGGCGTGGACCGTCTCTCCGGCGCGCCCGTCATGGCAAGCGACCTGCGCGCCTCGGCCGCGCTCGTGCTTGCGGGGCTTGCAGCGGAAGGCACCACCGAGATAGGGCGTGTTTACCACATTGACCGCGGGTATGAAAATATTGAAAAGAAGCTTGGCGCCATGGGCGCGAAAATCACGCGCGTGACGGAGAAGTATCCAGCTTAACTTTTTTAGCCCTGGAGTTGTATTATTATGCTGCGGCGGGTATAGTTTAGAACTTGTCCCTTTGAGGAATTGGGCTTGTTTGAGACGATAAGCGAAAGTTTACAGGGGGTTTTCAGAAAGCTCGGCCTTCGCGGCCGGCTTAGTGAGAGGAATATGTCGGAAGGTCTGCGCGAGGTTCGCACAGCGCTTCTCTCCGCCGATGTCAACTACAAGGTCGCCAAGGACTTCATCGAGAGGGTTCGCGAAAAGGCCCTCGGCCAGGATGTGGTAAAGAGTATCCGCCCGGAGCAGCAGGTGGTCAAGATTGTATATGACGAGCTTGTTGAGCTCATGGGCGCGACCGACACATCCATAAAGGAAAACCCGGACGAGCCTTCGATAGTCATGATGGTGGGGCTGCAGGGCGGCGGCAAGACAACCACATGCGGGAAACTCGCGAAGCTCCTGCGCGACAGCCGCGGGAAGAAACCCCTGCTTGTCGCCGCGGACATGCAGCGGCCAGCCGCGGTCGAGCAAATCAGGGTGCTTGGCAGCCAGCTTGGCGTCCCCGTCTACTCCGAAGATGCCGCAAAGCCGCCGGATATCTGCAAGCGCGCGGTCAAACACGCCAAAGCCAACGGGCACGATGTAATTATCATGGATACTGCAGGCCGGCTGCATATTGACGAGGCCCTGATGGCTGAGCTTCGCGATATTCGCAAGCGCGTAAGGCCCCAGGAAATCTTCTTTGTCGCCGACGCGATGACCGGCCAGGATGCAGTCAACTCCGCCAGGGAGTTTAACAGCCAGCTTGAAATAACCGGCGTGATTCTGACCAAGATGGATGGCGATGCCAGGGGCGGGGCGGCGCTTTCGGTGCGCGCGGTTACCGGCAAGCCCATAAAGTTTGTCGGCATAGGCGAGAAGCTTGACAACATTGAGGAGTTCCACCCCGACCGCATTGCTTCAAGGATACTCGGGATGGGCGATGTGGTTACGCTTGTCGAGAAGGCGCAGGCTGCCATAAGCGAGGAAGAAGCGCTGAAGATGCAGGAGAAGCTGCTCAAGGAGAAGTTCACCCTGGGCGACTTCCTCACGCAGCTCAGCCAGCTTCGGCGAATGGGCGGGATAAAGGACCTTCTCGGCATGATTCCCGGCCTGGGCTCGAGAATGAAGGATGTTGACGTAGACGAGCGCGACTTTTCCAAGATAGAAGCAATGATACAGTCAATGACGCCGCGTGAGAGGAATTTTCCGGAGGTTATTGACGGCTCGCGGCGGCTGCGGGTCGCAAAAGGCTCGGGGCGTTCAGTCCGCGATGTCAACGAGCTTCTCAAACAGTTCCAGCAGATGCAAAAAATGGTTCGGGACTTCAAAAAGAAGGGCTTTTTTGGTAAGCTTAAGGCGCTTAAAGGCATGCCTGACATAGGGGAAGTGACGGGTATCACGAGGCAGGCCAAGCCCGGCGAGACATCGAAGGCAAAGAGGCTCAAGCTGCGCCAGGAGCGAAAGCGCAAGCAGAAGCACATGAAGAAGAGAAAGAAGAGGAGGTAAGCAACACATGGTTAGAATCCGGCTTAAGCGTATGGGGCGTCGGCACAGGCCTTTCTACAGAATTGTTGTTGTAGATATTAGGGAAGAGCGGGACGGCAGGACGATAGAAGATATTGGCACCTACGACCCCATGGAGAAGGAAGAGGAGAAGAAAGTAACTCTCAAGGCAGACAGGGCACAGTACTGGCTCGGCGTGGGCGCGCAGCCCAGCGAGACCGTGGCGGTGCTCCTTAAGAAGCGCGGCGTGCAGTTGCCCAGGAAGGCTCGCAGGAAAAGGAGGAAGCCCAAAGCCGCGCGTGCTGCCAAGTAACCGATAAAATCAGTTCTTGGAGATACAAGAGGAAGGAGGCTCTTTATGGCTAAGCGCATTCTCGCGGTTGATGATGAGAACGACATACGTGTCATAATCAAGGCTGTGCTTTCGGCCAGGGGCTACGATGTGGAACTGGCAGTCGACGGCGAAGAGGCGATTGTGAAGCTCAACCAGGGTACTTACGACCTGGTTATACTTGATATCATGATGCCGAAGCTCGACGGCCACGGCGTTCTCAAGGAGATACGCACCCGCGGCCTGACAAACCTGCCTGTGGTGATGCTGACAGCCAAGTCTACCGACAAGGATGTCTGGGAGGGCTACGAGGAAGGCGCTACCTACTACATTACAAAGCCGTTCGAGAACATCCGGCTTGGCAACATCGTGGACTACCTGATAGGTGATTTGCCGCCGCAGGAGAGGGCGAAGCTCGAAACCCAGCTTTAGAGACTATCTCAAGACCTCACGCGGCCGCAGCCGAATGAAAAATGGAAAATGACAGAAATTCAAAATTCGAACTGGCCAATAGCCAGTAGCCAAAAGCCAATAGTCGGAGCCGGATTCCGGCTATTACCTGACGCCTGTTGGCTATTGCCTTCTTCGCTTGCGTTTATCGCTTTGAACTTTTAACTCAAGATATTGCCTCACAGGCGCTTCACCACCTCTATCATCTTGAATATCGGCAGAAACAATGACAGGGCTAAGATAGCGACCATGCCTGCAAGGAAAATAAGCAAGACCGGCTCTATAACTTTGGGAAGGTTCCTGCTCATATACTCTATTTGTGCCTCATAGGCATCGCCTACAAAGCCGAGCATTTCGTCCAGTTGCCCCGTTTCCTCACCCACGGCAACCATCTGGACAAGCATGGGTTCAAACTCGGGGTGGTCGCCAAGGGCCGACCCGACTGTTCGGCCGGCCTGAAGCTCCACTGAGATGTCCGCAACGGCGCGGGCGAAGACCTCATTTGTCATAGTTTCCCTGATAATTTCAAGCGCGCTTATGACCGGCACTCCGCTTCTGGCCATTATTTCGAGTGAGCGTGCGAACCGAACCGCAGCTATCTTGCTTATGAAGCCCTTTATTACCGGCAGACCGAGCTTAAAGCGGTCAATGTTGTACCGCCCGCTGCTGGTTCTCTTATACAGAAGGTAGCAGACAATTGCCCCGGCAATCACGCAGAGAAAGACATACCAGTATTCCGTAACAACATTGCTTATGAAAAACAAAAACCGGGTAGGGCCGGGCAGCGGTACGTCAGCCTGCATGTATACATCATGGAACTTGGGCAGAACATAGACCAGAAGAAAAATACCCACACTTATGGCAACGCAGAAGACCACTACAGGATACAAAAGGCTGCTGAGGATAGCGCTGCGCAGGGAGTCCTCCCATTCAATAAAGTCGGCAAGCGAGTTGAGGACTTCTTCGAGGCCGCCAGTTTCCTCGCCTACTCTTACAGTTGAAACATAGAGTTTAGAAAAAGCTTTCGGATGCCTGGCGAGTGCCTGGGTGAAGGACGCTCCCCCATTCAAGTCCATTCTGATTTCGCGCAGGACAGCTTTGAAAAAAGGATGGTCAGTCTGCTCGATAAGTATGTCAAGCCCGGACAGGAGCGGCATTCCGGCCTTTATTATCGTGGCGAGCTGGCGCGAAAACATGATGAGCTGCTTGCGCCCTACTCCGCGGAAACGTGACAGGGCTCCCGGGCCGCGAGCTTCTTTGTGCGACTGGATCAACGAGACGAAGTGCCCTGAGAGCGCGAGGCGCTCTGCAACAGCTTTCTCATCCACTGCTTCAAAAATGCCCTGGACCTGCTTGCCAAGGGCGTCTCTTGCTTTGTAGTAGTACTTGGGCATGCTACCGGCCCTGGTCTTCGGTTACGCGCAGCACTTCCGCCACAGTTGTCTTGCCTTCAAGAATTTTTTTCAAACCTGCATGTCTGAGTGTGACCATGCCGGATTTGACAGCCTGTTCTCTTACGAGGCTTGTCGGTGACTTGGCGACAATCAGCGAGCGAACTTCTTCTTCTGGAACCATCATTTCGAAAATGCCCTGGCGCCCTTTGAAGCCTGTCTGGTTACAATGTTTGCAGCCGCGTGCGCTGCAAAAGCTTACCTGCTCTTGCGGTCCAAGTCCCAGCGGTTCTTTCTCAAATGGGCTTGGCTCGTAAGGTTCTTTGCAGTTGGGGCAAAGAAGCCTCACAAGACGCTGACTGACTGCACACGACAACGTGGAGGCCACCAGGTACGGCTCTATGCCCATGTCTATAAGCCTTGTCGTTGTTGAGGGCGCGTCGTTCGTGTGAAGTGAGGAAAAGACAAGATGTCCGGTCAGCGCCGCCTGTATGCCGATTTGCGCGGATTCGAAGTCGCGGATTTCACCAATCATGATGATATCGGGGTCAAGTCTGAAAAGCGCTCTCAGGCCGGTAGCAAACGTAAGGCCCGCCTTCGGGTTAACCTGGCTCTGGTTGATCATTTCGATGCCGTACTCGACCGGGTCTTCAATAGTCACGATGTTCTTTTCGATGCTGTTTATGCTGTCAAGCACCGCGTACAAAGTCGTTGTCTTGCCGCAGCCGGTGGGGCCTGTGGTTAGTATCATGCCGTAGGGACGGTTGACCACCTTTTCAAACAGGGCGAGCATCTCCGGGTCAAACCCAAGCTCCGCCAGGCCAATCCGGATACCACCGCGGTCCAGAATACGCATTACTATCTTTTCGCCGCGCACCATCGGAAAAGTTGCAATACGCAGGTCAATTTCTTTGCCTTCCCTGTGAATCTCTATGTGACCGTCCTGGGGTAGCCTGCGTTCGGCTATGTTCATTCCCGCCAGTATCTTGACGCGCGTAACAAGCGCAGACTGCAGATGCTGTGGAATCCTTATCGTGTCGTGCAGTACCCCGTCAATGCGGTATCGCACTTGGATGCCATCCTTGCGTGATTCTATGTGTATATCGCTTGCCCCATCGCGGACAGCCTGCATTATCACCAGGTTCACGAGGCGTACAACAGGAGTATCCCCGGCCCCCTCCTGTATTGGTGCTACTTCCTCGCGGGCTTGTGCCGTCACCCCTCTTGCTCTATCCAGGCTGCGTATCACCTCGCGGACCGAATCTATAACCCTGTAGTATTGGCCAATAGCACGTTTGATAGCACTCTCGGTGGCCACAATGGCGAGAACCTCCATTTGGTTGCGTTGCGCAAGCTCGTCTATCGCGTAGATGTTGAATGGGTCCGCAATGGCGAGGGCCAGGGTGCGTCCGAGAGTGTAAAGCGGCATTACGCGGTACCTGCGTGCCATCTCCTCCGTGACGAGCTCAAGTGCGTCCCTTTCAACCACAAAGTGGTCAAGCTCTATGTAGGGAATCTTGAGCTGGCGTGCAAGGCAGCGGCTGAAATCCTTTTCCTCTACAAGCCCCGTAGAGGTGACAATCTCGGCAACAGGCTTGCCGCTCTTGCGCTGCTCGAGCAGCACCTGCTCCGATTCGACCTTTGTCAGAAGGCCTTCCTTGAGCAGCAAACTGATTATGTCGTCCGCCACCGCTTCCACCTCTCCCGCAAGGACGGAGCACTGCCTTGTTGCCGGCCACGTGGCCGGCTGGTGTGGCAATAAATTACGTCTTGCTTACATACCTGCTGACTTCTTCAAGAAGATACTCAATCTCAAAAGGCTTTGTTATGTAGCGGTCTGCACCGGCCTTTGTGCTTATCTCCCGGGACTCCCTGTCGACTTTGCCGGTAAGCATAATTATCGGTATCTTGCGGTACCGCTCGTCAAACTTCAAGAGCCGGCAGACTTGGTAGCCCATAAGCCCGGGCAGCAAAATATCAAGAATAATAAGGTCTGGCTTAAGCTCGCGGGCCGTTTCAAGCGCCGCAAGACCGTTGAACGTGGTAACCACCTTGTAGCCCCGCCCTTCGAGTTTCACCTTCAGGCTGTCAGATACGTCCAGGTCATCTTCAACCACAAGAATCGTCGCGGCTGCCGCGCCTGAAGGGGCCTCCTCGCCCGGCTCATGAACTGAACGGGCAGGTGGAGCTTCGGCCGGGGAGGCTTGGCCAGCCGGGTCTTGTTCTGTCAGCTCGTTGTCTTTGGCGCGGATGCTGTCCGCTTCAGATGGTTCTTCTGGCATAATCAGCTTCAGCTTGAGGGATCCTGGCGCCCCGCAAGAGGCAGTGTAAAGAAAAACTTGCTGCCTCTTTCAGACTCGCTCTCAGCCCATATACTCCCACCATGGGTCTCCACAATTCTCTTCGATATGGCCAGACCAAGGCCCTGGCCCGGCACTTCCAGTTCATCCTCTGCCTGGTAAAAACTCTCGAAAATCATTTCCACTGCCTCTGGCGCAATGCCCCGCCCGCTGTCAGACACGCAAAACAGCATCTCGCTTTCCTGCGGCTGCGCACTTACCCCTATCTTACCGGACTCTTCGCTGAACTTGATGGCATTTCGCAGAAGGTTTACAAAAACCTGCTCAATCCGTGCCTTGTCCACGTATATCCGGGGAAGCTCTTCGGGAATCTCTGTCTCTACCGTGAGAGTTTTCTCTTTCGTCCAGACTTCGACAGAACGAATTGCATCTGAGACCAGCTCCCCAACATCAGCCTCTCCAAGTTCAAGCTCCCTGGTGCTTGCGGAGCGCAGGTCCCCAAGGCAAACCAAAACCTTCGACAACTGCTCCTTGACGCGCCTCAGAGCCTCTGTAGCCTCCTTCGTGAGCTTCCCGAGATCACCATCCAGCGCGTTTGTAATGTAGTTGTTGATTGCTGTCACGGGAATGTTAATCTCGTGGCAGAACTCCGCCAGCCGGAGAGTCCGGCTCTTCGACTGCTCTGCAAGAAGCTTGTTACGGTTCATCAAGGTCTCGCAAAGCCTCGCGTTTTGAAGCGCTGCAGCACCGTAGCGCGCAAATGTGACCGCCACGCGCAGGTCTGATTGCGCGAAGTCCGGCATCTCGCCGCCGACCATCCTGTTAAGGTTAAGCACGCCCACAACTGTGTCGTTCACCTTCAAGGGAAGGCAAAGCGAGCTGTGGACATCCTCGCGGCCCTCGAGCGCCGAAAACTGCGGGTTCTCCTGGAGCCTGCCGTGCAGAATCAGAGGAATCTTGTT
>Ga0315537_1001827_pt1 | contig 16532 bp, 14 predicted proteins | sample SalMarSW160270MG_FD_203091 | JGI IMG/M metagenome (GOLD analysis project Ga0315537, IMG submission 203091) | Salt marsh sediment microbial communities from the Plum Island Ecosystem LTER, Massachusetts, United States - Salt Marsh Sediment SW1602-70 ... | reverse complement strand
ATCTCAACATCCATGTCACTGGAATTGACTTTCTGGTCAATCGGATTACCCAACGAATCATTATTACTCAAGCCAACAGCTTAAGGACAGCTTTTATTATCATTCTCATTCTAATGTTGCTGATTTTCGGCATTAAACTGGGACTTCTCAGTATCCTGCCGAATATTTTCCCGGTAGTATTCCTTTTAGGATTAATGGGCTGGGCTGGTTTCCGGTTAAATATGGCAACTGCAATTATTGCCTCAGTAGCAATCGGTATAGTAGTGGACGACACAATCCATTATTTCACTCATTTTAAACATGAATACCGCCAGAGTGGAGATATCCATATCGCCATGCGCACTGCTCTGATAAAAGTCGGCCGGGCATTGGTTTTTACTTCCCTGGTTTTAGCTACCGGATTCCTGATTTTTATCTTCTCCCAAACCAGAATTCTCCTCGATTTTGGGATATTGTCCAGTATCGCGGTTTTCACTGCCCTCTTAGGGGATTTATTCATCGGCCCGGTTCTGCTATCAACATTCGATGTAATGCGGAAAAAATTCAAAAAAGATAATCAAACAGATAACTAAAATCGCACTATTTCTTTCTCTCCACACCGAACTAATGCTGAATAACTCATCGGGGGAAATTCATACTTATCAATTTTCTTCTAAAGTCCCTGCAAAATTTCCCAAACTAATTCCGCAATCGCACCGCTGGCAGTCAAGGCAGGCGAATCAATCCCCACCAAGTTGATAAAACCGGGCAAGCCCTTGTCTGCTTCAGAACGAATTACAAAATCTTGCGCCGATTCGCCTTCTGCCTGAAGCTTCGCCCTGATACCGGCAATCCCGGGAGACAGATCACTCTGCTCCAAGAAAGGTAAATAGCTGTGACAATTCTCAAAAAATTCTTTAGCGTGGGCTGGATCAACGTCGTAATCAATCGCATTAACATAAATCGCATTAGGTCCCAGGGCAAAGGTACCATCCATTCGTAGCCGTACGTGAATTCCCAGACTTACCGGTGTGGGGGTGGGATAGATCAGATGAGTCATTTTCACCCGGTGACGATTATCGATATTAAAATATTCACCTTTGACCCAATGGATCCGATAGTGATACTGATCAATGTCAATTCCCAGCATTGCCGCGATTTTATCGGCATTCAGCCCAGCAGCATTGATCAAAACTTCAGTTACAATCTTCACCTGATTTCCATCGGATCGCTTTACAGTAACCCGATATTTTTCAATCAATTTCTCAAGATCTATTCCCTCATGCTCATATAGGATTTTTACTCCATTGTGGAGCGCTATGCTTTCGAAATAGCCCATTAAAGCAGTAGCATCCAAGATGCCGGAAGAAGGACTCATTAGTGCCCACTTAGCCTGGACATGTGGCTCGAGTTTTTTAATTTCCTTTCCCTCAAGCATAACCAGGTCAGGCACCCGATTGATTTGTCCCTGTCGGTAAATCTCTTCAATATTGCTTAGTTCTTCATCACTATTAGCAATGATTAATTTGCCAGTCCGGCGATGGGGAATACCATTTTGTTGGCAAATTTGGTACAGTTGCCGATTGCCCTCCACACATAGTCCGGCTTTAAGACTATTGGTCGGATAATACATTCCGCCATGAATAACTTCACTGTTACGGGTAGAACTATCCTGGCCAAAAGTGGCATGTCTTTCCAGGAGGATGACCTTTTTATTTGAGTACGATAATCGTTGAGCGATTGCCAGACCAACTACACCGGCACCAATGATGACAATATCTGCCTGATCCATGCTACTCCTTGTGGATTATTACCAAGCCTCGTAATGTATTTTAACATCCTCATATTGTGAACGGGAAATTTTTTCTTCATCGGGATGACCGACTGCAACCAGACTGAATATGCGGATATTGTCCGGAAGCGGAATAACATCTTTTAAAACATTATCTGCTCCGCTGCGGGGGTGATACCCAATCCAGACTCCGCCGAGTCCCAATTCCGGCAACGCCAGCAGGATGTTCTCCGTAGCAGCTGCACAATCCTGATACCAATATTTAGGGGAATAAACAACATCACCACAAATAACAATAGCTAACGGCGCTTGAACAAGCATTTTAGCATGTGGGTGTTTCTCAGCGATCTGATTTAGTTTATCACGATCCTGAATCACGATGAAGTGCCACGGTTTCATATTGTTTGAGGATGGGGCAGCCATCGCCGCCTCAAGGATGTATTTAATCTGTTGATCGGTTACAATCTCATCGGTATATCTACGAATACTCCTCCGACGAAAAATGTAATCAAGGTCCATTTCTCCTCCTTGAACTTAATGATCTTTCTTTTTTAACCACAGATAGAGGAATATCAACGGGAATAGGGCAACTGAAGCGAATATAATAGTCAAACTTAAAGAAGAGGTTGTACTTCCAACCAGGAATGCAATACCAATAACCAATGGACTGATGGCCAAATATTTAATTTCAAATCTCATCAAGACCAAAGCATAAAATAAGGTAATCATCTGAATCAAGCCACCGATTACCGCTAATATATATCGCTTAAATATTGTGTCCTTTAAAGAAGGCATCCGGGTTACTAACAGTGGTGCATCGTTAATATGAAGTGGACAATACCACAAAACAACATCCTTACAGTAAGGAATCACTTTCACTTCATATTGCCAGAGCGTCTTAACCGGCTTGGTATTCGGTCTACCGCAAACAACACATGGTTTGCGTGATATGAATTGATCTACATAAAACCAACCCGCAGTAAACACAATCAGGTTAAGAAATAGGACAACACCGGTGATTTTAATCGTTCTGGAATCAGTCAAAGCCCGCAAAAGCTCATTTATTAAGGATGCTCGCATAATAAAAAATAGTTTGGTGTCAATATAGTAAAAAATCATAAAAATTTCGAAATAAACATTTATCTAATCATGATAATCAAATCAGATATACTATCTTGAAATATCTATAAATTATGCTTAAATATTGAGTGTTGTGAGGCTCTTTTTCAGCGACTTAGAATAAGGACAGCAAGCGAGGGTACTATGTTAGAAAACGTCAAGTGGCTGGGGCATTCATCCATCGAAATCAGTGGTGAAAAGACAATTTTCATCGATCCATTCCAGCTTAAAAGAAGTGACCCGGCTGATCTGATTCTGATCACGCACGACCATTACGACCATCTATCGGTTACCGACATCGAAAAAATCAGGACCCCAAAAACCACAATCGTGGTTCCTGCTTCGATTAAAACCTACCTACAAGGCAACATTCGCAAAATCCGAATAGGAGATACACTAACCTTCGATACGGTAGTTATCGAGGCCGTTCCAGCCTACAACATTCAAAAAAGTTACCATCCCCGGGCTAATAATAATGTTGGCTATTTGATTACCATGGGTGGAGTTCGATATTATCACGCTGGCGATACCGACCTGATTCCCGAGATGAACAAGCTTTCTTGTGATATCGCCTTTTTACCAATTGGAGGCATTTACACCATGTCGGCAACCGATGCCGCCCGGGCAGCCGAGCTTATCCGCCCTAAGTTTGCAGTCCCGATTCATTATGGCAGTATCGTCGGCTCACTTGCCGACGCTCAAAAATTCAAAGATTTATGCAGCTGCGAAGTGGTAATATTATCAAAAGGAGTTTAATCCCATTTTAGATTCACCCTATGCAACTGAACTGGAACTGGCAATTCAGGCGGCGATCGGCGCTGGTAAAATCATCCTGAAATACTATCAGAAAAATTATCGGGTCAGGGATAAAAGCTTTGACAATCCAGTTACCACAGCCGATGTTGAAGCCGACAATTATTTACGGAAAACGCTTACCACCGAATTTCCGGATGATGGCTGGCTTTCTGAAGAGACTGAGGACACCCCGGAAAGGCTATCAACAAGGCGCGTCTGGATTGTTGACCCATTGGATGGCACCCGGGAGTTCATAAATTGTCGTCCGGAATTCGTAGTGTCGGTAGCCCTGACGGAGAATTCCCTGCCGGTTGTTGGCGTAATCTACAATCCGATAACTAAGGAGCTCTTTTCGACAGCAAAGGACAGCGCTGGTCAGCTTAATGGCAATCCACTTCAATGCAGCACTGAATCCGAACTCTCAAGTGCCACCCTATGTGTCAGTCGCTCTGAAACTGCAGCAGGACTCTGGAACGAATATCAGCACCTGTTCCAAAAGCGGCTTATCTGCGGCGGCGTAGCAAACAAAATGGCGCATACAGCAGCCGGGCAGTGCGATCTCTATATCAGTTTAAAACCGAAAAATGAATGGGATATTTGTGCCGGTGACCTACTTATTCAAGCCGCGGGTGGGGGAGTACTCAATGGAAAATTAGAAATCCCAACCTATAATCATCCCAATCCCCAAGTCCCTATAGGAATAATTGCCGGATCAGTGCCTTTGGTGGCAATGATTAAGCACATTTTTCACCAAAACCAAAATAATCCGTAACTTATCTTTGGATTCTTGATAACTTGTGTAAGTATTGGAATCAGGTGATTTATGACCGATAAATTTGATTTTGTTGTTCCGCCAAAGCAATTAACCGAAGCCGAGGCGTATATTCGTTCGAGGGTTCCATCCATCCCGACAATAGCAATTGTGTTGGGCTCGGGGTTAGGATATTTTGCCCACCAACTGAAAACCGAATTCACCTTCAAGCATAGCCAAATACCTCATTTCCCGAGTGTCTCAGTAGCTGGGCATCAGGGTAACATAATTTTCGGGCGCATTTCGGAGGCGGAGCTGATTGCAATTCAGGGTAGAATACATTACTATGAAGGGAAAACCCTGGCTGAAGTCACCTTCTATGTGCAACTCCTCCACCGCTTAGGAATTAAAAACCTGATCCTGACCAACGCTGCGGGCAGTGTCAATCCAGACCTAATCGCCGGCGAGCTAACAATGATTCGTAATTTTATCAATTTTGCTCAACTGCCAATAACTCCCGACGAATTGGCTCCCGAACAGATATTCACTCCCAAATTGGCAAAAATCGCCCGATCCGTCAGTAGGCAGTTAGGAATTCGCCTATTCGAAGGGACCTATTGCTGGACAACCGGACCCAGTTATGAAACCAATGCCGAAGTCCGAATAATCAGGGCTCTCGGCGGTGATGTAGTCGGAATGTCAACCTTACCAGAGGCTTTAGTAGCCGCCCACCTGGGGCTCCAGGTTTTAGTGGTCAGTCTGGTAACTAACATGGCTACCGGAATAAGTACAACGCCCCTGAGTCACTACGAGGTTCAAGCTGCAGCTGCAAAGATTAAAAAACCTTACTCAAAATTCATGTCAGCACTGGCTCTTAACATTATTGCCTCAGAAACAAAGCATCTTAAGTGACCGTTTAATACCCAAACAGTTGGCTAGTCTATAGATTGGACATTGTAAAAAACCTGGAAAAAATGTAAACTTCGATTACAGATGGGACGCGCCGATCGCAATAAAAAGGTTATCAGTTGGTCCGCAGCATTGCTGTACGTTATGGTTTTCTATATTTTCGGCTCATTAATAGTAATCGGCATTCTATCCTACTGCTCCAAGGATTTACCTTCTATTGATCAATTGCAAAACATCGAACCGCAGCTAATCACACGGATCTACTCCGAAGATGGCAAGGTTCTACAGGAATTATATACTCAACGTAGAATATATGTGACGATTGATAAAATTCCTCAGGCCATGGTTAATGCCGTGATTGCAATTGAGGATTCGCGTTTTTATAATCATTGGGGTCTCAGTTTGCGGGACTTTTCCCGGGCAATAGTAATGGATATCCTAACCTTTAGTAAAAGACAGGGAGCAAGCACCCTGACTCAACAATTAGCCCGGATTCTCTATGAATCAATCGGATTTGAGAAGACCATTACCCGCAAAATCAAGGAGTTGCTCACCGCCCTCCAGATCGAACGGATGTACAGCAAGGATGAGATCGTCGAAATGTATCTTAACTCCAGCTGGCTGGGCAGTGGAGCATATGGTATCCAAGCTGCTGCGAAACGCTATTTCAATAAGACCGCTGATCAACTGACAGTTGACGAGTGCGCTCTATTAGCCGGTGTGATTCAGAATGCCGGCCGATATTCACCAATTAACCGACCCATCAGTGCCTATCAACGGCGCAATCTGGTTTTATACCGCATGCTGGAGAAAGGTTATTTAACCAACGAAGAGTTTGCCCTTTACTGCAATGCACCCTTACAAGTCAATCGTCCTGAATTGCCCCCAACAATTGCTCCCTACTTCGTTGAGTATGTCCGCCAGTGGCTACAGAAAGAGCAGGAAAACTTACAGGTTGATATATACCGTGATGGCTTATCCATATACACGACTCTCAATACCGAAATCCAGGCTGCTGCAGACTCGGCTTTCCAAAATCACCTCAAGGTTCAACAACAAATTTTAAACAATCGGCTGCTACAGCATCCAGACGAGATTAATGCAATCATTCCTGACTCCTCATTAACTGTAGAACAGGTAATAGCAATGATTCGGGGTGAAACACCGATGGACCCGGCTTTAGGTTATTCGCTGATTGTTCAGGGTGCTTTGATTGCCATCGATCCGACTACTGGAAAAATTCTGGCAATGATTGGCGGCCGTGATTTTAATGAATCGGAGTTTAATCGCGCAACCCAGGCTAAGCGCCAACCAGGGTCAGTTTTCAAACCGATTGTCTATGCCACCGCAATTGATAATGGTTTCCCGGTAACAACCCAATTACTTAATCAACCAATCGTTGTCTACATGGAAGATGGCAAGCGCTGGGTCCCGAACAACTTCGATCTCTCGACCGGAGGATTAACTACCTTCCGTGAAGGGATCAAACGCTCCCTGAATCTGGTTGCCGCACGATTGGTTCAGGAACTAATTTCACCAAAGTCAGTAGTCGAAACCGCCCGCAGAATGCACATAACAACTCCTATGCCTGCCGTTGACGCAATTGCTCTGGGCTCGGCATCTGTTATTCCAATCGAAATTACTTCAGCCTATGGTATTTTCGCTAACCACGGCGTCTGGGTTAAACCGATTGCCGTCACCCGGATTGAAGATCGCTATGGAAATACAATCGCCAGCTATTCGCCCCAGCAGGAATACGTGTTCAGTGAGGAAACTGCTTACGTTGTCACCAGCTTACTGGAAACGAATATCAATGAAGGTACCGGTGCCAGTGCCCGCTGGCGTTTCGGCTTCAACCACATCGCCGGAGGGAAGACCGGAACAACCAATGATAATACTGACGCCTGGTTCGTTGGCTACACTCCTTACTTAGTCGCTGGCGTCTATGTCGGTGTTGATAATCCGACAGTTTCACTGGGAAAAGAAAAAGGGCGGGAACAAACTGGGGCCGTTGCGGCACTTCCGATCTGGGCAAGATTTATGCGCGAAACTCACAAGATCATGGGCTGGAAGAGTAAGCCCTTTATTCGACCTGAAGGCATTATTGAGGTCCAAATCTGTAAAGAAACCAAATTACTGCCCTCGAAATACTGTCCGGTTGAAACCGAGATATTCATCAAAGGGACTGAACCTATCGAGCATTGTCAGATTCACACCGACATTGATGAAAAGCGAGAAGTTGACCGGGTAATTTTTTAGCAATAAAGGATAATATTCGGATCTACTTGTTAAGCCCTAAAAAACTACTGGCCTAATACCTCATCGAAACCATCCAATAATTTTTAAGATCAACAGTTAGTAAGAGGCAATATCTTTTATATTTTTATTCCTTTCATAAAATAAACGGGACCGAAAGATGAGCAATTCCATTTCACCTAATCAAGATCAAAGTTGGCCCAAATCAGGCTCAAAACCCGTCATTATCTACGGCGGTCCGTTGATCGATGGTCGAGGCAATGTATTTGATGACGGAGCTATTTATATTACCGGAGGTAAAGTTGCCGCAGTCGGTGATGAGAAAACAGTCTTTAATCAGATTCCCAAAGAGGATAATCCGGAAGCCTATGATACCTTAGGACGGCTTATCGCTCCCGGATTAATTAATCTTCATCAGCATTCATGCTACAGTTTAGCAGTCGGTTTACCAGAATTTTATCATTGCGGTCAAGATTGGCATACCAAACAATCTTGTTGGCCAGATTTTAGTCAATGTCTGGACGCTGAATCTATTCAACTGTCACTACTGCTTAGTATTATGCAATCAATTCGCGCCGGTGTTACCACCACTTTTGAACTTCATTCATCACCACCAGATACTGGCAATGTACTTAAGAATATGGCAAGTGTTATTGAACAGAGCGGGGTCAGGTTTGTGCTTAGCTATGAAGCATCCGCTACCAATGGGACCGCTAAATTCATCCAAAGCATCGAGAAAAATCATACTTTCATCCAGCAATATCGTGACAATAAACGGATCCGAGGAATGTTCGGATTGCAGGTTAATCGCTCATTATCAGAAAAATCGCTCGGATCGATAGCCGAAAAAATCGGCAGCAAACCTAGTATCCACATTCATCTAGGAGACACCGCTGAGATTGAACATTGTAAAAAACTTGGTTACCAGGGACCGATCTCACGCTTAAATGAATTCGATCTGATTAATGAGAGCGCGCTATTAGTCAGTTGTGTTTTCCCGAGTTCCACGGAATTGGAGCTAATTATCCAAAAGGGTGCCACCCTGGTCAATGTACCTACAGCGCTTGCCCCAAATCAATTTAAACTGCCCTCTTTACCCGCTCCGGCAAAACTGCGGCAAGGAATCGGAACAGCCGGTTATCACCAGGATATTCTCCCTGCCTTACGCCAGGTGTATCTAATTTACCGCCAACAGGGATTTGGCCACGATACAATTATGAAACATATCGAAACTTTGCTGCTTGCCAACCGCACATTTGCCGGATTCTACTTCGCTGGCAAACCCGGAATCCTTGAGCGCGGCGCCAATGCTGATATCGTGATCTTTGATTATATCCCCGTGACACCCATTAATAAAAACAATTATCTGGACCATCTGCTTTTCGGAATGTCTGCCACAAGCGTAAATATGGTAATGGTCAACGGAAAATTTATCTATAATGATAGGTCATTTTTGACCCTAGATGAAGAGCTGATACTCGATGAATGCAAAAAATCCAGCCGGCGTTTGTGGGAGGCATTTGGCAAAACTCACCTTGTTGCTTTTGAGGACGATTTAGACTAACTTCCGCAGCAATTAAAGGAGTCGCAGGGCGTGAATATATCCAGATATCAGACTAACCAACAGGAGCAGTGGGATCGGTTTGTCAAAGAATCTAATAATGGCAATCTGTTTCATTATCGAAATTTTCTGACTTATCATATCGGCAGGACTTTTATAGATCACTCACTTATCTTTCAGAAAAAAGGCTCCATCGTTGCCCTTTTCCCGGCTGCCGAGGTTGCCAATGACGGTAAAAAAACACTCCACTCTCACCCCGGTGCCAGCTATGGTGGTTTTATCTTTGGTAAACTCAGTTACAATGAGGCGGACGAAATCATCGAACTATTTGAAGATTACTGCCGCAGTCAGGGATTTCATAAAACATTTTTTATCCCGACTCCTGCGCTGTATTTCGAGAACTATGATGAAACCATGGAATATGCCCTAGGTTGGCGGAAGTACAATACCATCGAAAATTACATCTCCAGCTTCATCGATCTCAGCGGCAGCGAGGAGGAAATTTTCAATCGGATGGATAAACGCAAACGACGCTATGTCCGCAATCTGAAAACCAATCCCGCAATCCGTCTGGAATGGAATAAGAATTTTGCCGAATATTATCCGATCTTAGTCAAGAATAAAGCCAAGCACGGGGTTAAACCGACTCACTCTCTGCTAGAGCTTGAAAAACTAGACCAGCTCTTTCCCGGGCAATTAAATCTGCTGATGTGCTACCACAAAGACAAACCAATTGGCGGTACCTTGAATTTCACCGCGAACTCACGGGTTGTGATCATTTTTTATAACATGATGGATGACGAATTTCAGGCACTACAGCCCGCCTCACTCCAAATCTGGGAAACCATGCGCTGGGCTTACCAGTCCGGTTTCCGCTACCTTGATTTTGGGGTTTCCCAATTGCCCCTGGCTGCCAATCCACTCACCCCCAGCAAAACCTTGATCCTGTTCAAAGAGCATTTTGGCAGCCGTAATATGATTCGCAAAGCCATGGAAAAATCCTTTTAATTGATATTCAAACTCCGGATAAATCGGTAATATGTCCTCAAACATTCGCTCGCTTACCAAACAGACTTTAGTCTACGGCTTTGGTACGGTCGTCTCGCGACTCGTCACCTTCTTGTTGTTACCGGTCTATACCAATATTCTTGCGCCGGCAGAATATGGGTTAGCGGTTCTGGTATTTGTCTTCACTGCCTTTTTGAACCACATCTACAATTATGGTCTCGACTCGGCGGTAATGCGTCACTATGACGAAGATCCTAATCCCCAGCAAAGAGCAATTGTATTATCAACCGCAATCTGGATGGCAATCAGTAGCAGCATTTTGCTAAGTGGTACTATTTATTTACTGAACAGTCCCCTAAGCCGGATTTTACTGGCCTCAACCGAGAATAGCATTTTGATTAAATATGCGGCAGTAATCTTATTCTTCGATTGCCTTCAGCGAGTACCCATGGCCTTTTTACGGCTCCAGGAGAAGCCACTACTCTTTATCGGTATCCGGCTTTTGAATGTTGTGGTTACCCTGGCACTAAATATCTACTTCGTAGTTTATCAAAGGACGGGAATTATTGGCATCTTTCAAAGCAACATTATTGCTTCCGGTTTGACCACACTGCTGTTACTAGTAACTATGGTCGCAAAAATTCAGTTTACCTTTTCGCGTAATATTGCCCGGGTCCTGGTGTTTTTTGGGATACCTTTTATCCCGACTGGTCTGGCGACAGCTGCGATGGAGATGCTCAACCGTTACATTGTACAGCACTATTTGGGTCTTGATGCTGTTGGTATATTCAGTGCTGGCTATAAGTTGGGCATATTCATGCTCCTAATCACAACCGCATTCTATTATGCCTGGCAACCATTCTTCATTAAAGCCGGGCCCAATGAATCTTCCCGCCCCCTGTTTGCCCGGGTCCTAACCTATTTTGTACTGGTCGAAATGTGTATCTGGGTCATCCTAACTGTATTCATCCCTGAGATTATCAATTTCCATATTGGCAGGATTTTTCTGATCGGTCCGGAATATCAAAGCTGCGGGCCGATGGTACCTTTCATCCTGCTGGGATATGTATTCTTTGGCATCAATCAGGTATTTTTACCCGGCATCTACTTCGAGAAAAAAACACGTTATCTGGCTTATATTACTGTTTTTGCTTCAGGAGTCAATATCCTGTTTAATTTTCTGTTGATTCCTCTGCTTGGCTTGGTTGGTTCGGCAATGGCCTCATTCATCGGCTACTTTGTCCTTGCCTGTTCGACCTTCTTTGTCTCGCAGCGATTATTTCGGGTTCCCTACGAAAAACGTCGGGTAGCTATATTATTCCTAATCTCCTTCGTTGCCGGATTCTCCGCCTACATTTTTAGCCTGCCGGTAGTAATTAAGATCATTATTATCCTGACGTTTCCACTAATCCTGCGTATCTCCGGCTTTTTCAAAAAAGAGGAAATCAACTCGCTAAAAATACTACTTCTATTCAGATAAGATGACCAAGCGCTCTTTAAGTATCTGTCATGTTACCATTGGTCACTCACCAACGGATGACCGAATATATTATAAAGAGGTTCTCACTTTATCGAAGTGGTATCAGCATATATCGCTGATTGCCCCCAATCGTGGTTGCCCAAAACCAGCTGCAGGGGTCTCTTTCCACTTATTTACTGACGACAGGATTCTTAGAAACCTATTTCGCGCCTACCAGCTGTCAAAGAAAGTGCGGGCAGATTTATATCATATCCATGAATTCGAATTTCTGCCTTTCGCTCTGGTCTTGAAATACAAATATGGCAAAAAAATCATTTATGACGCTCATGAAACAGTCTACTTCTTTTTCACCGAATTCAGTCGGCACTCCAAATGGTTTACTTTCATCCCCGCCGTCATCGCCCAAGCGCTGGAATGGGGTTGCTCCCTTTTTACCGATTACGTAATTGCAGTAACACCCTGGGTAGCAAAGGGGTTTAAGCCGTTTCACAAGAAAATAACCCTGATCTATAATTACCCGATCGTACCTATGTTCGATCAACCGGCAGCGAAACCGACTGACCACACCAGACTGATAATTCTCTATCATGGTCAACTGGTACCTGCGCGTAACATTCACGTCATGGTTGAGGCTATGCGCAATGTTAAGATCAGCTTTCCGATCGCCAGACTTGTGATCGTCGGGAGCATTATGCCGCATTATAGGGAGCAACTCGATCAAATCGTAAAAATGTATAATCTGGAAGATGTGGTTGAATTCCGACCCTTGATCCCCTATACCGAGGTGCCGCAGTTAATCAGCACCGCCACAATCGGTCTCTCTTCGATGTGTCCAAATGAATCATTTAAACGCTCGATTCAGATCAAGCCTTTTGAATTTATGAGTGCCGGAATTTCGGTGCTCGGCTGTCGGGTACCTTCAACTGAAATTTATATTGAACAGACCGGCAGTGGCATGCTGGTAGATCCACCTACCCCCGAAAAACTGGCTGAAATTATCATGCTTCTCCTCAGCAAACCGGAATTACGGCAAAAGATGGGGGCAAATGGCAAACTGGCAGTCCGCGAACAGTATAACTGGTCAAAAATGGAAGAGCCCCTAGATCGAATTTACCGCCAGGTTTTAAGATGCTAAAAATTCTCTATATCTCACCAGAAAATACTGTGGGAACTCTTTCCTATTGGAAAAAAGCCCATGAGTTAAACGGGCATTATTGTCGTTATGTTACCTTTTTCAAAACAATTGCCGGTTTCGAAAATGACATATTACTTAATCTGCCGCTAATTGCTTCCCGCCCCTGGTACCTCAAAGGTCGAAAGGCACTATCTCGGTTTGTGGAAGGTCGCGAGATTCATGTCAATCTGAAAGGCTATCCGCCAGTATGGAATCCACCAGCCTGGCAAAAAAAGGTGATGGCTTTGCGGGAAATTTTCTGGCAACCTAAAATCAACCGAGCAATCCGTGAATATGAACTTGATAATTTTGATGTTTACCACTTCGAGTGGGGACTCGACTTCCACCGCGATGCCCGTTTTGCCAGGCAAATGAAAGTCCAGGGCAAAAAGATCATCTGCCACTACCACGGACAGGATATGCGTAATCGCGGCATCATTCCGGAGATGGATGAGTTGAGTGACCTGAATCTGACCAACGAACTCGACCTGACTTACATGCACCCCAACCTGAAATATCTGTTCCTGCCCTATGACGTACGGGCTTTTGAGACTAAGAAGAAGATCGAGGATCCAATTACCATTTGCCATGCCACTACCAGCCGGATTATCAAGGGTTCCGATCTTATTATCAGTACCTGCCGGGATCTGGAAAGGAGCCACAGAATTCGCTTCCTCTTGATCGAAAATCAACCACACGAAAAAGTAATTCAATTGAAAAGCCAAGCCGACATCTTCATTGACCACATCGGAGAATTGACCTGGGGCTACGGTATGAACTCCATCGAATCTCTCTCAATGGGTATTGCTACTGCCACTTACCTAAATGAGACTTACGAACAATTCATTCCTGATCATCCTTTCATCAATGTCCGACCTGACAATCTTAAGCAGACTCTAATTCACTATATCGAACATCCGGAATTAATTTTAAAAAAGGGTCAGGAAGGAAGAAATTGGGTCGAAAAGTATCATGACTACCGTAATGTCATTCAGCATCTTTACAACTACTATCGCCAAATCGGTGTCAAGGTCTGATTAATGCAAATAACCTTTATCTTGCCCGGTTTTATCGTTACTCCGATGGGGGGCGTTAAGGTCATCCACGAGTATGCCAATCGGCTGACGCAGATGGGACACCGGATTACCCTTGTCTATCCTCTTATTACCGATCAGAATCGGCTAACCGGGATTTTTAAAATAAACCTGAGAACGTTATATAATCGCATCACAGGAGTAATGGAGGACTTATACTACACGCCTGACAGCCGGGTAACTGTTTTAGTAGTGAAAAAAGCAGCTCCCAGATACCTTCCTAAAGCAGACTTTATTGTCGCAACCGGCTGGCAAACTGCTTACTGGGTAGCCAACTTACCTGCGGAACATGGCTGCAAAATATATCTCCTGCAGCATTTCGAAACCTATTTTCGGCAAAAGCAAGCAGTCTTGGCAACTTATCACCTGCCACTGATTAAGGTTGCAATCGCCCAGTGGATTATTGATAAATTGAAGGCAATTGGTGAAAATGCTCTGGGACCATTGGGGAATTCCATCAATCACACTGAGTTTTTTCTTAATAAAAAGCTTTCAGATCGCCCCATTGATATTATCGGTATCTATCATCATCTGAAAGTCAAAGGACCAAAAGACCTCATCCAAACCTTATGCGCCTTAAAACAGCGCCAAAATATCACTGCAGTTCTAATCGCTTCCCGGCGACCAGTACATCATATTCCGCGCTGGATCAAGGTAATCGTCCGTTCTTCGAACGAATCGCTGCGCGAAATTTACAACTCTGCAAAGGTTTTCCTGCACACCAGCCACAGTGAGGGATGGGGGCTGCCGGTAATGGAAGCCATGGCTTGCGGCTGCGCAGTTGCAGCTTACGCTAGTGAGGGAGTTCGCGAATTTGTTCAGGATCGGCAAAATGCGCTTCTCTGTCATGTGGGGGACAACGACGCCTTAACTCAACTTGCCCAAAATCTCCTGACGGATGAGGAACTAAGAAATAGCCTCACCAGTGAGGGCTTGGAGACAGTTAAAAATTACTCCTGGGATAAGATCGTAGAGAACTTTGTGGCCCTGATATCTAATAACCAAGTAGCATCAACAGGTCTTTAAACAGTTAGCATGATTCGTAATATAAAAAATTGGTTAAATAAAGAAATCCTTGATCCTGGTCCTCTCTCCTTACTCATCAATCCCTACTATTTTATTAAAAAAGGATTAATCAGGGGCCTTCGTCAAGGATCAACCTATATCAAAGGCAAAACCCTAGATTTTGGCTGTGGCAAGCGCTCGTACAGCTCCATATTCAGTACCGACTCGATGATTGGTCTGGAGGTTATGCAAAGCGGTCATTTGCACGACACCGAACCAATTGACGTGTTTTATGATGGTCAACGCATCCCATTTCGAAGTGTCTCCTTTGACAGCATACTTTGTATCGAGGTCTTTGAACACGTTTTCCATCCGACAGCGATTTTGACCGAATTGAATCGCGTGCTAAAATCCGGAGGTCATCTTCTCATGACTATTCCATTTGCCTGGGAAGAGCATGAGGTGCCTGATGACTATGCCCGCTATACCTTCTTCGGCATATCCCACCTTCTGGCATCTCACGGATTCAGGATAATAAGTCTCGATAAAAGCAGCAGCCTCGTCGAAACGGTTTTCCAACTCTGGAATCTGTATCTCTATAAAAAACTCGTTAAGCATAAAATAATAGCAGTCCTCCTAATTCCCTTTCTGATCTTTCCAACCAATCTATGTGGTTTGCTCCTATCCAAAATCTTACCCCGGAACTATGATTTATACCTGAATACTATAATCATCGCCCAAAAAATCGAGAATAGCTCCAAATGAAAGTATCTTTTATCGTCCCAGCGTACAACGCTGCCCATACCCTGGCTACCTGCCTGAGAAGCGTGATTCAGCAGAATTATCCAAGTCATGACCTGGAAGTTCTAACTATCAATGACGGATCAACCGATAAAACATCAGAAGTTTTGCAGCGGCTCGCATTACCAAATAACATTCAAATATACACCCACCCAGATAACCGGGGTTTGGCCGCTGCCCGTAATACCGGTATCCGGCACGCCAAGGGCGACCTTCTGATATTTTTAGATGCCGATATGGAAATCCCACCCAATTTTATTCAAGAGCATCTAAAATTCCACCAACGTGAGCAAGTCATTGGCGTCCTTTCGGCTATTATTCCTGCCCCGGACTGTGTATACGATAAATATCAGCGCTATCTTTACGAAAGCCGACGCGGGGCACTCAAATATCCACTCGCCAAACCGCTGCCTTACCATGTCTTTTTATTCAATTGTACCTCGGTTAAAAAGAGTGCCCTAGATTCGGTAGGATTCTTTGATGAAAACATCACCCATTATGGTGGCGAGGACACCGATTATGCCTACCGGCTCTGGCAGGCGTTTCCCCATGGATTATATTATGCCCCGGCAGTCCGGGTGGCTCATCATCACTGCCGTTCGATTGGGCAGGCTCTCCAGAACATCGAATCATTTGGTAAAAATGTCGTCCCCTATTTGATCAAGAAGAATCCTGAGCTTGGCAATCTCTTCGGCAATATCTGTAAGAAATGCCTCTCATATGGTAAACATTATTTTCAAAATACAATTTGTGACCTGTTTGGCGCCAACCCGGTTCGGCATTTTCTGCGGTTCTTGTACTACATAGT
>Ga0315537_1001826_pt1 | contig 16539 bp, 18 predicted proteins | sample SalMarSW160270MG_FD_203091 | JGI IMG/M metagenome (GOLD analysis project Ga0315537, IMG submission 203091) | Salt marsh sediment microbial communities from the Plum Island Ecosystem LTER, Massachusetts, United States - Salt Marsh Sediment SW1602-70 ... | reverse complement strand
ATTTGGAGGCTTTCTTGGCATCACCGACAAGTGGTTTGCCATGCCATGGGCCGCTTTAAAGTGGCACCCGGAGACAAAGAAGTTCATTCTGGATATGCCGAAAGAAGTTCTCAAGAATGCTCCGGGCATGGAAAAGGATAAGTGGCTAGAAGAGATTGACAAGTGGCAGGAAGAGCAAGACCTGGAGTTGCTTGACCGCTATTACACCAGCCATGGGTATGAGTCATACCAGGGAATAGTGCAAAAGAGGATAACAAAACTTGGCAGCCACAAGCCTGATGCCAAATTTGAGATAGACAAGGACGTGGCGGGGGAATTCAGGTTTAAGCTGGTTGCTACAAACGGAGAGTGCATCGCGGTGTCTCAGGGTTATGACGCCAAAGAAAGTGCGCTGAAAGGCATTGAATCCGTCAAGCAGAACGCGGCTGAGGCCCTGATAGAAGACAATACAGTTTAGCGTCGACAAGTCAAACAGCTAGACCAAGAATTGAAATATCCTGGTGAGCCGGTGATGGCCTCGATATCCTGCCCGTCCTGCCCCATGAACTCGCTGAAGTAGGTGACAGCTGACATAATCCAGAGCACCGTCTTCGGGCTCTTGCCCTCGGCCTGGGCAAAAATACGATAAGCTGCCAGAGCATCGGCGAGTGTGGCCATCTCGAACTCCTTCCCCTGACAGCTTAGACTACCAGAAGGGGGCTGGCTACAACATTGTGCTACATTAGGTGCGGATGCTGGAAAAGCAGTTGCCCCCGTTAGCTTCGATGGAGTCCCTGGTGGGATTCGAACCCACGACCCGCTGCTTAGAAGGCAGCCGCTCTATCCAGCTGAGCTACAGGGACAATTTACCCATCACTCCAATGTAGCACGAGGCATTGGCAGAGGTCAAGATAACCGCCCTTTATTCAAGCTCTACCTGAAGTTCTCCACAAGCCATAGACAGCCAGGGCGCCCAGTCCAACGCCGGCAATTACCGCCCCCACCCAGCCCAGCAGGGAAAGGCAGGTAACAATCACCCCGGCAATGAGCACCCCGATAAAGATGGATAACATGGCGTGCTTGAATTTTAAACCGAAAAGAACCGCCGCCAGCGAACCCGTCCAGGCGCCGGTGACGGGTAGGGGAATGGCCACAAACAACGCCAGGCCGATTCGTTCGTACCTCTCGATAATACCTCCTCGCTTCCGGGTATAGGCAAAAAGCCACTGGAAAAAGCGGTCAAAAATGCTCACCCGGCTTGAAATACGGACAACGGCATTAAGGCACAATAGAATAATCGGCACCGGTATCAGATTACCAATTATGGCCAGCAGCAGGGCATAATACCAGGGGAAATTAAACAGGTTTATGGCTACCGGTATGGCCCCGCGCAGCTCAAGAATAGGTAGCACCGAGATAATAAGCACTACTAACTCTTTAGAAAAACCTAAGTTGAGAAGCTCTTCAGGGGACACGATTACCCTTCACCGCCGTTTTCAGCTAATGTAACAAATAAACAAGGCCAGCGTCAAACTCAAAAGCTAATTAACGATAATTGCTAAAAATCAGCCGAAATGCTAGTATGAAGTCAGCGCCCTCACTCGTCTGGTGAGCATTTCGGTAATGCCGAAGCTATTAGATAGAATAGATAATCCCTCAGATTTAAAAGGGCTGGCTAAACAGGAGCTGGAGCAACTGGCTGCCGAAATCAGGCAGGAACTGGTGACCAGAGTAAGCGCCAACGGTGGTCATCTGGCTTCCAACCTCGGTGTAGTTGAGCTTACCATAGCTCTACATCGGGTATTTGATAGCCCGCGGGACAAGATTATCTGGGATGTGGGCCATCAAAGCTATGTCCACAAGCTGCTCACCGGTAGAAGGCAGCGTTTTGACTCTCTCCGCCAGTACGGCGGCCTGTCCGGTTTTACCTCCCGCAGTGAAAGTGAACACGACCCCTTCGGCGCCGGCCACGCCAGCACCTCAATCTCAGCCGCCCTGGGTATGGCTATCGCCCGCGACCTGGCCGGTGATGACTACCATGTAGTCGCCGTCATCGGTGACGGGGCTATAACCGGCGGCATGGCCTTCGAGGCTATAAATCAGGTCGGGCACCTGGGCTCCAGCGTCTGCGTGGTCTTAAACGACAACGGGATGTCAATCTCACCCACCGTCGGCGGCATAGCCAAACTGCTCAACCGGGTGCGGCTCGACTACCGCTACCAGTGGGCCGAAAAAGAGGGCGAACGGCTAGTAGACGCCCTCCCCCTGGGTAAAAAGCTGGTGCAATTCGGCCAGTGGCTCCGGAGGGGATTCAAGGGACTGATTATGCCCACCGTGCTCTGGGAAGAACTCGGCCTCACCTACATCGGCCCCATCGATGGGCACGATATTAACGCCCTGGAAACCGCCCTTGCCCAGGCACGGGACTACTCCGGACCCACCTTCGTTCATATTATTACCACCAAGGGCAAAGGCTACCAGCCGGCCGAAGGTGACGCCGTTTACTTCCACGGCGTAGCCGCCGAGAACTCAGGCTCAGGGACGATACCAAGCTACAGCAAGGTGTTCGCCCAGACCGTGCTCCGCCTGGCTAAGGAAACCCCTGAGCTGGTGGCGATTACCCCGGCCATGCCCGAAGGTAACTGCCTCAGCGTAGTCGAGGCCGAGTTCCCCCGCCGCGTCTTTGACGTGGGCATCTGCGAACAACACGCCGTTACCTTCGCCGCCGGGCTGGCCACTCAGGGCTTCAAGCCCATCGTGGCTATATACTCCACCTTTCTGCAACGAGCCTTTGACCAGCTCATCCACGATGTCTGCCTCCAGGACCTGCCCGTCACCTTCGCCATCGACCGCAGCGGCATCGTCGGCGACGACGGCAAGACCCACCAGGGAACCTTTGACATCTCCTATCTGATGCTAATCCCCAACCTGATAATAGCCGCGCCCAAGGATGAGAACGAGCTCCAGCACCTGCTCTACACGGCGGTGCAATCAAAACACCCCATGGCGATAAGGTACCCCCGCGGCTCCGGGGTGGGAGTAGGACTGGACAAGAAACTGCACCAGATTCCCATAGGCAAAGGGGAGATATTAAGAAAGGGCAAAGACGTCGCCATACTGGCCATAGGCACCACGGTGGCTCCGGCCCTCGAGGCCGCCAGCAAGCTGGCTGATAATGGCATTGAGGCTACGGTGGCTAACGCCCGCTTCGCCAAGCCGCTGGACGCCGAGCTTATAAAAGGACTGGCCGGCGATATTAAGCGCCTGGTCACCGTTGAGGAGAATGCCCTCAGCGGCGGCTTCGGCAACAGCGTCATCGACCTGCTGCAGCAATCGGGCATCAGCGATATTAAGGTAAAGGTCATCGCCATCCCTGACGAATTTGTTGAGCAGGGCAGTCAAGCCCAGCTTAGGGCGCACTATGGCCTTGATGCCGAAGGCATCGCCAGACAGGTTCTGGAGCTATTTCCCAAACGCCAATCAAGGAGATAAGGCTTTGCATATAACGGAAAGCCCGGCTAGAATATCAGGTGCCAGATTTAACACCTGATATTTTGTTATTTCAAGCCATAAATTAGGAAGAAGGGATGAATAAATTGACAATCAGGGACATAGAGGTTGATAACAAGAAGGTCCTGGTAAGGGTTGACTTCAATGTTCCCCTGGATGCCAAGACGGGCGCCATCACCGATGACAGCCGTATCCGGGCCACGCTACCCACCATCAAATATCTCACTGACCGCAAGGCCAGGGTTATCCTGTGCTCCCATCTGGGACGGCCTAAAGGGAAGGTGGTCGAGCAACTGCGCCTGACTGTTGTCGCCCGGCGTCTGTCACAGATTTTAGGCCAGACGGTGAAAGTGGCTAATGACGGCATCGGCCCCGAGGTAGACAAAGCGGTGGGAAACCTAAAAGGGGGGCAGGTTTTACTGCTGGAGAATATCCGCTTTCACCCTGAAGAGGAAGCCAACGACGCCGCCTTCGCTCAAAGCCTGGCCCGTCTAGCCGATGTCTACGTAAACGATGCCTTCGGCGCCTGCCACCGGGCGCATGCCTCCATAGTAGGCGTAGCCCGTTACCTGCCGGCGGTAGCCGGCCTGCTGGTGGAGAAAGAAACCGAGATTCTAGAGGGTATCTTAGCCCACCCCCACCACCCATTCGCCGAGCTTGCCGGCGGCGCCAAGGTTAGCGACAAGATAGGCGTTCTGGAAAACACCATGGACAAAGTGGACTATCTGCTCATCGGCGGCAGCATGGCAGCTATCTTCCTGAAGGCTAAAGGCTACGAGGTGGGCCTATCACTGGTGGAGGACGACAAGCTGGATTTCGCCACCAGGCTGATGAAGGATGCGGCTAAGCGGGGGGTTAAGCTGATGCTGCCGGTGGATGTGGTTGTCGCCGATAAGCTCAGTGCCGATGCTGAGGTAAAGACGGTATCAATAGAAAATATACCGGCGGACTGGAGAATTATCGATATCGGCCCCCAGACCATCAGCAATTTCTCGGAAGAATTACGGAAGTGCCGAACAATATTCTGGAACGGGCCTATGGGCGTCTATGAGATAGCCCGGTTCGCTAAAGGGACACAGGCCATGGCCAGACTTCTGGCCGACCTCAGGGCTACTAAAATAATCGGCGGCGGCTCTACGGCCGAGGTAGTAACCGCTATGAAACTGGCCGATAAGATGACCTTTGTCTCCACCGGAGGCGGGGCCTCGCTCCGGTTCCTGGGCGGCGAAAAATTGCCCGGCATTGAGGTACTGCTCAACAGGGAGGTCTGATTAAGTGGATAATCTAGAGCTAATCAAGCAAATTTCTATTACCTCCCCCAGCAAAATCGTGCTGCTGGTTATAGACGGCCTGGGCGGACTGCCCCACCCCAAGACAGGCAAGACCGAGCTGGAAACGGCCAGCACCCCCAACCTGGACAAGCTGGCCGCCAGTAGCATCTGCGGCCTCATCGACCCGGTGGGCCCGGGGATAACCCCCGGCAGCACCCCCGGGCACCTGGCTCTGTTCGGCTACGACCCGATTAAATACAATATCGGCCGGGGGGTGGTGGCGGCGCTGGGTATAGACTTCGACCTGAAGCCGGATGATATTGCCGCCCGGGGCAACTTCTGCACTGTGGATAGTTCAGGACTGGTCACCGACCGCCGGGCCGGGCGCATCCCCACGGAAAAGTGCACCGAACTGTGCAAGTTGCTCGATGAAATAAAGATAGCGGGAGTTAAGCTCTTCGTCCGCCCGGTTAAAGAGCACCGCCTGGCCGTGGTTTTTAGGGGGGAGGGGCTGTCCCCCGAGGTCAGCGATTCCGACCCCCAGCAGACAGGGGTGGCGCCCAAGGCGGTTAAAGCCCTGAAGCCAACCGCCCGCAGAACGGCTGATATCGCCAAGGAATTTATCGCTCAAGCTAAAGCCATTCTGGCCAAGCACCATCCGGCCAACATGGTAATTTTACGGGGCTTCTCCCGTAAACCGGAGCTTCCCACCATGGATGAAATCTATAAATTAAAGCCGGCCGCCATCGCCGCCTACCCCATGTACCGGGGGCTGGCCAAGCTGGTCGGCATGCAGCTGATGAAGACCGGCCCGGCTATAACCGATGAATTTGATGCCCTGAAACAAAACTACGCCGGTTACGACTTCTTCTTCCTGCATATAAAAGGCACTGACTCCGCCGGCGAAGACGGCGATTTTAACCGTAAGGTTAATGTTATTGAAGAAATTGACAAGGCTCTGCCCGCCCTGACCGGCCTCAAACCCGATGTCATCGTGGTCACCGGCGACCACTCCACGCCGGCGCTGCTCAAAAGCCACAGCTGGCACACCGTGCCGGTACTACTTTATTCTAAATGGTGCCGCGCCGACCGAGTAGGTGCTTTCTCCGAACAAGCCTGTATTATGGGCGGACTGGGGCGGTTCCCGGCAACACAGCTTATGCCTCTGGCCATGGCTAACGCTCTAAAACTGGCTAAATTCGGGGCTTAGGGGGTTAAAATGCGCATCCCCATGATTGCGGGTAACTGGAAGATGAACACCACCGTGGCTGAGGCCGTGGCTCTGGTCAAAGAGATGCGCCCGGAACTGGACCGGATAGACAACGTGGACAAGGTAATATGCCCGCCCTTCGTCTCTCTGGCCGCGGTCAGGGAGCAGCTTGAGGGAAGCTCGATAAAGCTGGGGGCGCAGAACCTGTACTTTGAGGAAAAAGGGGCTTACACCGGGGAGATTTCGCCGCTGATGCTGGCCGGACTATGCCAGTTTGTTATCATCGGGCACTCCGAGCGGAGGCAGTATTTCAACGAGACGGTAGAGCTGGTAGATAAAAAGGTCAAAGCGGCGCTTAAAGTCGGCCTCAAGCCTATTCTATGTATCGGGGAAACCCTTAAGGAAAACGAATCGGGAAAGACCGAAGAGGTCTTAACCGGGCAGCTGAGCTCACCTTCCGCCCGAAGCTACTACAGTAGTGGCCTGACTCTGGCCTACGAGCCCATCTGGGCTATCGGCACAGGTAAAGCGGCTACCGGCGAGCAGGCCAACCAGACCATCGGCTTTATCCGCCGGCATATCTCTCGGCAGTGCGGCCGGGAAATCGCCCAATCAGTGCGCATTCTCTACGGGGGCAGCATCACTGCCGCCAATATCGCCGAGTTCATCAACCAGCCGGAGATAGACGGCGCCCTAGTCGGTGGAGCCAGCCTTAAGGCAAGCGAATTTTTGAGCATAGTAAAGCAAACCTCAAGCTTTAAGCAGGGAAAATGAACCGTCTACTGGCGGTAGTTGGCCCCACTGGCATGGGTAAGAGCCAGCTGGCTCTCCGCCTGGCTCAAGCCCTTGAGGGGGAGATAGTCAGCGCCGATAGCCGGCAGGTCTACCGCTATATGGATATCGGCACGGCCAAACCCACCCCCCAGGAGCAGGCATCAGTACCCCACCACCTCATTGACATCGTCAACCCTGATGAAGACTTCAGTTTGGCGCAGTACCAGCAGCTTGCCTATAAAGCCATTGAAGACATAAGTGAGCGCCAAAAGCTGGCGCTGCTGGTCGGCGGCAGCGGGCTGTACGTGTGGTCGGTGCTGGAAGGCTGGGAAATACCGGCGGTAGCCCCCGACCCGGAATTCAGGCGCCGCCTGGAGGAGAAGGCGGCCGGCGGGGACGGGGACGAGCTTTATCAGGAACTGGCCCGCCTCGACCCGGTGGCGGTGCAGAAAATTGACCCCCGCAACGTGCGCCGCACCATAAGGGCGCTTGAAGTCCACCACAGCGCCAAAGCACCCATATCCCAAATACAGGGCAGGGAGGCGCCGCCGTTCCAGACCCGCATAATCGGCCTGACCGCCGAAAGGCAGGAGCTATACCGCCGCATTGACTCAAGGGTGGACGAGATGATAAAGCAGGGCCTGGTGGACGAGGTCAAGCAGCTGATAGAACGGGGCTATGATGCCGGTCTACCGGCCATGTCCGGCATCGGCTATAAGCAGATTACCATGTTTCTCAAGGGCGAGTTAACTCTGGAGGACGCCATACAGCAGACTAAATTCGAGACCCACCGGCTGGCCCGCCACCAGTATAGCTGGTTTAGGCTAAAAGATGTTAAAAAAGGATAAAGAGGCTAAAATCCTGGCTCGGCTTAAAAAGGACTATCAGGAGCAAGCATGAAGTTCACCAAGGTGCAGGGTTCGGGAAACGATTTCGTGCTTTTGGAGACTTACGAAGTCCAGCGCGACTGGTCACGGCTGGCGACAGCCATGTGCGACCGCCACTTCGGCATCGGCGCCGACGGCCTGTTGCTGGTTTTACCTTCAAATAAGGCCGACTTCAAAATGCGCATGTTCGACCCGGACGGCTCCGAGGCCGAAGCCTGCGGCAACGGCTTAAGATGCCTGGTCAAATACGTTCTGGAAAAGGGGCTGGTCAGGACAGCGACCAGTCAGATGCTAGTGGAAACAATAGCCGGCATCAGAAAGGTAGAGCTCGACTGGTCGGGGAGCCGGGTGGCTAAAATTAAAGTCAGTATGGGAGAGCCAAAGTTCGGTGCCGGCGATATCCCGGTGGTAATCGAGCCGGGCGGGGAATTAGTTGACATAAAGAAGATGCTGGGCTATCCGGTGATTATAGAAAATACCAATCTGCTACTGAACCTAGTATCGATGGGCAACCCGCACGCCGTCTACTTCTGGCAGCACCCGGTGTCCGAGTTCCCTTTATCCAGGTTGGGGCCAAAGGTGGAAAACCTGCCCGTATTTCCCAACCGGGTAAACTTCGAGGTCGCCCGGGTGGTCAGCCGCCAGAAGGTAGAAGCCCGGGTCTGGGAGCGGGGGGCAGGGGAGACGCTGGCCTGCGGCAGCGGCGCCTGCGCCATAGCCGTGGCCGCCCGGCTACACGGCCATATCGATAATAAAGTTGACATAAAATTACCGGGAGGCATACTCGGTGTGGAGTGGGACGGGGCAGGGGAGGTATACTTAAGCGGTCCAGCTGAAATAGTATTTAGTGGAGAATGGTCAGATGAAAATGTCAAGACGGGTTGAACATTTACCCCCTTATCTTTTCGCCGAAATCAGCAAAAAGATTGCCGAGAAAAAGGCTAAAGGCGAGGACGTGGTCAGCTTTGCCATAGGCGACCCCGATATCCCCACGCCACCCCATATCATAGAGAAGCTATGCCAGGCGGCTAGAGAACCGGCCAACCACCGCTATCCGGAGACCGAAGGCTTACCCAAACTGCGCCAGGCCATAGCCGACTGGTACCAGAAACGCTTCGGCGTCACCCTCGACCCGGAAACAGAGGTGCTGCCCCTCATCGGCTCCAAGGAAGGCATTGCCCACATCGCCCTCTGCCTGATTGACTACCGGGACATCGCCCTGGTGCCCGACCCGGCCTACCCCGTTTATGCGGTAAGCACCATGCTGGCCGGCGGCAGTCCTCACTATATTCCCCTTACCGAAGAAAACGATTTTCTGCCCGATTTCGGCGTTATACCGACCTACGCCCTGAAAGGGGCCAAGCTGCTGTGGATAAACTACCCCAATAACCCCACCGGCGCCGTGGCCGACCTCGACTTCTTCAATAAGGTAGCCGAACTGGCCCGGCAGCATGACTTCGTTGTCTGCCATGACGGCCCGTATTCCGAGGTCGCTTTTGACGGCTACCAGCCAGTCAGCTTCATGCAGGCCGACGGGGCTAAAGAGGTAGGGGTTGAGTTTCATTCCCTGTCCAAGACCTATAATATGACCGGCTGGCGGATAGGCATGGTGGTGGGCAACGCTGAAGTCATCGATGCCCTGAAGAGGATTAAGTCAAACATAGATTCAGGCATTCCCCAGGCCATCCAGTACGCCGCCATCGAGGCTTTGACCGGCCCACAGGCCTGCATCCCGGAGCACAACGCCATCTACCAGAAACGCCGTGACCTGATTATCGAGGTGCTCAATAATATCGGGCTTAAAGCCAGACCCCCAAAGGCAACCCTCTTTATATGGGCCAAAACCCCCCCGGACTTTAACTCGGTGGACTTTGCCACCGACCTGCTGGAAAAGGTCGGGGTGGTGGTTACCCCCGGGGTAGGCTACGGCAAGCAGGGCGAGGGCTACATCCGGGTATCTTTAACCGTCCCCGATGCCGCTGTGGTCAAAGGCCTGTCCCGGATATCAGCCTGGCGCGACCCCAAGAGAAGACTGAAGGCGTATTTATAGTTTACATAATAAAAGGGGATTATCATTAGAGGCGCAATTGTCACCCGCCCTTCGCCGGAGAGGGCACTGCTGGTAGCCATAGGCGCTAAAGGCAGCGCCGATAGATGGCCGGCGGAAAACTCACTGGACGAACTGGCTCAGCTGGCGGCTACGGCCGGAGCCGATGTAGTTGGCAAAATAGTACAGCGCCTGCCCCGGGCTTCCAAAACGCACTATGTTGGCAAAGGTAAGCTGGAAGAACTGATAGCGCTTAAAGCCGGCACCGGCTACAGCGTAGCAATCTTTGACGACGAGCTTTCGCCGCTCCAGCAGAGAAACCTGGAAGACGCCCTCGAGGTCAAGGTAATTGACCGGGCAGCCCTGATTCTGGATATCTTTGCCAAAAGGGCACGGACCCGCGAGGGGCAGCTGCAGGTAGAGCTGGCCCAGCACCAGTATCTTCTGCCACGCCTGGCCGGGCAGTGGAGCCATCTGGAAAGGCTGGGGGGCGGCATCGGCACCAGGGGCCCCGGCGAAACCCAGCTCGAAACCGATAGGCGCATTCTCCAGAAAAAGATACACCGCCTCAAAAACCAGATTGACGACATAAGAAAACACCGCCAGCTGTACCGCCAGCAGCGCAAGAAGACCGGTATCCCCATAGTTGCCCTGGTCGGCTACACCAACGCCGGCAAGAGCACCCTGCTCAATGCTTTAAGCCACGCCGATGTCTTTGTCGAAGACAAGCTCTTCGCCACTTTAGACCCCACCACCCGGAGATTAACCCTCCCTGATAAAAGTGTGGTGCTGCTGACCGATACCGTCGGCTTTATCCGCAAGTTGCCCCCCACCATCATCACCGCCTTTAAGGCAACCCTTGAGGAATTGACCGAGACAAACCTGCTGCTGCATGTTGTCGATTTAACCTCCCGTAATGCCGCCGAGCAGTGCCAGGTGGTTGAGGATATCCTGGCCGACCTGGAACTTCAGGACAAGCCCCGGATTACGGTACTGAACAAAATCGACCTGTTGCTGCCGGGCGGCAAGGAATGGGATGAGGAGAAAGCGCTGAGACATCTTTCAGACCAGGCCCCGGCGGATGAGGACACGGTTCTGGTGTCGGCGGTCCGGGGCTGGGGTCTGGGCAGGCTTTTGGAGCTGGTCGGACAGGTGCTAAACCGCTCAAAACAACCGGTCTAAAAATGACGCTCTCAAATCAAAATCTAGCCCCCTTAAAATTTTCCCGAATGGTTTGATACCTTGGTGGGCACGCGGCGCAATCAGCCCCCACCTTATCCCCCCAGATTTTGGGTATTTTTTAACCCTTGTCAGGACACGGACTATCCGTCATAATAAAAACATCAAAAAAACTTTTTAGGAGATTTCAATGTCTTTAGAAGAACTGGAAAAAAGAATCGGGGTTCTGGAGGACATAGAGGCGATAAAACAGCTGCATAGAAATTATGTCTTTTATCTTTCCAGCCGGGCCTGGGATGAATTGCTGGACTGCTTTGCCGAAGACGCCACCGCCGAAATCTGGAAGCACGGACTGCGCCGGGGCAAGGAGGAAATTAAGGGGCTGGTCTATGATGTTTTTGATAAACTGGAAAAGACCCCCGGGCACCTGGTCAGCCAGCCGGTCATAACCGTTAACGGCAACCGGGCCAGCGGCTACTGGATACTGTATCTCTTTCCTTTTACCGAGCCGATGACCTGGTGGCAGGGCAAGCATGACTGCGAATACGTTAAGATAGACGGGAAGTGGAAGTTCAGTTCGGTGAAATTCACGCGCCCCTGGCCGGAAGTGCCCGAATAGGGCTTTATATTAAGGAAACCCACCCCCTTAATCCCCCTCCCTTTGAAAGGGAGGGGGAAAATATTATAAAGAAGAGGGTGCGGAGCACCCTCTTAAACACCCCTGTAAATAAGTAGGTGATAACTTTACATAATATATTGGGTAAAATTGTGGTATAATGGGGGTATGGAGTGGACAGCTATTGCCACATTTATACTTGCCTTTATCGCAACTGCATCTATCGTTGTTACCTTGATTATCCGAGCCCAAGATATTACAGAGAATCGCCGTATACGAGAGGAAGATAGAGAACTAAACTTTAAGTTGAGTTTGCTAGACGAAGTCCGTGACTGGGCACGTGAGGCAGTTAAGTTGGGGTTCCTATATGAGAGAGCAAAGAGCAAATCTGAAATTCGTTCAGTATTTGAGGATATGATTGAGGACGTCTCAAAAACCACTGATGTCGCAGACATGGCAGCTAAAATATTTGTAAGTGAATTGGAAGCCCCGGGCAAAAAGGCAATGAGTTTCGTAAAAAGTTACAAAGACCCTAGCAAATTTGCAAGCAAAGAATACTTTGATTCTTTATTTGAACTCTTGAAAGCCATAAATAAAGTCAAGAGAAAGCTATTAAAATTGTAAGAAGGAAGCCCTGCTGTAATATAGCCTCGCTTTGCGTCGCACTATAATTGTTATGTCGAGCATATAGCCTTAAGGAGGCTAAAACGCCCCTTTTCCCAACCCCCTACCGAATCAGATTTTCGGCTTTAAGCAATCTGTAACCACAGGGTAAACAAACCTACTGTCAGCGCGCCCAGTGCAAACGACGCCGTTGCCCAGACAACTTCTATAGTCGCCATATCCCGGAAGTGGCGGGCGAACTCTTCGTATCTCTCCATGAACTCGGTCATGGATTGCTGAAACTCCTCCAGGTTCGAGGCTTTCTTGCCCACCTTCTTGGCGTCCCTGCCAACGCATCTAATAGCGTCCTCCAGGGGCAGCGACACCCAGCTGGCAATATCCCCGCCGCGCTGGGGCCACAGCCAACGGGCCGCTTTCTGGAAATGCTCTACTCTTTTCTGCATACCCGTTTGCAGCGTTTGGGCTCTCTCGTCAATCTTGCACTTCTTGCCGTCCACCACCGCCACCGGTCCCTCCTCAAAATCGTGCATGGCGTAATGGATGGCGCCCCGCGCCCCGTCACTCATCCAGGTCAGCCTCATCCATACCAGATAGCGGAAAACCCGGATAAGCCCGAAAAGCCCCAGGGCTACGCCAACCCCGAATATAACCCAGTACAATGCCGGACTCCCCTCTCTTTTTCTACTCCATTATACAGTATATTTAGACCTCTGATCACCCCTTAACATTATGTAAACTAATTTACGGGTAATAAAAAAGGAGGCTTTTAAGCCCCCCAATGACATTAAAATTTTACCGCCTAAAATAACTGGGCTCGGTAGGGTTCGAACCTACGACCAATCGGTTATGAGAGTTGGGATTTGAAACAGTTGCAGTCTTTTGTTTATTTAATTGATAATCCATTGTCATCTCCTTTATAAAAACATCATATTTTACAACATCTATAACCGAAAAACACCAACCCTCCTACGTCGCTTTTATAACAAAATATACGTATATTCTGCCTCTTGACAAAATATACGTATATTATACCTCTTGACAAATTTGCTTGCTAAGACCTATATCAGCAAGCTCGCCATGACGATCTGCTACCCATAGATACCAGCTTCTACCTTCAGCCTACCTTGGTGATGGTCATCGGCTGTGACAACCCGATGTCAGTTGCAACCGTGGACCCACCAGCATTATACTTGCCGGTGACATTACCCTGGCTATCAACATCTAGGTAGGTTATCCTGTGCCACTCGCCATCCAGCTGGATAATAGTGCCTGCAGGGATTTCAACCTGCCAGGTGCCATCTGTGTAGACTATGCCATCGCTGGTTGGGTCCCCCCAGCCATCGCTGGGGAAGAAATGCTTGGAGCCATCGGGAAGCACTATGAATAGGTATGGAGACCTGTAACCGGGTGCAGTTACTGCAGCACGGGCGGTCACTGTCCGGCTGGATGAGCAGGAGGCGGAAGCGGAGCCATCTGTGTAGTCCCAAAAAAGGCACCAATGCCCGTATTCAGCATCAGCTGTACCACCATGTTCTGCCAAATAGTCACCAACTAACTCAACAGGAATTTCAGCCGACCAGTTGTAGGTCTGGCTGGCGTCTGCTGAAGCATCGAGGAACCACCAAGCCGCCGAATCATCATCCTTGGATGAATTACCCCAAGCCAACTTAATGCCTTCCGGGTCATAAATGATATACCACGCATTGCTCTCGGCATGGGCAGTCGCCCCACCCAAAAGGCTATAGTTCTTATTATTTTCAGCGGTTGAAACGATGGTAACCGTCCCTGAGAAGGTAATGGTGGTGCCAACGGCAGGAGAGTCATCGGTAACATTTATTTCGCCACAATCAACACTGGCGTTGGCGTCATCTTGGTCGCCACAACCACCCCCCCAAGCGAGAGCCGGGCCCGCAAATACCATCAGGGCTGCCATTGCTATAGCGAATGCTATCCACAGTTTTTTCATATGTTTATCTCCTTTCTTAAATATTTTGCATAACATTACATCACTTTGATCCAATACACATCACCTGCTTCTCTCCCTGCCGCACAGCCTTAAGATGCACAAAAATCCGGCACCTCTTTGCCAATTGGCAAAAAAAAATAATCAAAAATAACAATAACCCATTCGGGCTATTCAACTATAGTATATTAGTACCAGACGCAAGAAAATGCAAGCTCGTATTGTACTCTTTTCGTGTACTCATTTCGTGGATTTTACTAAACTTGATATGCGTGCCCGGGCACTTTAGTTGCCCGTGAACTCTTTGTCAAGGATTTTAGTTCTATAAAGCTGTATTATTATACTTTAATGATGGTAAATGTCAATACGATTTTTGACTTATATTATATTTACCGACTCTTACCTCTCTAACCTTTACCTCTATTGTTCACTAACTGTTTAATAAATCCGCTCGAAATATATATGACTTACGTATTCCTACTAAGTGACTACCTTTTTTGTGACTATTGAACTATTCATAAGTAACAAAGTCGCAGCTAAAATAAACTTAACTGATAGCCCCACGCCAGATGACATTTATACGAAAACTAAAGGGGGGCCAAAATGAAAGCGAGGATTGCGCTATCAATCCTACTCTTATTACCGGCTCTAGCTTTATCATTCTTGGTCGTAGATTACCAAGGCAGGCTTCAAGAAGCTGGCGCTGTTGTTGAGGAACAAAAAACAGACCTATTGACCCGCAGCGTGGAGGTAAGCCAGCTCAATTCTGAATTAAACCAGCGGGATATTGAGGTCAATCGATTAGGCACCGAATTAACCACAGCCTTGGAAGAAGCCGATTATTGGGAAGGCAAGGCGCACCTGAGGCAGTTTACTTCGGTAGAGGAGCTGGAAGCCTGGCTCGCCGGTAATGACATAGACAAAAGGGAATATGTTGAGTTTACCTACGACTGTGATGATTTCGCCCAGGACCTTATGATAGCTGCGCTTGAAGATGGCTACCTGGTTTCTACAGAACTATGGTCCTGCCATATGCTCAACAGCACCATCATTGGCAACGACATTTACACTATTGAGCCTATGACTGACGGCGTGCAGTTTGTCGGTAAGCTAGATACTAACCTAGTTGGCGATAATCAGAGGTAACTGTAGTAGGTCCAGTTCTGCCCGGTTCCGGGGTTGGTGGGTACTCACCTATATATGCGACTTTTTGAAACAATCAGTCGCATTTTGTGGAAAAACAGCTTCGTAAGTGGGCTCGGTAGGGTTCGAACCTACGACCAATCGGTTATGAGCCGACCGCTCTGCCGCTGAGCTACGAGCCCATAGCCATTTAAAAGCCTATTTTCTTAAGCTGCTTGGCCACCCTGGCCAGCAGCTCCTCGGGGCTGACCGGCTTTTCGATATAATCCTCGGCTTCCAGGGTAAAGCCCCGGCTCACCGGTATAGAGGCTTCGGCATGCTTTTCGGCAAAAGCCGTCAGCATCAGGGTCGGGATTCGGCTCAGCTGGGGGTCTTTTTTAAGCTGCTCAGCAGCGGTAAAACCGTCTTTAATCGGCATTATCACATCAAGGATAATAAGGTCGGGTCTGGCTTCCTTGGCCTTGCGCAACCCCTCGTCCCCGTCTTTAGCCACGATTACGTCATAGGGCTTGCTCTCCAGGACGGTCTTGGTTGACTCGACGAAATCAGCATCGTCGTCAACGAGCAGGATTTTAGCTCTCTTTTCCATCCGAATCACCCTTTCTTCAAGCGCTTCCCCGCCGCTTAATAAGCCTCCCTACCCTCTCCAGCAGGGTATCGGGAGATACCGGCTTCTCCACGTAATCATCCACATCAAGCTCAAGCCCGGTCTCCAGCTCATAGCGGCGGCGGCTGGCTTCCTCTCTAACCGAGGTCAGAATCAGGATAGGTATACCCTTATACTTGGCCCACCTCGGGTCCTGAAGCTCCTTGCATACCGCAAACCCGTCCATCTTGGGCATCAGGAGGTCAAGAATCATCAGGTCGGGGCTCTCCGCCTTGAGGTTAGCCAACCCCTCCACCCCGTCCCTGGCGGTAACCACCTTATAGCCCTGAGATTCCAGAATCATGCTTATTGCCTCCAGGATGTCAGGGTCGTCATCAACTACCAGTATCTTATGCGGCATGTCTCCTCCTTTGCCATTATAATATAGGCCTGGGCAATAATCCAGCCCGCCCGGCGATTTCAGAAACGATATCCTCCCAGCCCACGGCCATAATATGGACACCGTGAACCCCGGGTATTTCCTTAACCTGCTCGATAAGCTCAACGGCTATGGTCGCCCCCTCCTCCTTGGCGTTGGCCGCCTGCTCCATACGGGTAACTACCTCATCGGGGACGCTCACCCCGGAAACATAGTCCCTCATGTAGCGCGCCATACCGGCCGAACGGATAGGTATCACCCCCGCCAGAATATGGGTCTTCCTATCCAGCCCCCGGTCGACAGCCATCTCC
>Ga0315537_1001824_pt1 | contig 16541 bp, 10 predicted proteins | sample SalMarSW160270MG_FD_203091 | JGI IMG/M metagenome (GOLD analysis project Ga0315537, IMG submission 203091) | Salt marsh sediment microbial communities from the Plum Island Ecosystem LTER, Massachusetts, United States - Salt Marsh Sediment SW1602-70 ... | reverse complement strand
GTATAATGCAACTACCTTATCTGGGAACTATTGGAACGAATGGATATCTGGAAATTATCAAATCGATGGAAGTGCCTTAGCTTACGATTTTTATCCTCTTTCTAGCAATCCTCTCTAATTAGAACATTTCTCATTTATTTTCAATGAATTATCAACAAAATATATTAGAGAATTTGTAAAATATATCTAAGAGAAATAATATATTTAGAATTTCAAGGGAAATTCTTTTGAACGCTTGAGAGATTACTATGGTGTTGCAGAGAAGAGAGATTTCGATTATTTGCTTAGTGATTATATCTACACTCCTATTGTTTAAACCAGATAATAGGTGTGAAGTATTTGGTTTAGATAATTCAGAAATACAACCTTATCTCTCAGCATCAGATTTAATTCTAGTAAAATCACACATTATCCAGATTGATATACAGACATCTGAAGAAATTTATGTTACAGAAATTTACAATATAGAAAACCAAGAAAACGTTTCAATTTCCTCTGTAGATCTTTGGTTAAATCACTCTTGTAGTAATATTACTGTTCAAGATGGAACAGGCAATTTAGATTTTTATGAATTGGTTCAAACAACTGCTCATTGTCTTGTTTCACTGGATTTAAGGCAGCCTTTAGAAATGAATGAATCTACAGTCTTTTATGTCTACTATAATCTCGATTTGATGCCTTTGTACGTAGATGCTACTGATTATTTTTACTTTGAATACTCATCCACCATTAATTTCGTAACTTTAAACCATTATCTCTCAGTTAAATTACCAGAAAATAGCTATATACATGAAGAAGCTGGGTTAACTTCTATATATCCTTCAAATCATACACAAAATGTAGCAGGAAAAAGACTAATTATCTCCTGGTCATTACATAATCTTAATCCAACTGTTAATCCAATTTATATTTTAAGATTCGATCCTCCTTCACTAGAAAAATCAAATTTACCTATATGGGCTTTTATTGTTGGTCCGTTAGCTGGCATTTCTATAGGTGTAGCTAGTACATACTTTCTGATGAGACGTCGAGAAGGAAAATCGATGAAAGATATGGGAGTGTTATTCCTTAATGAATCTCAAAAAATACTATTAACAATTTTAAAAGAATCTGGTGGTAAAATAGCTCAAAGTGATTTAGGTAGAAATGCTGCTTTTACGCGAGCTAAAACTTCTAGAAATCTTCTCTTATTAGAAGAACAAGGTTTGATACGAAAGGAGAAATGGGGGCGTAATGCGATTGTTTACCTCACAAAATCTGGGGAGAAAGTGATAGAATGATGTATGAGGAAACTGTCAAAAAATTATCTCGAAATTGGATAAAGAAACATCTCATAAACAAAGAAGATATAAATAATAATAGGTGAAAACATGAAAAAAGTATTGAAATATCTTATAGGAGTATTTACTGCTTTAATAGTTACTGCTGCTATAATTGTTCCTGTTTTACTGGTAGAATATGGAATAATTAGACCAAATCCACGTGGTTTAGTTAAACATGATCCTATTATTATATGGAACGATGAAGATTTCTTAGATTACAACTTCAAAGGAGTCGGTACTCAAGAAGAACCATACTTGATAGAATGCTTCAATATAACTACTACCACTTCTAACGCTATTTACATCTTTGGTACGACTGATTATTTTATTATTCGAAACTGCTTCCTAAAGTCATCGCATTCCGATGGTGTTGGAATTTATCTTGAAAATGTAGGTGAGAATACAGCTTCAATATTTAACAATACAATAGTTGATTGTGATACTGGATTACTTATTTCTAACACTGATAAAACACAAATTATAGAGAACTATTTCAAATACTGCCAGTACGCTATTTCCCTCACTTTAGCTGATTTTACTACAATTTACAAAAATAATTTCTACAATCCAAAAGAAAGTTTTTTCTATCATATGTTTGCAACAGATTCTTATAAACTTAACATCTCTGAAAACAGCTTCGATGGTACGAATAGTCTTATCAATATCGATCACTGTGAAGAATCAGTTTTTATAAGAAATTATCTGATCAATGCTTCGTTTTATATTTTATACTCGGAAAGATGTGTTATTACAAATAATACAGGAGTTGAATTCAACCTTTTAGTATTCTACTCTCCTTACTCAAATATGACCTTTAATGAGGGATTAAGTCTCAGTACATTTAGATCTCCTAATTCTAGAATAGAATACAACTCTTTTGAATCTTATTCTGTCCGAGAATTAACTATTGAAAATTATGCATCTTATATTTGCAATTCTAACTTAGCAGGATTAGGTTTGTTTGCTCTAATTGTTAGCTCAGACTTTATCGATTTAGGAGTTTCTCTAACGATAAATTCTCAAATAATTTTAGTAAATTGCTCAAATATCTGGCTGATTGGTGCTCATTCCTCTATTTTTGATAATCTAAAAATTGATATGATCTTCTGTTCAACTATTGAAGTATCTCATTCAAATTTAGACATATCTTTCTATTTTAAAGACTCAAATGTAATTACGTTCTATGATACAAGTCAAATGGTATTTTATGCGGATGATTCAAATAATCTTCTTCTACAAAATAATACTTTTACAGAAACAGATGTATATTGTTCAAATATAGATGATTTAGAAGTTATAAATAATAGTTTTATAGAAACTGAATTCTCACTAATAGAATCATGGGATGCATATATTAATGATAACTATTTCCTCAATGGAGAAGTTGATTCATATCAAAATCAGAATGTGACTTTTAGTTCTAACATTTTCAGCCAATGTAGATATGGAATAACTGACAGTAATTCTGTTGAGCTGTTTATAACAAATAATCAGTTCTTAGAAGCTTATGATGTAGGTCCAAGATTCATTCTCTCTGAACAGATAGTCTTTACAAACAACACTCTTACAGGAGAAAAATGTGGTTTCAATTTAGTTGCAGGTATGAATCTTATTACAGGATATTACTTCGAAAATAATACTGTAAATTCCAATCCTTTAGGATTTTTCAAAGATGAAGTAAATTTAGTTCTGGACAACCAAATATTTGGTCAATTGATAATAGTAAATTGCACAAATGCTCAGATTAGTAATTTAAGGATAAACAACACCAGTATTGGCTTGTTTGTATATCAATCAAATTATATTAATTTCTCAAATATAGAAATAGAAAATTGTTATAATGGTTTTACTGTAGGAAATTCTCCTCATTCCGCTTTTCAAAAATTATCGATTTCTAATTGTTCCAATATAGGATTTGAGATAGAAAGTTCAAGTCAGATAGAAATACGAGATTCTATTTTCTTCAAGAATCTGTTAGGTGTTTATTTAGCTACAGCTGATGGCAGTATTTTCGAAAATAATACCTGTTTTGAAAATAATGATGGTCTTCGAATTTATGTTTCTAACTCAATAATTGTTTATAATAACACGTTTAGAGATAATCTTAATCGAGGTATACTCCTTTCTGGAACAAATCACAATTGCAATATAACCTATAGTCTATTCCAAAATAATCAAGGATATGCAATAGAAATATATTCTCTCTCATATGATAATAATATTCATCACAATGCTTTTATTAATAATAATCTCGAAGGTAGTTCTCAAGCGATGGATAGAACAGGTTTGAATTTTTGGTATGATACTTTATCTCTAGAAGGTAATTTTTGGAACACTTGGGATGGAACTGGAAGTTATCCTGTCGATTATGTGGAAAGAGTTGTTGATGACTTATATCCTCTAGCTACCAATCCTCTCGATTGATTCTTAAATACTCTTTCCATTTTCTTGTAATTATTCATAGGTAAGTTTTTTAAAGTCTTGATTTTTCTTGAAAAATACTCATCATATCTATACAATCTATAAGGTGTTCCATATTACTGATAAATTCGTGGGAGTAAATATTGGTTCAGTTTCAGTTAATGTAGTTTCAATTGACGAATCTGGGCACAAGATCATTGTTAAGAGACCACATCTTGGAAAACCAGAAGAAACACTTGAAAAAATTCTTAGTGATGAACTAAAATGCAATAAATGTTATTATGATGTAAGTGGTTCTTTTGGAGAGATTTCAGAAGTTGTTGCTGTTGAGAAAGGTATCAGTTCTTTGGATGAGAAGTTTGATATTGTTCTCTCATTAGGAGGAGAATCTTTTGTTTTATACGTTCTCGATGATGATGGCTATATTGTTAATGTTCTCTCTCATGATAAGTGTGCAGCAGGAAGTGGAGAGTTTTTTGTTCAACAAATAGGAAGATTGAATCTTGGTTTAGAAGAATCTATTAAATTAGCAGAAAAAGGTAAAAAAATAGAATTAGCTTCACGATGTAGTGTTCATTGTAAATCAGATGTCACTCACAAACTAAATAAAGGTGAAGCTTCTGTAGAAGACATTTTAGCTTCAGTATTAGCAAGTATGGTCAACAAAGTGTTAGGATTGATTACTCAATCTAGAGTTGATGTAAAAAGGCTTTTATTAATAGGTGGTATCTCTCTTAATGGATCTTTTGTTAAAATTTTGAGAGAGGAAATAGGGAATGTAGAAGTAGTTATTAAAGATGTTAGTCCAGTCTTTGAAGCATATGGTACTTCTCTTTTAGTTAAAGAATCACCAAAACATGAAAAGTATAAATTGATAAAAAGTCGAACTTTCTCACAATTACCTTCACTTGAACAATTTAGTGATCAAGTTACAATAATAGAAGCAAATGGATACAAAAAGGATTTTGACAGAAACTCTCATCTGTTACTGGGAGTAGATGTTGGTTCTACAACAACAAAAGCTGTTTTGGTTGATCCTACTGACGATGCAGTAGTTGCTTCATATTATGGACGAACAAGTGGTAATCCTATAAAAGCTACAAGAAAGTGTATTACAGAGATTATCAGTCAAGTAGGGAATTGCAAAGTAAATTTAGTTGGAGTTACAGGTTCAGGCAGACAAATTGTTGGTGCATATTTAGGGACTCCAGCAGTTTTTAATGAAATATCAGCTCACTCTAAAGGAGCTGTTTACTATGATGAAGAAGTAGATACAATCTTCGAAATTGGAGGACAAGATTCCAAGTATATGTTTCTACAAAATGGTGTTCCAGTCGATTATGCAATGAATGCAAGCTGTTCTGCTGGAACCGGTTCATTTCTTGAAGAAAGCTCTCAAGGGGATCTTGGAATTGATGTTTTTAGTATCTCAGATGTAGCTATGAAAGCAAATAATCCTGTTAGATTCAAAGCAGATTGTGCTGCCTTTATTAACACTGATATTCGTACTGCTGCTCAAGAAGGATATGAAACTGATAATATAGTCGGTGGATTGGTTTATTCTATAGCTAACAATTATCTGAATAAAGTAAAAGGATTAAGACCTGTTGGACAGAAAATCTTTTTCCAAGGTGGAGTTGCGAAAAACAATTCTGTTGGATACGCTTTTGCTCAAACGACAGGAAAGCAAATCATTATACCTCCAAATCCTGAGTTGATAGGTGCATTTGGAATTTCCTTGATAGCTAAGACAAAATATGAACAACATGAAATTAAACCAATGCCTCAAAATACGACTTTAGAACTGCTTGTTAAAGAAGAAATGAAACATTTAGGAAGTTTCACATGTAAAGCATGTACCAACTATTGTCAGATTGAAAGATATGAAGTAGGTGGGAGAAAATTCCCATTTGGGGGAAGATGTTCTAGGTACGAACATCAGTGGAAAGGTTCAGATAAAATTGAGGAAAAGGAAGATCTAGTTCTTATCCGAAACGATTTATTATTTAATATAAATTCTGAAACAGAGAAAAGAGAAATTACTCAAACTGAGAAAATTGGAATTCCTAGAGCGTTGTTAACCCATTCACTTTATCCTTTGTTCTCTACATTTTTTGAAGAACTGGGGTATGAAGTCGTATTATCTGGAATAGATGAAGATAAAGAATTAATGACAAATGCTTCATTTTGCTATCCTGTTCAAATATTACATGGCGCTGTTCTAGATTTAATTAAAAGTGATGTTTCATTTATTTTTCTGCCACATGTTCATGCTGGAACACCTGGCGAAAATTGGGTAGATTCTACGCTCTGTCCAATAACTCAAGCAAGCCCTTATTTCATTTCTCAAACATTTCAAGAAGCTGAATTTCTTAGTCCAGTACTTGATTTCAGACAAGGATATGAGAAAAATGAGTCACTTATTGATATGACCATAAGTAAATTGAAGCAACCAAAGAATCTTGTTAAAAAAGCGTATACTACTGCAGTTGAGGTACAAAAACAAATAGAAAACAAATTCCTAAGAATAGGTAGAGATACCTTAGACAATCTTAAAGAATCAGGTGAAATAGGTATCATACTAGTTGGGAGAAGTTACAATGCATTTCCAGTAGAAACCTCACAATCTATTCCCAAGAAATTGGCAAGTATGGGAGTAACTGTTATTCCATTCGATTTCTTGGATAAGGATACAGCAGAAGATATGCCTTGGTTCTTTGCAAATTACGCTCAAAAAGCTCTAGAATTAACACAAGAATATGATAACCTCTTTTTACTCTATATCAACAGTTTTAGTTGTACTATAGATGCATTTGTTCAAAATCATGTAAGAAATGAGATGGATACCAAACCTTATCTGATTCTGGAACTTGATGCTCATACAGCTGATGCTGGTACTCAAACCCGATTAGAAGCTTTTCTTGAAATAATTAAAAATTTCCAAAAAAGCAAGAAAAAAGAAGAAGACAAACCTTTTCAAATTGCTAAAGTGAAGAAGAGAGGTGGAAAAATTGTAGTAATTTCTTCCGATAATCAACAACTGGATATTAAGGATCCAAGAGTAAAATTACACTTGTTTCCATTTTCTCAGTTTCATACAGATGTTATGACAAAGGTATTTGATTTATTTGGATTTCACACTGGAGAAACAACTGGGATGATGATAGACTATCCAGTTATAGGACTGAGATATAGTTCAGGAAAGGAATGTATACCACTACCAATAGTTATTGGACATATTCAATCAGTTCTTGAGAAAAGAAAACCTGGAGAATTAGTTGGTTTCTTTATGATAAGAGGTGGTGCTCCATGTGCTGTCTATAGCTACTTTAATTATTTAGAACACTTTATCGAGAAGAATCAGCTCAAAGATGTGTTTCTATATAGATTTGATCAATTTACCGATTTTCTTGGAATTGATAGGATCACCATAGCAAGATTTGCACCTGCTACTGCGTTACTCGGTGATGTAATGTTGGAGATAGATAGTGCTTTACAGGTAGTTGGAACCAAAGGTAGTCGTGAGACTCTTCAGAAATATTGGCAAGAATTCTTAACAAGTACAACTGAGTTGAATCAATTTCATAATAATGTAAAAAAACTAGCAACTAAGATCTCCAAAATACCTAGAAAAGAAAATCCAGAAAACTTGCCTAAAGTGCTAGTTAGTGGAGATTTCTTTGTCAGATTCAGTCCTTTCTTCCTAGGTGAATTAAAAGATCTTTATGCTAAGCATGGTATTTTGGTTAAATCTACAGATCTTTACGAACTCACACTCTATGGAAATATAAATTTGAGATTGCTAATCTCTCAAGCGTGGAAAAGGGATCCATATAAGTTCACTACTAAACTTAAAGCATTTTCAACATTCTGGCAAAGAAATTCAAAACTATACATCATCGGTATTATAGCTGTTCCTCTAATGCATACTATTGAGAAGAGATTCAGAAAGAAGTTCAAGAAAACAGGTCTTCTATTTGCAGGAAGAAATAATCTCAGAGAAATAAATAAACTTTCCAAACCTCTAATAAGTCCTTTAATTTTTGGTGAAGCTATCCCAACAATTGGAAAAGGAATGGAAACTTTAGAAAATGGTTATTTTGACTCTTTGATATTAACAGGTCCGATAAACTGTCTCCCCTATAAAATCTCACAAGCAATACTAAAACCAATTTATTTGGAACATGGAGTGCCTTTCCTTGTATTTGATGTTGATACATCAGCTATAACACCAAACATGAAAAGACTGATTAATGCTAATATCGAGCAGATAAAGAGAAGAGAGAATTAACCATTAAAATACCTAACTTTTATTAGTGTTTAGTGAACCAGAATATTGATGAATCTTAAAAGGAAATCAGTACTTATTTTTATTATTCTTATTTTAATTAGTTTCAAAACTCCAAACAATATGATTGAAACTAATCTTAACATCCCTATAAAGATGGATTGTGATGAAGATTTCAAGGTTCAAGTACAAGATACTAAAGTAAAACAAGATTTTTCCATGAATTATGAAGAATTTGGTAATCAAGAAGTTTTTTGGACATATAATTTTTTAACAGAAACTAATTATCAGATAAATACAACACTTTTAGCTGTAGGAACTTGGTGCTATATTTATGTGGAAAACACTACTATCGAACAAGATGGAATAGATTTATGGATAAAAAATTGTAATTTTTACAGGGATGAATTTGATTCTACTATTTATCCAAAAGCTGTAGAATTTGCTGGTAGTCCTGATGGTAATTTTGGGGACATTGATGGTGATCCACATGTAACTTTAGTTTTTTCTCCAATTTATGGTGCTACAGGATATTATGCTCATGTTAATGAAATGCCAGTATTTTACTATTCAAACAATAGAGAGATGATATTTATTGATACTACAATTAATTTATTTGAAGTTATGATAACCTTACCTCATGAGTTTAATCACCTAATTTGGGGGAATAACGAAGAAGAAGATGCTATGTTCTTAATGGAAGGAGGAGCAGAATATGCAACCTATTTCACAGGTTATTTAGCAAACTCCTCTTACTTAATAGCTGGTCAAGATTACAATCTTACAGATTTAACACCTTTCTTTCAAACCAATCCTCAACTTTCCCTTCTTTGTTTTGATAGAGAGAATGATGACACTAGAGTTCACTATGGTAGCTCTTATATGTTCTTCTTCTACTTTGCTGAAAAGTATGGTTTGGAAGCAGCTCAACAATTAATACACACAGAAGCGGACGGAGTTCAAGCAATAGAATTAGTTTTAACAAATTTAGGATATAATGTGTCTTTTAATGATGTATATTTAGACTGGATAACAGCTTGTACTTTAGATTTGGAAGGTGTGGAGAATAACTTATATTCTTTTGATAATGCAAATTTTACTATTAATAACTATTACGAGGTTCTAGATACTAGATATCATGAAACCAATGCTCTGTACAAATATTATGGCTTTCAAGTGAAGAAACTACTTGAGCCTTCAAATAAATTCACCTTACAAATATCCTCTCCCAGAGATCCATACGGTATGGGAATTGTTGTAGCAATTCATGATAAGAATGGCTGGAATATCACTCAATCTTTAGTATTTGCAGAAGATGACATGTTTAGTTATTTCTGTTCAGGTGATGATATTGATTATGCATATGTCATAACGAGTTTGATGAAAGAATCACCAATGGCTCCGTTGATATCCTATCCTGCACCAACAGATTATATAAATTTCGCAATAGTCGAAGGTCATGTCCCTATAGATTTATCAACTGAAGAAAGTGGAATGACTATTTTTCCAACATTTTTCATAATAATTTCTGTTTTTATATCTGTGTACAACAATAAAAAAACTAGAAATTAATCGTTAATTTCGTTGCATTTTTTATCAGAATTGAAAAAACTAAAAACGTATTTTAGTGTGTTTACAAAACTAAATTTGGTAGTTTTTCTTTTTATGACAACTTATATTAATGTTTGAAAAGGGACAGGATATTATGTATACACTAGAATTAAAAGGATCTTATTATGAGATCGGTAGACAGATAGGAAAAGCTTTATCGACAGATACAAGTTATCCACCAAAATTTTCTAAAGAGGTGCTAGAGAAAACTCTTCCTTATGAAGAAGAAGCAAAGAAGTATACGCCAGATTTACTTGAAGAATTCAGAGGATTATCAGATGAACTCGACATAGATTATTATGTACCTCTTGCAAATGAGTTGACTCCTTACAGATTTCAAGCTCAATGCTTAGTTTTCGCAGTCTCAGGAGAGCACACACAAAGCGGTTTACCTATTCTTGGACGTAATCATGAGTGGAAAGAAGAGGAGAGTGAGTACTTAACTGTGTGTTATACTAAACCTGAAGGAAAATTGAAAAGCTTAGGATTCACATTCTACTGGCCACTTGTTTCTAGATATGGTGGAATGAATGAAGCTGGACTAGCAATTTCTGGTGCTTCAGCAACTTTCAAGAATTCAGGACCTGGTATAATACTCAACATAGCTATAAGATGGATAATAGATAACTGTAAAACTACTGAAGAAGCTGTAGAGTTCTTCAAGAAGATTCCTAAAGTGTGGGGAGAAGTTTATATTATCGTAGACAAGAACAATACTATCGCTAAAGTTCAAAGTCATGCTACTAAAACCATCGTAGACTATTCTAAGAGAGGATTTGAGAGTGCAACATTGCAGTATGATTCACCAGAGTTATTGGCTCTAGTTAATGATAGCTTTGATGGTTGTTCAGAAGTACATGCAAAAAGACAAACATATCTTCAGAATTGGTTTAAAGAAAACAAAGGAAGTATCAACAACCAGATGATTCAAGATGTACTGAGAAATCATGAGCACCAAATGTGCTCGCATGGTCCAGAAGGATTAGAAATTTGTTGGTCATACATTCTACAACTAGGAGAAAAAGAATCACTTCTATGTGCAGGGAGACCATGTAAAAATGAATTTAAGTTGATTAAATCTCTCCCTTAATTTTATTTTTTCTATTTTATCAATTTTCTCATTTTCTCTAACTTAGGATCATCTCTTATCAGTCTCAAAACATTTCTCTGATTCATTGCTTCAATCTCTTCAGAAGTTGTTTTTCTTATCTCTGCCATTGTTTTCAAGATTCCTGGATAAACTTCAGAAGGTGGTCTGAAATCTTTATCTCTTTGAAGCACATCTATTTCAATTATAAGTAAATCCTCATGTACTTCAGCTATTCTATTTCTAAAATAACCATATTGAGTTTTATTTAATAAATCAAACCGAGCTGAACCATATGAAACAAAGAATCCTTGCTCATTAATCTCTTTAATCATTTTAGGAGAGCCTGAATAAGAGTGTATAATTACTTTTTTACTATTATAACTTTTTAGAAGCTCAAATCCATCTCTCTCTAAACCTCCTCTAAAATGAAGGTTCATAATTAAATTGTGTTTTTCTGCTGCTTCTAGAAAAATTTCGAGCATTGGTTTTTGAAAAGGTAAACTTCTTTTATCTTGAGCATTCATCTCATCCCATCCTATCTCTCCCAACATGAGAGCATCTTCACAGAGTTTAGTTATTTCATCAAATCTATCCTTGTAATCAAAAGCTTCCCATGGCAAAACACCAAAAGCCGGAAAGATATATTTAGATTGTTTTGAATATTCCAAAGCAGCTGTATATGAAGGTATGTCCCAAGATTGTGCCCAAGTGATTATCTCGTTTTTATCTATATCTACAATTGCTTTTGGACGACGAATATCATCACACCAACGATTGCAAAGATGTAAATGAGTATCAATATACATTTTCTTACCTCTTCTTTGTGAATTCTTGCACACTTAAAAATTCTTCGAAAAAAATTCATAAAATTCATTTTTACGCTCTCTAAAAACATTTTGTGATTGTTACAAAAAGTTGCGTTAAAGTAACGATATTGATTTCTTCAAGCTATTCATTTGAAATTACAGAAAAAACTCTAAGATTATTTTTTTCTTTTTTTTTATTGTTTTAAAATAATTTAGTCATTTAAGGAATCTCTTGTAATAGATTAATAATCTCTGATATCTTGAATTCGTATTCCTTCTTCTGCTTTCCTTTCTTCCTCTTCTAGAAATTTATCAAAACCTTCTCGTTTTATAAAGTCGATATGCTCAAATAAATACGAATATCTATTTCTTTGATAATCGGTGAAAGGACATTTCGAAAACTCTTCACAAAGGAGACAATTATCTATCTCTTCGTTTTGAATCTTTTCACATTTTTTAACATCACACCAGCTCTCTTGTACTGCTCTACATCCTAAACAATTCGCTTCTTTGAACCAATCTAAACCTTTGATAAAGTTGTCATAATCAAAAGATTGTTCGGCTTCTTTTAGCCAAGAAAAATCTTGGAGAACCCATTTTTGAAATTTAGAAGCTATTTGAGAAACCTCTGAGTTAAAAGATCGACATTGTCCACAATACACTCCGCATTTACCAAGTTTTTGATTAAGAGACATGATTTAATACTAATTTTTGAATTTAAAAACTTGATTAAGCTAGTTTAGTAAGAATCTTAATTAAATAGTTTACTCAAACTAAAATTATGATGTTGCAGAAGGAAGCAAGAAGTAAAACTATTGATGTCATAGTATTATCAGCTACAGGAGTTATAGGTTTAATAATCTCTATATGTTTAGCAGCATTTTTACCAGATTTGTGGTTAATAGCAATCGTAGTTGCAATGTTTGGTTGTACTGCTTTTATCTTGTCAGCAATAGAGAGTGTTCATAAAACAATTATCGAGAAGAATAACTTACAGCCAGATTCAAAATGATATAAATAAGGAAGAGATTTATTATTAAATAATATCCTAAATTTAAATAATTTGAATTTAGGAGAAAAAAGTTGACTCTTTTTTTAGAAAATAATTATATGACAAATATAGCTGTAAGTCAGATAAAAAGAGTTAACGATATAATGTCATGTAAATATTGTAGAGTCTTTCCCATAATTTTTCTTCAGCTTTAATATAATCATGGACTTCATTGATAGAGACTTTTTTCCCTTCAAAATTTGTAAAAGAATATTCATTATTGTGAAAATGGATGGTGTAAATTTTTACAACTTCTTTAAAATACTGTATTAGTTGATTTCTTTCCCCATCTTGGAGTACACTCTTAAATCCTCCAATCATTTTAATTGGATTGGTTTCGTAATCAATTTCCTTGAACTTCTCAGTTTTTTCTTTGTTCCCACAACAAGGACATTCAATATAGAGCTCCTCTTTTTGATAGAATTCCTTACTAAAAATACACCTACAAATAGGACAGGTCAAGCTTTGTCTTCCCAATAGAGATTTCATCTCCTACAATATATTAACGAATACTAATCTTATCTAAATAAAAAATTTTTGAAAATAAAGGTGATTTATAAAGAATAAAGGGATTGGATCTTTAGTTGTAGAAAAGAAAATCAATATTTAACGTGAACAAGATACTTTCTTTTTATTTTTAAAATTTATAGAATATTAAAAAACTTTTAAAATAGATAGCCTCTTTTCAAATTATCTTTTATCGAGGAAGGAATATGATGAAGAAGAACAAAAAATCAAAGAAAGAGCATCCATATGTTAAATGGTTTTTTGTTCATGTACTTAACCATAAAGTGCTTTTTACATTGAATTTCATCGGGATTGTAAGCTTAACCTATTTACGAACAATGATTCCTGTTCAAATAGGAAATATAATTGACTCCATCATTCAAAGGTATTTTTTATATAGTTTATTGGTTACAATGCTGATCTTGTTAGGGTATTATCTTCTTAGAAATGCAGTCGAGTATGCTACTTGGATGATAGGACATCAACTTGGAAGCAAAACAGAACAATCCATGCGTAAAGAGTTTTTTGAAACTGTACATAATAAACCTCTGAGTTTTCATGATAAAATAAAAACTGGTGATTTAGAAGCATTGGCTACCAACGACTTACGAGTAGTTAACACTCTGATAGCTCACGGGTCGTTTTACATTTATCCTTTTGTTCAAACTGTAGTAATTTTGATTCAAATTCAAACTTTTAATTATTGGATGGCTTTATTAACCGTACCCTTCCTTGGTATATACATTTATTTTGTGCTCAGATATCGTAAACAGCTGCTTCCCTATTCAAAAGCTTCCTTGAGAAAACATGCTGATGTAGCTGTTGCCTTACAAGAGAGTTTGAATAGTGTGCAAGTTACAAAAGCATTTTGTGCAGAAGAAGTAGAATATAGCAAATTCAAACAAGCTGTTCAAGCTTTTAGAAATAACAGACTAGGAGAAATTAGGATTCAAGCTCGTTTCTTTCCATTATTGACTCTTTATGCTGCTATAGGGACATCCTTAGTTTTTGGTGCAATATTAATCAGCTATAATCTGATGAGTGTAGGTCATTTGACAGCTGTGATACTCCTGTTCATTACTTTGATTAATCCTACACAGATGATTTTCTGGGCAACAAGAGATATGATTAGAGGTTTTGGAGCAAGTGAGAGATTGTTTAACATCATTTCAACAGGTGAAGCAGAACTTGCAGCAAAATCCATTGGAATTGATATATCAAAGCCTTTACAGCAAATTTCATTGAAAGGAGAAATAAAGTTTCAAAATGTTTCATTTACCTATCCAAATGGAAATCCTAAAAATCCACAAGTGTTAAAGAATCTGACATTTAGTATCAGACCTAATCAACGTGTAGCTTTAGTCGGTCCGACTGGATGTGGGAAAACGACGCTAGCTAAACTTCTGTTAAGATTTTATGAACCACAAGAAGGAACTATCTTATTGGATGATGAACCAATTCAAAATTTCCCTTTAGAACAAGTTAGACAAAGAATATCACTTGTTGAACAAGATATTTACTTATTCTCTCAAACTATTGAAGAAAACATCAAGTTCGGCTATCCAGAAGCTTCAAAAGAAGAAGTTATCGAAATAGCTAAGTTAGCTTATGCTCATGATTTCATAATGAATTTTGATAAAGGTTATGATGCAATTGTAGGTGAAAGAGGTACGACTCTTTCTGGTGGAGAAAAACAACGAATCGCAATAGCTCGTGCCTTTCTTACAGATCCTGATGTGTTGATACTTGACGATTCAATGAGTGCAATTGATAGCGAAACCGAAGAGCAAATTGGTAAAGCTATTAGAAACATCTTAAAAGATCGAACTACTTTGATAATCACCCATCGATTACATACAATCCGAACTTCTGATTTGATTCTGGTAATGAAAGATGGCGAAATTGTAGCTCAAGGTAAACATGATGATTTAATTAAGAGTTCCAATGATTATAGAAAGGTTTTTGGCATGTATTTAGACGATGGAAAACTGGCTCAGGAGGTTGCATAAATGGGCTTATTTAGCAGTTCAATGAGAGATAAGTATGATCGAACTTATGGAGAAAAAGAGCTATTCCAGAGATATCTTAAACGATTAGTTCCGTATAAAAAGAACATCATTCTAATAGCGATTTTTATGATTATTCAAGCAATAGCTGCAGTGATTACACCTTTACTAGCAGGTTTTGTCACAGACGAAATGATAATTAATCCTGGTCGTGTAGTTAGCTTTCTTGAAGAGAACGGTTTTATTTTAATAGCAACTAAACCACGTTTTGTATTGGTTATCATTGCAGGATCAATATTTTTACTTTTATACGTGTTAAATTGGGTTGCTTTCTCTATGCAACAACTTCAATCTGGAAAATATGTACCATACTTTCTTGAAGATTTACGACTTGAGCTGTTTACTAAAATTCAAGAACAAGATATGACTTTCTTTGATAAACATATGAGTGGGAAGCTTAATAGTATTTTAGTTAATGATACGTTAGATTTTAGTGACACAGCAATACTCATTAGTAACACCGTTGGAAGTATAATCATTAGTTTTGGAACACTTGGAATTCTTTTTTATTTTAACTACATACTTGCCCTAATCACTCTTGCTGCGATACCCATTTTATTCATATTAATGTTTACTCTTCGAAACTTATCTAAACGAGTTAGTCAATCCTATCGAAAAGCAATTGGTAGTGTAAATTCAGCGATGGTTGAAGCAATTGAAGGTATTCAAATATCAAAAAGCTTCGGACAAGAGCTCAATATTGCCAATCAATTTGAAGAAGTTAACCAGAACTACTTCAGTTCTTGGATGCGATTAACAGCTACAACTCATTTTTGGAGACCTCTGCTTAATACAGTAGCTGCAGTTATACTTTGTTTGGTTTTATATTTTGGATTAAATTTAGGTATAACAGCTGGAACATTGGTTACATTTATCCTCTATCTTGAGAATTTCTTCCAACCTGTAATGCAATTAGCTCGCTTTTTCCCAGAATTAAGCGCTGGAATGGCTGCTTTTGAACGTTGTTTAAGTATTGTGGACAGTAAACCTATTGTACACCAAAACCCAGATGCTCAATATTTAGAAGAGATAAAAGGTCAAATTCAATTTAAAGATGTTGACTTTTGGTATGATCAAGAGAATCTTATTTTTGAGAACCTTAACTTAACAATACCCAAAGGAGAGAAATTAGCCATCGTGGGACATACGGGAGCAGGTAAAACTTCGTTAGTTTCTTTACTATCTCGTTATTATGAATATCAAAGGGGAGAAATTCTCATTGATGGTCAAAGTATACGTAATTACACTTTAGAGTCGTATAGAAGACAACTTGGAAAAGTAGAACAAGATGTTTATTTATTTCCAGGAACCATTAAAGATAATATCTGTTATGGAAGGGGAGGGGCAACAGATGAGGATATATGGCGAGTATTAGATGT
>Ga0315537_1001822_pt1 | contig 16550 bp, 16 predicted proteins | sample SalMarSW160270MG_FD_203091 | JGI IMG/M metagenome (GOLD analysis project Ga0315537, IMG submission 203091) | Salt marsh sediment microbial communities from the Plum Island Ecosystem LTER, Massachusetts, United States - Salt Marsh Sediment SW1602-70 ... | reverse complement strand
GTAGGTGGAGATCGAGAAGTGTCGGGGGACAAGAGCCCCGACGTCAAGTCGGTCACTGCGGAAAAGGAGCTGAGCAGTGCGTCAAGAAACAGGTGAGGTCACTTGGGGAGATCTTTGTCCCTCTGGCAATCGCTGCTCCACCAGAAACGATTGTTCAAACAGCTCTCAGTACCTGAGCCCGAGTGCCCACGCCAACTGTTGCCGTCTTTCCAGCCTCTCCAGTCAGTAATTACCAACATGCGCCTTTATTATGACTACCCAACAACTGTCGCGTCCCCTGGGGAGCGCAGTAGCCCGATAGCCTATGAACCCCTTCAGGCGGCTGTGATACAATCTTGTGGTGTGCGGCGGCAGCCCGTGCCTTCCGCTAGTGAGCCAGGAGGCCGGTGATTCTGAAGTCAACCAATACTAGCATTTGGCACCGAATATTGAGCGCTTTTCTACAGGGGGGAGTGTCGGAATTGGCAGACGAGCATGACTTAGGATCATGTGCTGAAAAGCGTGGGGGTTCGAGTCCCCCCTTCCCCACCAGGGTGTACGATAGGCCGAACGTGCAGGTTCTTCTGTAGTGGTGCTGTCGGTGCCATAAAACCAGTTGCCAGAACGGCTAGTTCAACCTTTTGGCCCCTCAACGGTTTCTTCAGTTGGCGTCTGATCGCACGAAACTGGTCGAAGCATTGCCTATGCTCCCGGATGCATGGCGCCGAATCGTCAACGCTCACTCTTCCTGTTTCCAAGGCGTCGTGTAGCCTCTCCAGACGGTGGTTTGTCTCACCTACCTAGGCGGTCATGATATCTGAAGCGGTGCAGCCAGTTGCTCGACTGTCATTTTCTGTGATAGATTACAGACTCGTATCTTATGCTGAATGATTATCCCTGATGACCTAGAATATCAATAAGCGGAGTGCTTCCGAGTCTCATTTCCTAAAGAGCAATCTATGGAATGAGACCGATAGGGTCCAGTTGGAAACGGCTGAGCCTCCCGAGCTTGGAAAGGAAGTACATAGTTGAAGGACAACTACGGCAGAGAGGTCAACAGCCTGCGGCTGTCGATTACTCAGAGATGTAACCTGAGTTGCTTCTATTGTCATAATGAAGGACAGGGGAAGAACACACAAGAGCTCTCACCGGCCGAGATCGAGGCTATTGCCAAGGCTGCTAGCTCCTTGGGAATCAGCAAGCTCAAGCTAACTGGTGGGGAACCATTGGTCCGCGCCGACGTTGCCCGCATCGTCGAGCGGGCATCGCAGTATATGAGCGAAACCTCGTTGACCACCAACGGGGTCAATCTAGTTCAATACACCCATCAACTCAAGCGGGCAGGACTATCTCGCATCAATGTCAGCCTGCCCTCGATAGATGCCGACACCTATCAGAGAATCACCGGTAAGCCCTACCAATCACAGGTCATCCAAGGTATTCAGAAAGCGGCTAGCGAAGGCTTTGGCCTGCTCAAAATCAACGCTGTACTTCTGAAAGGTGTCAACGAGGGAGAGGTAGACCAGTTGGCTGAATTCTGCTTCGAGAACAGGGCTATACTTCAACTGATAGAGTTGGAGGTTCTCAAGGAGCAGGTCGGTGGAGGTTTCTACCAGCAGTACCACTTTGACCTGACCCCACTGGAGAACGAACTGGGGCAAAGGGCGATACAGACCAAAACAAGGGAACTCCACCACCGAAAGCAATACGTGCTACCCTGGAACAAGGGGCAGGTGACTATTGAGATAGTTAGACCTATGCATAATACCGAATTCTGCCGGAATTGCTCGCGAATCAGAGTGACTGCTGACGGTAAGATTAAGTCTTGCCTGTGGAGCAATAATAGCCTGGTGAACATAGCTGGCTTGATCCGACAAGAAGACCAACCGAAGCTAGAGCAGGCATTCATAACAGCTATCAGAAACAGGAAACCTTATTACTGGCAATGATGGAGGGCCTCAGAGATGGTTGAATTCACGGAAGGCGATTTCTCTGTCAACCAAGCCTTGACAGAACTGAAGTCTCCGCGAGTAGGAGCAGTCGTATTCTTTGTTGGCGTGGTGAGAGGTGAGGTAGCTGGGTTGAAGAAAACCTATGCTGAAACTGCCAAGGGAGAGCTGGAGCGCCTGGAGACCGAAGCCAGGAATAGGTTTGGGGTAGAGAAGATAGTTGTTATTCCTCGTCAAGGCGGTCTGAGCGCAGGACAAAACATTCTCCTTATCGGGGTGTCATCTGCTCATCGCAATAATGCCTTCAGGGCGGCTGAATTCCTGATTGATCAGATAAAGCAGTTGGCCTCTATTCAAACGGAGGAGCTAGGATGATTGACATTGGTGGCAAGGCTACGGTTAAACGATTTGCCCAGGCTAGAGGTGAGATTCAGCTAAGGCCACGAACAGTCGAATTGATCATACAGGGAAAGGTGGAAAAGGGTGATGTAATTACTGTGGCCAGAGTGGCGGGTATGAACGCTGTCAAAAGCACCTCTACGCTCATTCCCATGTGTCATCCCATCCCCATTGATTTTGTTGGATTTGACTTTGAGCCTAGGAACGATTCGGTGGAGTGTATCTGCCAGGTGAAGGCCGATTATAGGACCGGGGTGGAGATGGAGGCTCTGGTGGGAACAGCTGCTGCTCTACTGACTATCTGGGATATGGTGAAATACTTGGAGAAGGATGAAGCGGGACAATACCCTGATACCAGGATAACCAATATCCAGGTGATAGAGAAGACCAAGAATGGGATACAGGGCACATAAGTCTCAGGCGCTGCCCACTTCAGTTGGCTGCGCAGTGTTGACGGTTTCCAGCAGCCGAACCGAGCATAGCGATGACTCGGGCAGGGCTATCCGAGAGAAGTTGCTGACGAATCAGCATCGAGTTGTTTACTATGAGGTGGTGGCAGACGATACCGAGTCGATTACCACAACCGTGAAAGGATGGCTCGACGATCCTCGAGTCCAGGTGATTGTCACCAATGGTGGAACTGGAATAAGCCGCAAAGATGTCACCATCGAAGCTGTTGCCCCGCTGCTAGAGAAGGAGTTCACAGGCTTCGGTGAACTCTTCCGGTGGCTCAGCTATCAGGAGATCGGCAGCCCTAGCATGATCAGTCGGGCTATAGCCGGAGTAGCCCGAGGTAGGGTGATTCTTTGCCTTCCGGGCTCCCCCGGGGCATGCGATCTGGCCATGGAAAAGCTGATTATACCTGAACTAGCTCATCTAGTCTGGGAGGCAAATAGATGAGACCGTTTCATGCTCTGATACCGTTCGGGGAAGCCAAGAGAGTTATCATGGAGAGTATCTTCCCTCCGGAATCGACCGAGGAGGTGAGGCTTGAGTATTGTTTGGGGCGGGTGGTGGCTCAAGATGTTGTTGCCAGTTTGGCTCATCCTCCTTTCAATCGCTCAGCGATGGATGGCTACGCTGTCAGGGCCAGGGACACCTTCGGCGCATCTCAATCTGCCCCCAAGGTATTCAACATAATCGGTACCCAGTTGGCCGGGAGCAGCTCTGATTTCCAGGTGAGAGCCGGCCAGTGCATTCAAATTGCTACCGGTGCCAGGATGCCCCGGGGAGCTGATGCTGTGGTCATGGTTGAGGACGCTGAAAGAGAGGCTGAACAGCTCAAGGTGTCCCGCCCTGTGTACCCGCAGGCGAATGTCTCCAGGCGCGGAGAAGATATTGACAGAGGTGACGTTATCTTGCGGAAAGAGAGTGTGCTTGATGCGGCCAAAATCGGGGTGCTTGCCTCCCAGGGGATGAAGTCAATCGGGGTTTACCAGAAGCCCCGGGTTGCTGTCCTCTCCAGCGGAGAGGAGATAGCTCAAGTTGGCGAGAAGCTAAAGCAGGGCCAGATTTATGATATCAACTCCTATACTGTCTCAGCAGTAGTTCAGAAAAGCGGCGGACTCCCTTCCCTGCTGGGAATTACCCCCGACGATGTGAATAGTCTGAAGTCAGCAGTGAGCAGAGCTGTAGACTGGGATATGGTAGTGATCTCAGGGGGTTCGTCAGTAGGAGAGAGGGACCTGTTCTTCCGGGTATTGCAGGATTTGGGAGAGGTTCTATTTCACGGAGTGCAGATAAAGCCTGGCAAGCCGACGATCTTTGGCAGGATTAATGACACACCGGTTTTTGGCATGCCGGGCTACCCTACTTCTTGCTTACTCAACGCCTATCTTCTGCTCGCACCGGCAATAAGGAAAATGGCACATCTGCCACATCTCACCGAGAACAGGGCAACAGGCAAGCTGGGGAAAGCAGTGTCGGGCAGTTTGGGCAGAAGGCAGTTCCTGCCCGTGAGATTGGATGGAAATACTGTTGTTGTGGTGTTCAAAGAATCGGGAGCCATAACCAGTATGAGCCGTGCCGATGGCTATATCGAGATAGCTGAGAATATTGACCTGCTGGAGAAGGGCCAGGAAGTAGAAGTGACGCTGTTTTAGTGAAATCTCCGAGTCACATTACCTAAAGGGTAGCCCATGGGGTGTGAACGATAGGGTTTAGCTGGAAACGGCTGAGCCTCCCGTGTTTGGAAAGGAGAAACCGATGATTTCTATCTGCTGTCGAATAGAGCTTTCTTCGGCGGCGCGCCGTTTCTTGCTCCGCTTTTGCTATTTCTTTTCCTACCACCTCGCTGATTTTCATTGCGGGTATTCTGACATCTCTCGTGAAGGGGGCGAATTATGACTAGGATTCGATTTTGGAAGAGGCTGGATACTATCGAGATAGCGTTTATCGTGCTAGGCGCGCTTATCGTGCTCTTTGTTTTGATTCCCCCACTCAAAACGATATTCTCTTGTTCCCCGGATACGCTCTGGAATACGCTGCTTGATGAGAAAGTATACTCGTCTATTCTACTCACTATCCACGCTGCGCTCATAGCTACCATCATAGGGCTTCTCCTCGGAGTTCCCCTGGCTTACGTTCTGGCAAGGCATGAGTTTCGGGGAAAGAGATTTCTGGAAGGGCTCATCGATATACCCATTGTCATGCCTCATTCCGCAGTTGGCATTGCCCTTCTCTTCGTCTTCGGGTCGAATTTCCTCATGGGCAAGTTTCTGAACAGCATGGGGATCGGCTTCGTCGATAAGCTCAGCGCGGTTGTCATCGCCATGATGTTCGTCAGCATCCCCTTTCTTATTGATTCGGCCAAAGAGGCCTTCAAGGCCGTAGATGTCAGGCTAGAGAAGGTGGCCAGAACCCTAGGCGCCTCACCGTGGAGGTCATTCTGTCGGATTTCGCTGCCTTTAGCCTGGAGGGGTATCTTCTCTGGCTCGGTGCTGATGTGGGCGCGGGGGTTCAGCGAGTTCGGAGCCGTATATGTTGTAGCTGGTCACGTGTCCTTCTTCGGATACCACCCCGTAGCTGCTCCTATTCTGGTGACTGAGCTGTTCGAGTCTCCTGGCGGGTTGAGAGCCGCCCAACCACTGACGGTACTGCTAATCCTGATCTGCCTCGTTGTCTTCGTCGTGCTCAGAACCATAGCCTATGGAGGAGCGAAGGCATGATTATGATAAAGGACCTGAAGGTAGACCTGGGCGATTTCCTGCTTCGCGACATTAACCTTGAGATCGAACGGGGTGAGTACTTCATCATCCTGGGACCTACCGGAGCTGGTAAGACCGTTCTTCTGGAGGCTATTGCTGGGCTCTACCCCGTTCTCGGGGGAGAAATCTGGATTGAGGGCAGGGAAGTAAGCGGCCTCAACCCTGAGAAGAGGCGGATTGGAATAGTCTACCAAGACCAGGTTCTTTTTCCTCACCTTCCGGTGGAGGAGAATATTGCCTTTGGGCTTAAGGCGATGGGGTGCCCCAGGCAAGAGATAAAGCCCCGGGTGGATAGCATAGCCCAGGTATTGGACATCACTCACCTGCTTCGGAGAAGCCCACGCACCTTGAGTGGTGGAGAGAGCCAAAAGGTAGCCTTGGCCCGGGCCTTGGTTACTGATCCAGCGGTGCTCCTGCTTGATGAGCCCTTGAGCGCTATAGACCCTGAAACCAGGGAGAGGATACAACAGGAACTGGCTGAGATACACCGCCGGTTAGGGGTAACCACGATCCATGTCACCCACGACTTTGAGGAGGCCATAGCACTGGGCCATCGAGTCACTGTGTTGAATGATGGACAGATAGTCCAGACAGGAATCCCTGAGGATATCCTGCGCCAGCCGAACTCAGAGTTCATTGCCCGCTTCGCCCTATCCCGGAATATCTTCGCCGGCGAGGTCAGTGATGTGAGCGATGACTATGTCTCCGTCGACATTGGCGGCGTAAAGCTTATGGGAGTGACAGAATTAAGGGGCAGGGTGCACCTTTCGCTCCGCCCTGAAGATATCCTCATCTCCAGGGAGCCACTCCGTTCCACAGCGAGAAACTCCCTTGAAGGCACCATCACTGATATTGCCAACAGGGGAGCGGTGATGCATATCACGGTAAGCGTACCCCCCGATTTCGTCTGCCTCGTTACTCGGCAGGCCTTCGGAGAGCTGGACCTAGGAGAGGGAGCAAAAGTATGGATTACATTTAAGGCTTCAACAATCCACATCTTCTAGAGAAGGAGGTGCCAATGAAAGGTAGAAGAGCAAGAATCGCCTCAATTGCGCTGGCTCTGGTCTTGCTTCTAGCACTGACGGTTGGCTGTGCCAAGGAAGGGGAAGGGATTTCACAAACAGAGACGTTGACGGTTTACCACGCGGGAAGTCTGTATCAGCCATTCCAGGATTTGGAGGCTGAGTTCGAGAGCGCTCATCCCAATGTAGATGTCCTATTTGAGTCTGGGGGAAGCGCCAAGATGATAAACAAGGCAATAGCTCGGGAACAAGCTGGTGAGCTACCGCCTGATATAGTCGCCTCCGCTGACTATACGCTTATTCCTGATAGGCTATATGAGCCTGGGTACGCCAACTGGTGTATTGCCTTCGCTAGAAATGCGATGGTGCTTTGCTGCCGTGACGGCGCACCCGGCGCGGAGGACATATCGAATGGCACTCGCACATGGTATGACGTCCTCAGAAATGACCTCGTGAAGTATGGGCACAGCAACCCTGATGATGACCCTTGTGGTTACAGAACTCCGATGGCAATTCAATTGGCTCAGAAGTACTACCATGACGAAGCTGCTGCCTTCGACCTGTCTGCCGACCCCAATGCTGACGGCCTTTATGATGCACTCATCCCGGGCACTGAGTCTGAGAGGGGTAGAGTGGGTGGCACGAGCGAAGCCAGGCCCGGCGGCAGCGTGGAGGTCGTGAGGTCTAAATCGGTTGAGCTCATCCACCTGCTTGATTCGGGCGACTTGGACTATGCTTTCGAATATCGCTCCGTAGCTGTGCAGGAAGGATTGAAGTTCATCGAGTTTGATGACCACATCAACCTCTCCAAGACTGGTGAAGAACTCTCTGGAGTAGAGGACTTCTACAAACAAGCCTCCGTACAGATTGTCGAGGACGCTGGCCCTCCTCCCACCTACAAGACTGTGAGTGGTAAGTCCATTGTGTACGGCATTACCATATCGTCTCACGCCCAGAATCAGGATCTCGCCGCGGAGTTTGTTATACTTCTCCTCTCCGAAACTGGGAGGGAAACATTTGAGGTAGAAAACGGTCAGCCCTTCCTTAAGCCGCCGCTGTGCGACCATCATGGGAAATTGCCAGCAGTCATAAAGGATGTGCTTGCGCAGTAGCAGACAAGTTCATCACATACAAGGTGTGTAGCCCGAGGACACACTGCTAGCCAAACACCACGACCTTTGTTTCGTCAGACAAAGGTGGTAGAATCTCGAGCAGAGAGCCCTTGTGCACAAAGGAGGCAGGTAATGTGAAATATAGCATTTGCAGCGATACATTCCCTGGGTGGGAATTGAAGGAGATATTCAGCTACGCAGCAGGACTTGGCTATCATGCCGTGGAACTTGCCCCTTACTCCTTCTGCAATTCGGTTGCGGACGTTCCTCTGGAAGACAGGAAAAGGATCAAGAAATCCGCCGAAGAGGCCGGCATAGACATAACCGGCTTGCATGCCCTGTTCACTCCTATTCCCGGTCTGAAACCCAATTTCGCCTGTCCACCGGGCCTTCAACTAAACAGCCCAGACCCAAACGTCCGTCTGAAGACGAAAGAATACCTGAGCGAACTCATCAGATTCTGCGGAGCAGTAGGAGGCAGGAATGTAGTACTGGGATCGGCCTCAGCGCGAAACGTGCTTGAAGGGATAAGCTACGACGATGCCTGGGCGTCCGCCAGAGATATCTTCCGAGAGTGTTCGGAACTGGCCGGCAAATTTGGGGGCAATCTGTGTATAGAGCCCATACACGCTCCCCTAACGAACTTCATAAACACTCCAGAAGAGGCCGTCAAGATGGTAGAAGATGTCGGGCATCCAAACTTGCGATGGATACTGGATACGTTCGCCATGAACCTTCAAGGGGTAGACATACCCGAGTCCATCAGGAAATATGGGCACTCTTTGGCCCATGTGCACCTCAACGATGACAACAAGAGCTGGCCCGGTTCTGGTAGCATAGACTTCAGGTCTATTGCCAGCGCACTCAAGAGCATCGCCTACGGCGGCTATGTATCGGTGGAAGTCTTCGACCTATCACCCAGCCCGGAAACGATCGCCACTGAAGCTCTCAAGTACTTGAGAACCGTGTTCGTATAGAGACCGGGCCCACCTTGCCTTACACGGCAGGCTCACCCACATCAGGGCAGGATCAGTTCTTTACACAGCGGGAATAAGTGCTACAATAGAATGACGCGCAAATTGATGAGAAGGTGACTCCAGTGAGCATGGGTTGGTATCGGGACTTGATCATCTGTGTCTCAGGGGCGGTGGCAACTGTGGTGCTCATCGTGGTCGCAGCGCTACTATGTTCGCTTCATCGCAAGATTGGTGCTGCACTAGCTTCGATGGAGGCCACTTCCGAGAAGGCGAGGTCCGCGCTTGCTTCCATAGAGGCAGCCTCAGACAAAGCGAACTCTATACTCGACTCGGTGGGCACTGTCTCTACGAGCGTACGAGGGCTCTCGTCATACGTCAGGGAGGAGATAGTCAAACCCATGGTTCAACTGGCAGCTCTGGCGCAGGGTGTCCGTCAAGGAATTGATGTAGTCAGCAGGTACTTCAGGAGAAAGGAAGGAGGAAGTAATGGCTGATAAAGATGGAGGGCCTGGATTTAGCGCTGGCTTCATTGTCGGAGCAGTGATCGGTCTGGCCATCGGGTTTCTCTACTCCCCTCGGCCAGGGGAGGAAACGCGAGAACTGGCTAGGGAAGGAGCAGGGAAGATCAGAGAAAGGACAGTTGAAGTCCTCGCCAGGCTTGAAAAGACTGCTTCCGAGGCAATGAAGACGGCACAGGCGAAACTGGAAGAACTGGAAAAGGTCGCACAACGTGCGGCCGCAGCCGCCGAAGAGGTAGAGAGGACTACTGCCGACGCAATGAAGAAGGCACAAGAGAAACTCGAAGCGCAGGCAGAAAAACAAGCTGGATAGTCCTCAAGCCAGGCACAAGGCCAACTCGCCATCCAAGCCGATGTGAACAGCTCCACAAGCTGTAGCATGCCGTACTCCGGTATGGCCAGGATCAGTATGAGTTCTCCGCAGGAGGCAAATGTTGCGCAGTGAGTCTATCCCATGGAGTAGGTGAGGCTGAGTTTGAATACGGCAAGGGACATGCTCAGGAAGTACTGGCACCTGGTACTCCTCATAGCATTCATAGTCACCGCCTTCTGGCTGCTCTTTGCTTTGAGACAGGCGATCCTTCCCTTCGTCGTTGGCCTGGTACTTGTCTACCTCTTGCTTCCGGTCATCTCGTGGGCTGAGGAGAGGCTGCCCCGTCATGACAGGTGGTTGCAGGTCAAACGCACGTCGCTGATTGTACTATTCCTGGTATTGATCTTCGGGCTGGTGGGCCTCATTTTCTACTTCTTTGCCACAACACTCATCGGCAGGTTCTCCACTCTCGCAGAAAATGCGCCCCATTTCGTATCACAGGTTCTTACTACACTACGGCAATGGGCTGCCGGCCTCAGCCAGTTCTTCCCCATCGAAATGCAGCAGCAGGTAGATGCTTTCGTCCTACAGATGGCGGCAATCATAGGCAACTCCATAAGGGACGCCTTCATCGAATGGCTCCCATCCGTACCAAGCTTCTTTCAGTCGCTCCTCAGCCTTTTCTGCCTGCCTATCTTTCTGTTCTATGTATTGCGGGACTCAGAGAAGCTGAGCAAGGGATTCTATTCAGCTTTGCCACCGTGGCTGGCTGAACATGCCAGGAATATCCTGGCTATCGTCGGAGAGGTACTTGGCCGATATGTGCGGGCCCAGCTACTGCTCGGCTTCATAGTGGGTTATGTTTGCTTCATAGGACTGTTCGTGATGAGGATAAAATTTGCGCTGTCGCTGGCGATTATCGCCGGTGTGACCGAGCTCATCCCCATACTGGGGCCATTGATCGGGGGCGCTCTGGCCTTAGTAGTCACCCTGGCGACAGCCCCGGAGAAGGCCCTCTGGGTGCTGCTCCTCTACGTGGTGGTTCAACTGCTGGAGAACAACCTGCTCGTTCCCAGAATTCAAGGCCACTACCTGCGTATACATCCTGCTGTCGCCCTATTGCTGCTTGTATTGGGAGCCTATGTCGCTGGTTTCTGGGGGATTGTACTGATTGTCCCTCTTGCTGCCACCACTGTTGAAATCTACAGATACCTGCGCCGTAGCGCCACGAAGGAGGGAACTGCACAACTTCCTCTTACAATGAACTGACCTTGCTGTTCCTCAGAAGATGATCAATCTGACAGCTTTTCTACGCCAGAACAAGGTTGACTTCGAGTTTCTCGAAAAGAAATCGACCCATCACGCCTCAGAAGCATCAGATGCCAGTGGCATTCCCTTGGACAAGATTGTGAAGACGCTTGTTTTCGTTGACCAGGATTCCAGGCCGCTAATAGCTATCGTCAGGGCTGATTCCAATGCCAGCAGACACAAGCTCGAGTCCTGCTCCCGCTCGAAGTCGGTAAAGATAGCCTCCGACGAGACCGCGGAAAAGGCTACCGGCTACCCTACCGGAGGAATACCGCCCGTGGGCCACAAGAAGAAGCTGCCAGTGTATCTCGACCGTGCGGTGTTGAAGAACGAGTATGTCTGGTGCGGTGGCGGGACAAGAACAAGGTTGGTCAAACTGAAGGTGGAGGATATCACCAGGCTGGTTGGCCCGGAAACATGTGACATCTCAGCATGATAGTCTCCGGTGCGCTCGTTGACACCCAGCGAATAGGAACTAGAGGAAAGACCCTTGGTTCTCGCGCGAAGTGATATCCGCCGCTTGCTAGAAGCAACCCCTCCAATAGTGGAAGGCCTGCTGAATGCCGAAGAGCAGGTGCAGCCTAATGGCGTTGACCTCACCTTGAAAGAGATTGCGTCGTTTTCCTCGATCGGCAGCCTGGGGTATGGAAACGAGGCGAGAACGCTCTCCGACAGTTCTCCTTTGGCTCTCGACAGCCTCGAAGGCATTCACCTGCCGATGGGTTGTTACCTGGTTACGTACAATGAAATCGTTCACCTTTCTAAGAACATTATGTGTCTGGCCTTGCCGCGCTCCAGTCTGCTGCGCTGCGGCGTCAGCGTTCACACGGCGGTTTGGGATGCAGGGTACTCTGGGCGTTCACAGTCCCTCCTGGTAGTGTATAACCCCAACGGGTTCCGCCTGTACAGAAACGCGAGGATCGTCCAGTTAGTCTTCCTATGTCTCGAGCGAGAAGTCACTCAAGGGTACCAGGGCATGTTCCAGGGAGAGGGCACCTAAGCCTAGCGGTAGCGACGCTGGATGTCACGCCTTTAATTGACCTTCTCGAGGGTCTGCCAGCCACCCTGCGGACTATGTAATGATCTTTTTCTCGATAAGTGATTGCATTTGAACAGCTTGCACCACCTACCGTGATACAATACGACCCGGAACAATAGGTCGGGAGTGGTTGCGTTGGACGAGAAAAGTCTGGAACTGCTCGAATTCCACCGGGTCAGAGAGATACTTGCTGACTTCACTTCCTTCTCAGCCAGTCGCGAACTGGTGATGGCACTGCAACCACTTTCGGATCGGGATCGGATTCTGCTGCTCTTAAAGCAGTCAGCCGAAGGCCGACGGCTGCTATCACTCGAACCCGACTTCTCCATCGGTGGGGTTCTTGATGTACGCAGAGACGCGAAGATGGCGGCACAGGGCAAGGTCCTGGAGCCTAAGACACTGGTTGAGATCCAGCAGACCCTATGTGCTATCCGTCGCTTGCGCCTCGCCATCGGCGGGCTCTCAAGCAAGCTTCAACTGCTGTGGAATATGGCCGAGGGTATCGTTGAGCTCCGCCAAACCGAGAAGAACATCAGCAACTGCATATCGCCTGTCGGCGAGATCCTGGAGTCAGCTTCCCCCAAGCTGGCCGCGGTCAGACGCCGACTGACTACAGCACGTCAAGATTTGATAAAGCATCTTGAAACCATTATTCGTTCACCCAGAGGCCGGAAGATCGTCGGGGAGCCCATTGTTACCGAAAGAGAGGGCAGATATGTCATCCCAGTGAAGATCGAATTCCGAAAAGAGATAAAGGGGATAGTCCACGATCTGTCCAACACAGGAGCCACGGCGTTTGTTGAACCGTGGGTCACCGTCGAGCAGGGAAACGAACTCCGACAACTCATCACGGAGGAGCAGCATGAGGTGGAGAGAATTCTCACAGAACTGAGTATCGAAGTGGGGGCACATGAGGCCGAGATATGTCAGAACATAGCCCTGGCGGCTGAAATTGATGTCGCGCTGGCAAAGGCGAGATATGCCCATCACGCCGGGGCAGCCGAGCCCATCGTTAACGGCTGCGGCGAGAACGCTGACGAGACATCTGCTGCACAGACGGGCATGCTCAAGCTCGTTGAAGCGAGACATCCACTGCTGGTGGGGAAAGCCGTGCCCCTTTCGGCAGAGATCGGACGCGACTTCTCCGGACTCGTTATCACCGGACCCAACACGGGCGGCAAGACAGTCGCCCTCAAGACGATCGGACTACTTGCACTCATGGCCCAAGCCGGTTTGCCTATTCCTGCCTCAGAGAAAAGCAGCATACCGGTCTTCGACGGTGTGTTCGCCGATCTCGGTGATGAGCAGAGCATCGAGCAGACCTTGTCCAGCTTCAGTTGGCATATGAGCAATATCCTGCGTATCACAAGGAATGCCACACAAAGGAGTCTGGTGCTTCTAGACGAACTGGGCGCAAGTACCGACCCTGTCGAGGGATCCGCCTTGGGTCGCTCCATCCTGCTCTATTTCCTGTCCCGGGGTGCATTCGTAGTAGCTACTACACACTACAGCGACCTGAAGGTCTTCGCACACATAACTCCAGGGCTGCAAAACGCTTCGCTTGAGTTCGATCCAGCGACGCTGGCCCCCACCTATCAGCTGACTGTAGGTCTTCCTGGAGGCAGCAACGCGCTGGCTACGGCCTCACGCCTGGGGTTACCCCCTGAGATCGTCGACAGGGCAAGGGAGATGCTCCCAGAAGGTACGCGAGACATGGAGAACATCCTTGCCGGCTTGATGAGTGAAAAGCACAGAATTGAAGCCCTGCGAGCCAATCTGGAAGAGGAGAAAGGCGAAGCAGAACAACTTAATAGGGAGTTGAGTAATGAGCTCCAACGGCTGAGGGTTGAGGAGCGGAAGGTCATCCAAGAAACGCGTGACAGGGTAGTTCAAGAAGCAGCCCAGTTGCACAGGGAAATTCGCCGCTGCGCGTCCGAGCTGCGCAAGAAGAAATCGAAGGAGCAGATGGAGCAAGCGAAGAAAGCATTGGCCTCCGTGCAACAGAGACTAGATGGCGAAATCTGGCAGGCGACAACGGCCCCGATGACTGAGGAAGACATAGACGCGGCTGGCATCAGGGCGGGCGACACGGTGCGCCTTAGACAAGTAAACGTGGAGGCGAAAGTCCTGTCCCTGTCTGAGAGAACGATGCAGATAGAGGTTCAGGTAGGGCAAACCAGGCTCTGGCTCGGACTTGATGGTGTAGAGAAGGTGACCCCATCGCCTGACGGAGAGCCTCCACGAGTTGTCCCATTGAAGAGAGACCACAACGCGCGAAGAGTCGGACCCGAGCTCGACCTCCGGGGAAAACGGGCTGACGAGGTGGAGTGGGCAGTTGACAGCTACTTGAATAGCGCCTGGCTGGCTACTCTGAGCGAAGCCCGCATCATTCACGGTTTTGGCACCGGCACTGTGCGCAGCATTGTAAGGGAGTTCCTCTCCACACATTCATTAGTCAGGTCCTTTCGGGCCGGCGGAAAGGGCGAAGGCGGTGACGGCGTAACAGTCGTCCAGCTACAAGAACGTTAGACTACCTTTGGATTGCTCCTCACCCAAGCCCGGAGGGAAAGTCCCGGCATCTATCCCACAATCAGATTGCTTCGCGCAGAGAGCCTTATGGCCCTTATCAAGAGGAATACAATGCAGGCCAGTGCCAGGAGCCCGAAACCAGCTGCCACAATGAACACCCAGTTGGTGCCAAATTCGCCCCCTACGTAACCCAGTATGCTAGCAGCGAATGAACCACCCCCCATTGCGCAGAAGAAATAGACTCCATAGAGTCGACCGCGCCAGGCTGATGGGCTATAATCAGCGATAAGAGCGTTGTAGACTGGTTGTCCCATGAAATGGAAGAAGGCAAAACCAGCGGCGGCACACAGAAGTACTGCCCCTTCGCTATTCCCCACCACAAGAAGTAGCGGGACAGTCGCGAGTGCTGAGACAAAGGCTATACCCTCACGCCGCCTCCGGTCTGATAGATAGCCACCAAGAAACTGCCCGACCACTCCAAAGACAAGCGCCACGGTGGCGAATGAGCCAGCTATCAGAACGCTGTCCCAGTTCAATATGGTCAACTGAATTCGCTCGCTCAAGTACAGAGGCAGGAAAGTGACTGCTCCCCGGTATATGAGGCCATTCATAACAGACGCACAAATGATGAGTAGCAAAGGCACCAGGAATGGCCGCAGCGTGTCCTTGTCAGTGTTGGCTCTGGCGACAGGTTGTCGAACCACAGGGATCTCCGCACGACTGGAAAGGAAGAACAGGAAGGCCAGAACCAGGGCGGGCAGAGCAAAGATGAAATATGAGGCTCGCCAACCCAGCACTGAGGCAATAGCTCCAGACAGTATGGGCCCAAAGGCAAGCCCCAGGTTACCTCCCACGCCCATGTAGCCGAAGCCCGAACCTCGGTTAGTGGCTACTCTAGCGACAAAGGCGGAGCCCACAGGATGGAAGATGCCCAGCGCAAGCCCCAAGAGCAGCAGGCCTGCTCCCAGGATACGGACGTTGGGAGAGAGGCCGATGACGACAGCAGATATCCCCATACCCAGACAACATAGCATCAGTAGCCTTGTTTCGCCCATGCGGTCAGCGAGAACTCCGACAGGTAAGGCCGTGATGCCCAGAGCCAGGCCAAAGACGTTGGCCAGGACGCCCAGAGTAAGTAAGCTTGCCCCGAATTCATGCGCGATGGCAACCAGCACAGTTCCGTAGGTTAGCTCAACGACATGAACCAGCCCATGGCAGACACAGGTATACCCCAGCGCCTGTCTCTCAAAGTTCGTCATGTGTTATGTCAACAACATGTGGCGCACCGCCGGCTGAGCCTGCCGTGTTAGAGCTTCTCTCTGTGCACGCCAAACTAGCTTGATGTACCTCGGCAGTCATCCTGACTGAAGTAGTGCCAAAGTCCAGGTCAGAGCCTGAAACGGTTAGCTGTGCTTTCGTCTCATCAGGATAGGAGAGGCAACAAAGGCAAACCTTAGCTTCGGCGCAGCTCTACCGCAGAGCCTCACGTACCGAACACACAAGTCTTCCTGCGCCGTGAACCCCTACAGAGCTATCCGGCCTATCTTGCCAGCCAACCACCATCGACGTTTATTATGGCGCCGTGCACGTAGTCTGAAGCCGCTGAAGCCAGAAAAACAACCACCCCTTGCAGGTCTTCGGCCTCCCCCCAGTCGCCAGCCGGGATCCGATCAACAATCGCTTTGTTGCGCACCGGGTCTTTCCTGAGGTTCTCCGCGAGCCTTGTAGCCATATAGCCAGGAGCAATTGCATTCACATTGACTCCATATTTGGCCCACTCGTTAGCCAGTGCCTTGGTCAATTGCCCGATACCACCCTTGCTGGCAGAATAGGCCGGAACTGTGATTCCGCCCTGGAAAGTCAGCATCGATGCGGTGAAGATTATCTTTCCTGATCCACGAGCTATCATATCCTTCCCGATCTCACGGCTCAGTATGAAGTGGGAGTTGAGGTTGACCTCTATCACGTTGTCCCAGCCATCATCGGGATACTCCGCAGCAGGCTTGCGGAAGATCGTGCCTGCATTGCTAAACAGGATATCAATAGGTGGGTTCTCTGCCTTCAGCCGAGAAATAAGCCTGTACGTGGCCTGTCGGTCCCCGAAATCGCACTGGTACCCTTTGAACTTCCTCCCCAGCGCGCTGACCTCTCTTTCAAGCTCGCTGCCGGATTCCTCCATGGTAACGCTGACGCCTATGA
>Ga0315537_1001815_pt1 | contig 16581 bp, 9 predicted proteins | sample SalMarSW160270MG_FD_203091 | JGI IMG/M metagenome (GOLD analysis project Ga0315537, IMG submission 203091) | Salt marsh sediment microbial communities from the Plum Island Ecosystem LTER, Massachusetts, United States - Salt Marsh Sediment SW1602-70 ... | reverse complement strand
ATGGACGTGGATCTCGCTTTCAAGGTATGCCTTCTGGATGATGAAGTTGATAAAATCAACGGGGAAGCCCACCGTATGGTGAAGGATGCCATTAAAGACAACCCGGATCATGTAGAATCTTTTATCAACCTGCTTTTAATCTCCCGCCACCTGGAGCGTATTGCAGACCACGCAACCAATATTGCCGAAGAAGTCATTTACCTGATAGAGGGTGAAATTGTACGGCATGGAGATTTTTAGAACTCGTCATAAGCTAAAAATTGTCACGCTCAAGCGTTTCGTACTCACATATCCGCCGAATACTCTGCAAGAATATCGTCCGCGATGTTATCGATGAAACAGGAGGGGCGGTTCAAGATCATTCCCGAGCTTCTATCATAAACTTGAACCGGATATGTAAAGAACAGATTTTCTCTTGCCCGTGTCGAAGCAACGTACATAAGCCTCAGTTCTTCCTCAAGCTCCTTTTTGCTGTGCAAAGTATATATGGAAGGAAATCTTCCCTCAAGGGCCCATATGATAAACACGGTATGCCATTCAAGACCCTTGGCCGAGTGTATTGTTGAAAGAATGAGTCGGTCCTCACTCTGATCGTCGGTAAAAAAAGATTCATTGCGACTTGTATTTGGCGGCTCAAGAGCCATATCGGTCAAAAACGGTTCGAGATTTCTGTACCGTTCCATTATGGTTACAAGATGCTCAAGATCTCTTGTCCGCTTCGGATGATCATCATATTTTTCTTTTAATATAGGAATATAATAATTGACAACAGCCTCACCCATTTGAGAAACGGACATGGGTTTTGAATCGATGGCGGAAAAGAAATCTTTTAATGTAACGATACTTTTTGATCGCCTCGATTTGGGTTTTATTGCAAAAATTCCTGTATATCCTGCTTTTTCAGCCATAATTGTTTCATAAATATCAACAGCGGTTTTCGGACCGATATTATCTAAAAGGAGAAGTATTCTATACCAGCTTATTCTGTCAAGGGGATTGGAAAGAACTCTGAGATGGGCCAGAACATCTTTAATATGTGCGGATTCGATGAATTTAAAACCACCCACCTTGATAAAAGGAATTCCAGCTTTGCTCAGTTCGATTTCAAGATCAAAAGAATGAAAACTTGCTCTAAAAAGGACTGCGATTTGGTGCAAAGGAATACCCTTACGATTGACCTCTTTAATCTTTTTAACCACGAATCGCGATTGGTTGTTTTCACTCCGGGTATTTACAAGCATCGGTAAGGAACCGCCGGTTTTTCGAGTAAAAAGAATCTTTGAATATTTTTGCGTTGCCCGTTCAATAATGACGTTGGTAAGCTTTAATATGGGTTGGACACTGCGATAGTTTTCTTCCAGCCTGATTATTCGAGTGCCGGGAAACACTTCAGGGAACCTCATGATATTCTCAATGTTTGCACCCCTGAAAGCATATATACTCTGTGAATCATCCCCGACAACCATGACATTTTTATCGATACCGGCAAGGAGATATATGATTTCCGCCTGAATCTTATTGGTATCCTGGTATTCATCAACCATTACATAGTGGTATGTTGAGCAGATTTTGTCACGAACGTCAGAGTGATTTTTTAAAAGCATCTCTAAATATATTAGAAGGTCGTCATAATCAAAAAAATTATTCTTTACTTTTTGTTCTCGGTAAGCATTGGAAAGTGCCGCCACAGCATCTATATGAGAAGAAAAATGCGGATAATCATTTAAAACCACATCTTCAACTGATAGAACTTTATTCACAGCCCGGCTGAAAATATTGTATAGGGTCTGTTTTCTGGGAAAGGAACGGTCCCTTGAAAATGCTCCCATTTCTTTTCTTAACATACTGATGAGCTGTTCAGCATCCGTACGGTCGATAATGGAAAAATCGCTGCTGAATCCTATTTTGGAAGCATATTTGCGCAGAACCGCATGGGAAAAAGAATGAAAAGTCCCACCGGCAACCCTTTCACACCGATTGTCAAGCAACTGTGAGGCCCTCTTCAGCATTTCCTGGGATGCTTTGCGCGTAAATGTCAGTAGAAGAATGGAGCCCGGCGATATGCCTTCTTCTACCAAACGTGCAACCCGGTAGGTTAATGTTCTGGTCTTTCCGCTTCCCGCTCCTGCGATAACAAGAAGCGGCCCTTCTTTGAAATTGACGGCTTCCAGCTGGGAAGGATTCAGTGCTTTTTTATAGGAAATGCGAAGATTATTTTTCATTTAGAATATGTAAATAAACAGTTTGGTAATTTTATCCCGTAATAATCGGGATGAATAAAGCAATATGTTTAAAAATGGTCTTTTTATCTCACCTATTGTAGAAGGAAAATAGAAAAAAGTGTCACCCCGGTACGATCTGCCGGCCCTGTCCCGGTATTTTCACGGGGAGCTAAGGGGCAGGCGGAGTAAAAAAGCGAACTCAGTTCAAGCAAATTTATCTTTCATAAGGTTAACGCGTTGTCAACCGTTGTAAGGTCTTTTTATATGTTTTACATATTTTATTGACTTTTAAAAAAAAGATGTATAGTAAATCATGAGAAAGTATTAATTGTGATAAAAAAATAGTGATCAAGGAGGAAATTTAAATGAAGAAATTAAAAGATCAATTAAAGACCATAAGCAGTTCACTTAACTCCCTTTCCAAACAAGTTGAAAAGATCACTAAGCAGGTTGATAAATTTAAGGCAATGAAGGCAGGTTCTGCTCCCAAAAAGACTGCACCGAAGAAGAAAGTCGCTGCAAAAAAGGCTCCCGGCAAAACGCCAACGGTTATTGACAGCATATTAAATGCCATCAAAAACACCAAAAAAGGAATTACCATCGCCCAGCTTAAAGAAAAAACCGAATTTAATTCAAAACAGCTCAGCAATGCGCTTTATAAACTTACAAAGAAAGGTAAAATTGAAGCAAAGTCACGCGGTCTTTATGTTAAAAAAAAATAAGATTTGAGGAATGAACCGACGGGATTTTGACTTTTAAGTTCCAAAAACAAGCCTTTAGTATGCCTCATGAATAAAACCGGACATACTGAAGGCTTTTTAAGTTTTAACCATATGTTTCTCCATTCATCCGTTGGTGCGCCTCGCACTCGTGAAATATCCGGGCTAACATCTTACGATTAAAAATTGACTCGCTCCAGGAGTGTAATCATGTTTAAAAAGCTTTTCGGTTCTTTTATTACCACACTTTTATTGTGTGCGGCTGTAACAGTTATTTTATTTTCATGTGTTTTGGTTGATCAAACTGTCCGGGGCGGCAGAAAAAGTGCTGATGAAAATATCGACCTTTTTATCAAATGGCCTCATGAAAAAAGTGACCTTCTTCCGGATCCAGTCCTTGTCTTTGGAAAACTGCCGAATGGTTTCAGGTATGTTTTAATGGAAAACCACAGACCCAAAGACAGGGTCAGTATGCACCTGAATGTTCAGGCAGGGTCACTACACGAGTCAGACAATCAACAGGGATTTGCCCATTTCTTAGAACACATGCTGTTTAACGGCTCAACAAATTTTAAGCCCGGGGAACTGGTAAAATATTTCCAGAGTATCGGTATGGAGTTTGGGGCCGATGCAAATGCTCATACCGCGTTTAATGAAACCGTTTATGACATTCTTTTGCCGCTGGGTGACAGGAAAAATCTTCAGAAAGGTCTGACGGTAATCAAAGATTATGCTGAAGGTGCGCTTCTTTTACCGCCTGAGATTGACAGTGAACGGCGTGTGGTTCTGGCCGAAAAGCGAATCCGCGATTCTGCAGAGTATCGTACATATGTTGCCACATTGAATTTTGAACTTCCTCATGCAAAGATATCTAAAAGACTTCCCATAGGCAAGGAAGAAATACTGAAAGAAGCTGACCATAAGCGTTTGAAGGCGTTTTATGATACCTGGTACAGGCCGGAGAAAATGATCCTTGTAATAGTGGGAGATTTTGATACCCAATCGGCGATTTCACTGATAAAGGAAAATTTCTCCTCATTATCGGCCCGGGCGCCTCCTATGCCTGAGCCCGATTTTGGAAAGATAGATCACCTGGGGATAAAACCTTTTTATCACCTCGAAAAAGAGGCGGGAAATACAACGACAAGTATCGAAGTTGTGGAAAAGGTTTCCAAGAAACCGGATTCTTTTGCCTTTCAAAAAGCTATATTAATCGAAGATATTGCCAATCGCATTGTACAGGACCGCCTAAATTCCAGGGTCGGAAAAGCAGGCACTCCCTTTACCTCGGCATCCATTGGTTCGGGATATTTTTTAAATCAAATGAAATATGCTGAAATCACAGCCGAGTGCAGCCCGAAAAACTGGAACAGATCTCTTTCACTTATCGAACAAATCTTAAGAAAGGCATTGAAATTCGGGTTTACTGAATCAGAATTGGACAGGGTAAAAAAAGATTATCTTTCAGAACTTGACAACGAAGTAAAAAAAGCTTCCACACGGGACAGCCGGCATCTGGCACGAAAGATAATGTGGAACCTTAATTCAGATTCAGTTTTTTTGTCGCCGGCACAAAGAAAAGAGCTTTTTACTCCCCTTATCAACGCTCTGACTTTACAAAATGTGCACGATGCCTTCAAAGAGATTTGGGCGCCGGAACACAGGCTTTTACTTGTAACCGGCAATGCAGAACTGACAGGAACGGATAAGGATCCCCTTTCGCAGATACTTGGCGCTTACAACGAAAGCAAAAAGGTACACGTATCAAGACCGGCTGAAAAGAAAACCATAGCGTTTCCATATCTTCAGGAACCCGGCGAAGAAGGATCGATTATCCGGACCAAAAAGATTTCTGACCTGGGAATTGTCCAGGTTGATTTCAAAAACGGTGTCCGCCTTAATCTGAAGAAAACCGATTTTAAGGCCGATCAAGTGCTTATTAATCTTGCCTTTGGCTCGGGCAGAACTTCCCAACCCTTAAAAAAACCCGGCCTCGCTGCGCTGAGCACCAAACTAATTAATGAAAGCGGTCTCGGGGGCTTGGAAAAAGATGGGATTGAACGTGCCATGGCAGGAAAAAGCACGGATGTTTCTTTTGATGTTGCGGAAGATCATTTTTACTTCAAAGGGGAAACCGTTACCCAAGAAGTCCCGCTGTTGTTTCAGCTCCTTTATGCACATCTGGTTGATCCGGGTTTTCGTGAAGATGCTTATGCGCTCTCCATGGAACGATTCAGGCAGGAATATCTGGAACTTTCGGGTTCAATCGATGGCGCAATGGTACTTTCAGGAAATCGTTTTCTTGCCGGAGGAGACAGCCGCTTCGGACTTCCCTCTTATGAAGAATTCAGGCAGTTGACCCTTGAACATGTCCGGTCCTGGATCCAGGCATCATTAAAAACGGATACCATGGAAGTCTCGGTAGTTGGAGATTTTGATATGGATTCGGTCATAAAATTGGCCGCGAAATATTTGGGTACCCTTTCCCTACATACCGAAATCTACAAGTCATCAGAGTCAAGGTTGCCTGAATTTCCTGTCGGCCAATTTCACAAGATATCCGTGGCGACAAAAATTCCTAAAGGCATGGTAATCGTCGCCTATCCAACGGAGGACCTATGGGATATAAGCAGAACACGCCGTTTATCCGTGCTGGCGGATATTGTTTCGGACAGGCTTCGTGAGCAGATACGAGAAAAGCTTGGTTCCGCTTACTCTACATTTGCCTTTAACAGACCGAGCCGGGCTTACCCGAAATACGGGGTTTTTCAAGCAGGGGTTTATATTAATCCTGAAGAAGCAAATATGCTAATAAAAAAAGTCAAGAAAATAGTATCCGACCTTGCTGTTGACGGCGCCACCCAGGATGAATTGCACCGGGCCTTATTTCCAACCCTTACCGGTATAAAAGAAATGATGCGCGAAAACAGCTACTGGCTTAACACAGTCCTTACGGGTTCCAAAAAACATCCCCAACAGCTCGACTGGAGCCGCACAATTATGAAGGATTATGCTTCTATTACCAAAGAAGAGGTGTCCAATATTGCGAAGAAATACCTGGATAATGGAAAGGCGACGACGATTATAGTGAAACCTTATTAGGGTTCAAATTGTTACTCAGTTTAACAAATTCTTCTACAGTAAGTGTCTCCGCTCGCCGAAGAGGATCTATGTCCGACCTTTGAAGTATGTTTTTGGCAGTACTTGCATCAATATTCAGTGCGCTTGCCGCAAGCGCGTTTTTAAGGATTTTTCGTCTGTTTCCGAAAGCCGCTTTGATAACACTAAAGAAGAAGGCCTCATCATAAACGGGATATTCTATTGTTTTTTTAAATTTAAATTCAAGAACTTCGGAATCTACTTTTGGTTTTGGAAAAAAAAGAGAAGCGTTAACATCTGCTATTTTTTTTATGTCGGAACAGTACCCAAGCATAACGGTGAGTCTTCCGTAATCCTTGCAACCGGGTTGTGCAGTAATGCGATGGGCCAGTTCCTTCTGAAGCATAAAAATCGCCCGGGTTAACGCCTCTCTGGATTTAATAAGTTGAACAAGAATCTGGGAAGATATGTTGTAGGGAAGGTTTCCCATAACCACCATCTTTTGTCCGACATTTTCTACCAGCAATTTAATATCGATCTTCAGTATGTTTTTTTCCAATATAACAACATTTGAAAGATTACTTGCAAGAATCTCTGTTTTCAAAATATCTATAATTTTGAGATCCTTCTCAACCGCAAAAACCTGACTGACTATGCGGGCTAAAGGAATTGTTAACGCACCCAGGCCGGCGCCTATTTCCAGAACAACGTCTCCCGGTAAAATTCCGGAACGATTCACAATCATCTCCGCAGTGGTCTGATTCGCCAAAAAATGCTGCCCCAGTTGTTTTTTAGGCCTGATATTATGAAAAACCAGCAGTGTTTTTGGTGAGGTCATAGCTTCATCAGAATGCCATAATGGATGCAGAAAAAGATTAAAGCCTTGCTGTTTTGCGTGATCGTATGGTTGTAATAATTTTACGCGTTATAAAATATGAGGCAAAACCCGGAAGAATTCCCAATATTATTCCACCGACTACCATTGCCATAGTGACATCCACCCCAAGCTTTAAAAGCTCTAAAACCGATTCGTATTTTGCATCAAAGGGAGCTGAACGGCCGAAAATAAACATTCCTGCCTTGTAACTTCCCAAGTAAAAAAAAGGTGCGGAAATCGGATTGCAAAACCAGACACCAATGGCAGCGGCGGCTTTACTTCCACGCAAAATAAAAGCCAGAGCAACGGCGATAACCGTATGAAACGGCATAGTAGGGGTTATGCCCACAAAAACCCCGATGGCCATACCCATGGCAATATAATGAGGATCACCCTCAAGCTTTTTTACACGCTTAAAAAAATCACGGATATTATACTTTTGTAACAGTCGTCCTGTTTTTTTGGAACCATGTCGTTTTTCTGCTTCTTTCATCTGGGTATGGGTCATAAGACCTGCGAAATCCCTTCAAATCCTAATCGAGTCAAAACTCGGTCATGAGTTACCCGTTAACAGGAAACTTTCAATTATGTGTCTTTGTTCAATCATGATTAAATTATCACGAAAGGTTCTTATTTTCAACGCTTTATTACTATATGCTCATGCTTTGTGTTCTTTTATCTTCTGACGGTCTCGTAAAAAGTCCAACTTCTGCGTTGTGCTGCATTTCGCAATCATTCAACGTACGACAAGTACGCCTCATGATTACAAAATTTGCACGCCTTGAATTTGAACTTTTTACGAAACCGTCTAAATCGGACTTTTTACGAGTTCATCATCTTCTGAATCTATCATAAAAATGGTATAACTTGACTTTTTATATATTATCAAATAGTTTTAATATTTATATTTTGCTTATACTAGTCATCTTTTCATCCTAACCGTCATATAAGGAGGATCACATGGCAAAGAAAAAAGGCAAATCTGTAAGTTTTGATGCAATGGTAAAGTTCTTCCTCCAGTATTACAATATTCCGAGCCGGAATGATATCGACAAACTCATGGCCAAAATGGATCGTTTGGAAATGCTCATCAAGTCCTCTGCAATGACCGGCAGCGGCGGAGCTATTTCCGGTGTAAAAGCCTCCAAAAGCAGGGCATCAACCGGCGAAACCGCAATGACTTCTACGGACCGGGCGCTGGAAGTCATTAAACGATTCAGAAAAGGTGTGGGATTTACCGATGTTCAAGAAAGAACAGGTTTTGAAGAAAAAAAACTTCGAAATATTATTTATCGTCTGCATAAAATGGGCAAAATTGTTCGCAAAACTCGCGGCCTTTATATCGCTGCTTAGAAGTGGTTTCAAAACCTCCTCTCAGGCCCAATTCCTGTGTTGGGCCGAGGGATTCAATACTCGAAATATTAAATATATTCCTGCGTTTGAATCCCTCGTCCCGCCTTGACGTTGAACCTGACTGAAGGTTTTGAAACCACTTATAGGCTCTTAGGAATTGCCCATTGTCGATTGAAGATTGAGGACTTGATGAAAAGCCAGGTGGTTGATGATTCCCTAACCGTTTGGCGGGGCTGAACTATTGGGGAAAAAACAACATATTTTAGACATTTTTAATTAAGGGTTAAGTTATGAATACACTTTTGGATAAGAACAATCCGGACATCAAAGAAGGAGACCGCATTTTCGGATATTTTATCAGGCAGATTGCAGAACTTAAAGAAATCGATGTATTTCTTTATCTTCTTGAACACACCCTAACCGGCGCCCGGCATACCCACATCAGTAACAAAGACAAAGAAAATACATTCAGCGTAGCCTTTAAGACCGTTCCTTCTGATTCAACCGGTGTTGCTCATATCCTTGAACATACCGTTTTGTGCGGTTCTAATAAATTTCCTGTGAGAGATCCGTTCTTTTCCATGCTTAAAAGGAGTCTGAGCACTTTCATGAATGCTTTTACTTCATCGGACTGGACCATGTATCCTTTTTCCACTCAGAACCGAACAGATTTTTTTAACCTCATGGATGTTTATCTGGATGCTGCTTTTTACCCCAACCTTGAGGAGCTTAGCTTCAAGCAGGAGGGACACCGCCTGGAAATAGAAGATGGCGCCAAAGATTCTGATTTGGTAAAACTGGTTTATAAAGGCGTTGTATACAACGAAATGAAAGGCGCCATGTCATCGCCGAACCAGGTAATGGTTCGATCTATTTTAAATGCTCTTTATCCTGAAACAACATACGGCCACAACTCGGGTGGCGATCCTGCGGTCATTCCTGAATTGACATATGGACAACTTAAGGCGTTCCATCGCCGTCATTATCATCCCAGTAACGCTTTTTTTTATACCTATGGCGATCTGCCTTTAAGAGACCATCTCAAATTTATCAACGAAAAAATTTTTAAGCATTTTGAAAGCACGGACCCAAAAACCGATGTTCCTTCCCAGCCCCGCTGGAGCACGCCGAGAAAGAAGACATATTCTTATCCATTGGACAAAAATGAAGATCCATCAAAAAAATATCAGGTTTGTGTGGCATGGCTCACCACCGATATCAAAGATCCTTTTGAGGTTTTAATTTTAACTTTGCTTGGCCAAATACTTCTTGGGAATTCCGCATCTCCCCTGCGCAAGGCACTGATAGATTCGAATCTCGGAACCGCCCTTTGTGACGGAACCGGCTTTGATGCCAACAACAGAGACACCATGTTTGTCTGTGGTTTGAAGGATGTTCAAGAATCCGCTGCTGATAAAATCGAAACCATAGTATTTGCTGTTTTGGAGAATCTTTCGAAAAACGGTATCGATAAAAAAATGATTGAGTCCGCCATTCATCAGCTTGAGTTTCATCGTAAAGAGGTAACAAACACGCCTTATCCATACGGCATCAAGTTACTGTTGACATTTGCCGGGAGCTGGTTTCATGGAGGTGATCCCGTAAGAATTTTGCAGTTCGATGCCGATATTCAACGGCTTCGGAATGAGATTGCTAAAGGTCCATTCCTTGAGAACCGGATTAAAAAGTATTTCTTGGATAATACCCACCGGGTGCTTCTTTCTCTTGTTCCTGATCGGCTCATGGAACAAAGAGAAAGCCATCGAGTCACATCAGAGCTCGAACGGATCCGTGCTGAAATGACACCATCCGAATTTGAAAAAATAAAAAAGGATACCCAAGCTTTAAAACGAATCCAGGAAAACAAAGAGGATGTTTCCTGTCTTCCCACATTGGCTCTTGAAGAAATTCCCCCCACGGTTCAAATTGTGAAAGCATCAACTTCTTATGACGCAGTTCCGGCCACTTGTTATCAACAATCAACCTCCGGTATTTTTTATTTTTTGGGAGTTGCCGGAACCGGGTTACTGCAAAAAAACCTGGTCCCCCTGGTTCCTTTTTTCTGTCACGCCTTTACCAAGGTCGGCACGGCCATACATGACTATACAGAAATGGCACAGCGTATTGATGCCTATACGGGCGGTATCGGCTTATCGTGTCATGCCCGTACCGGTTTTGACGATGCAGGAGCTTGTATACCCCTTGTTGCGTTTAACGCAAAATGCCTGATTCGCAATCAGGATCAACTATTTGACATTATTGAAGAACTTTTATTTAAATTCGATTTTTCAGATTTGGTGCGCTTAAAAAGCCTTTTTTTGGAATACCGTGCAGGCCTGGAATCGACGATTGTGGAAAACGGCCACAGGTTGGCTATGTCCATGGCATCAAGAAATTTTTCTCCAGCAAGTGCACTGAACGAAGCCTGGCACGGAATTCAACAGCTTCAAACCATAAAGACGATAACTAACAACCTTAGAGACGAAACACTGAAATCCGTCTCTGAAAAACTTTCCGTTATCAGTAAAACCCTTTTTACAAATAACAACCTTAAAATGGCGCTGATTGGTGAAGAGCAATCAATTTCAACAGCTTTTTCAGCCACATCATCCATACAACATTTACTTGAACAAGGGACGGAATCATTAAATGCGGGGCATGGATTTGTAACACCGGAAATCGATTGTGATGATCAAATCCCCAGTGAAGGGTGGAGCACATCGTCATCCGTTTCATTTGTCGCCAAGACTTTTAAGACGGTTCGCCTGGGACATGAAGATGCGCCGGCCTTATCCTTGATAAGCAAAATACTCAGATCCTTGTATCTACATCGCGAGATTCGGGAAAAAGGCGGAGCATATGGAGGATTTGCCGTGTACAATACGGAGAACGGACTGTTTTGCTTTGCTTCTTACAGGGATCCGCATATCGTTTCTACTCTAAAAACATACGATAATGCTCAGGGTTTTATAAGATCCGGCAACTTCAGCGATGAAGACATCAAAGAATCAATCCTCCAGGTATGCTCTGATATTGACAAACCCGACCCACCGGGAACCGCAGCCAGAAAGGCTTTCTTCAGGAAGATCGTTTTCTTGTCGGACGACATCCGTGAACAATTCAAGAAAAAACTTCTTACGCTGACCCGTAATCAGGTCATGGACGTTGCCGAAAAATATTTCGATGACAACAACGAAAAACAGGCGGTAGCGGTGATATCGAATGAAGACAGATTGAATGCGGCAAACAAGCAGCTTGCGAACAACCCTCTAAAACTATTCAGAATTTAGGTTTAAATTTTTTGATTATGAAAATAAACGGTAAAAACCTTCGGCCCATTTGGCTCGATTCGGATTTAAATGTTGTAAAAATTATCGACCAGAGACGTCTTCCCCATGAATTTGTAATTACGGATCTTAAAACCGTTGATGATGTTATCACGGCCATTACGAAGATGTATGTAAGAGGTGCGCCTTTAATAGGGGTGACGGCCGCATACGGAGTATATCTTGCCGCCTTGAATTCACCGCATAAAACCGTTGAAAATAACGACCTGATAGAGGAATGCAAAAGGTTAAAAGCGGCCAGGCCCACGGCGGTTAATCTTGCCTGGGCTGTGGATAAAGTTTTGTCTGAAGTGTTAACACAGGACAGCGCCTCAAAAAAAATTAGTATGGCACGTAACGAAGCCGAAAAGATTGCCGAGGCAGAAGCTGAAAACTGCCGAAAAATCGGTGAACACGGATTAACCCTGATTCATGAAATCAGCCTCAAAAAACAAGGCCATACCGTTAATTTGCTTACCCATTGCAATGCCGGATGGCTGGCCTGCATCGAGTATGGCACGGCTACGGCGCCAATCTATGCTGCATTTGATAACGGAATAGATGTACATGTATGGGTTGACGAAACCAGACCCCTGAACCAGGGCGCACGGCTGACAGCGTGGGAACTTGGTAAACAGGGTGTCAAACACACGGTCATAACAGACAATGCCGGCGGCCATCTCATGCAGCACGGTATGGTTGATATGGTTATCGTCGGTACCGACAGAACGACATTCACCGGAGATGTTGCCAATAAAATCGGAACGTATCTCAAGGCCCTTGCGGCCAGGGACAATAACATACCGTTCTATGTCGCCCTGCCGTCGAGCACTTTCGATTGGAAGATAAAAAATGGAATAAAAGAGATACCCATAGAAGAGCGCGATCCGGATGAAATAAGGTATGTCCAGGGGCTGGACCGGGGAACCATCAGAAGTGTTTTAATTCCTCCAAAAGAAAGTCCGGCCGCCAATTTTGCCTTTGATGTCACACCGGCAAAACTTGTTACCGGTTTTATAACTGAAAGGGGAGTCTGTAAGGCATCGGAAAAAGAGATACTCGGTCTGTTTCCTGAAAAGAAAGTATCAATTTAGCGTTATCAAATAATGAGGCCAATTCTAACGCTTATTTTTTTCCTGCCACGGATAGGTAATTCGCGAGTGGGATGTGGCCTCTAGAGAATCAGTCAATGTCTCTACAATCTTTGCGATTTTACGGGTAGAGAGGTTACATTCGTCGAACTGACCGTCAACAATTCGTTTTACAATATTGAGGAGAATCATTTTCTCGACCTTTTCTCGTGTGGTCGACTCCATGGACCTGAAAGTGGCTTCTACCGCATCCACTATCATCAATATTGCGGCTTCAAGACTTTGGGGCTTTGGCCCTGAATACCGAAAATCCTTCTTAAGGGGTTTTGATTCGGGGTTTGCCTCCAGGGCTTTGTTGTAAAAATACTCTACAATCAGTGTACCATGATGCTGTGTGATAAAGTCCACAATAACTTCGGGCAACCCCATTTTCCTCGCAATTTGTGTGCCATATTTTACATGATTGATTATGATTTGTGCACTCTCTTGCGGGTCCAAATTATCATGAGGATTCTCGCCGCTGGATTGATTCTCAGAAAAAAACATGGGATCAGCCATTTTCCCTATATCATGATAATAAGCACCTATCCTCAGTAAGAGAGTGTTTGCACCCACTACCTCTCCTACGGCTTGAGCCAGGAATGCCATGGTCATGCTATGTTGATAAGTTGCCGGGATTTTGGCGAAAAGGTCTTTTAAAATGGGATGTTGGAGGTCGGAATACTTTGTAATTTTGAAGTTGGAAGCGGCACCCCAGCTCATCTCCAATATCGGCAATAGGAGTAATGCCATAGGCCCTGCCAGAACACCGCCCACAAAAGCCCAGCTCAGGCAACCGGACAAACGCTTGTCCAGAACCATTGCCTGAAAAAAGGCCCAAATTTCGTGCCCGTTCCCCATCAGAGGAGCCATGTTTTCCCACTTTGTAGAATAAGCCAACAGTACGCCCACATTGATAATTCCGACGACTAATGACGGAAGTAGAATATGAATGCGTTTTTGTATCTTGGAACAGAGCAAGATGGCGATCAACCCGCCTAAAGTAAAGAAAAGAAGTATCTCAAAGGTGCGGGCTGAAAATAGTGTTAATAATATCGCTCCAATTACCGTAGACCAGGTGGCTGCAATTCTTCCATAGTTTAGAAGAACGATCAGGAGCGGAAGCAGGGCAAAAGGAACAAAATAGATGGGAAAAGGGGTAAACAAGAGGCAAAACTTGAAAAGAAAAATGCTTATGATCAATAGAAACAGGAGAGGCCGGTAAGGCAGTGTGTTTTGCCGTTCTGTGTCAATGATTTTCAAAAAAAACCTGTCATGGAACACGACGATTAGCAGTATCACAATAAGTATCCAAGGGGTATTTCCATAAAGGTTTTTTTTAGCAAACTCACAATGAGAAACGACAAGCAATAAATCTTCTTCGCTCAGCACTTTGCGAAATGGGACGAGGACATCCCCTGGTTTGTAATGTATAACTTTGGAGGGATAACGCCTGACTATTTCTTGGATCCTCCTGTCATTCTCCTTTTTGTCGTATTTCAAATTCGGCAGGAGAGTGGATAGCGATATCTTTATAACCGGGCCCAGGACTTCTTCATGGACTTGCCAAAACAGTTGAGAGACTTTATCTTTTAGCATGAAACGAGCCTGCTCAAGGGTAATGACTTCCTCAGCGGGATGGGCCACAATCCCCTTGGGTTTAGAATAAAGTACCTCAATTATGTTTTTAATATGATATGGCTCCGGGTCTTCTACAATGATATTTTGGATAATGGTTTCTTCGAAAGCCAGGATGCCGTTCAAAAGGCTCGTCAGATTTCCGTAGCCAAGCAATTTGTCTGCCTCATCCAGGCTGATCTCCAGTCCGAACTCGTCGTGCACATACGCTGCCAGTTTCTTCCCCATAGGAGGTTTTTGTTTTTGAAGAATTGAGACCTTTTTTATCAGGTCGTCCATTCTTGTTTTTACTTTCTCGGCAATACCCGGGAGATAGGTATACAAAGGAACATACCGGGAAAGGGCTATATCGCGCCTATCCCTAAGCGCCTTATCCTGATCGAAAGTAAAGAATCCTTGGGACCGAACGGAGAAAGGAACAACCTCGCCGAGTTTGGGTGGCACGGCAAAAAAGTAGATATACTCAACGTAGGATGCAAATAAGACCGCAAGCACAAGGATGGCGTTGAGTATCAGTCTCATCTTGGTTTCATTTGACGATATCGTTTAAAGGTAATTTAAAAACATTATGAAAGCAGATGAAAAGAAAAAATCGAATAGTGTACTGCTTTCAACCTAACCGCAAAACATGAAAACCGACGATAATCGGACAATATTATAATACAAATATCAAAAACAAACCCGTGAGTCAACCCGATAGGTTTGTACCCAAGTTAGTTCGCTTCGCTTACAATTGGAATGTTGGAATATTGGAACACTGGAATATTGGGGATAAGGGCAGAAATAAACCATTTTAATTGTAAAAAACTACTTCAAATTCATTATTCCAATTGGGGCGAAGCCCCTAAGCTCTGGTTCTAATGATTTCAGCAAGTTAGAAGAACTTTTGTTAACAGCTCAATAAATTATGGAGGCAGCTCAATATCACCATTTAATACACCGAAACTTATTTAAAAGTTACAACTTTTGGCTGTATAGTTATTTAATGAGGTATATTTATAATTGGACATAGCTTTCTAAAATCTGCAAACCGGGAAGTTTGCTTCATTTTAAATAATTCAAAGAAAAATGATGATATTTTTTGTTTCTCTTGACATGTCAAATTATTACGATAAATTTTGATAACATCTCAATAAATTATGGAGTCAGGTCAATATGATCATTTAATACACCGGAACTTATTGAGAAGTTACAAATTTTGTGGCAGTACAACATGTTGTAATCCATCAGATTATTGAGATGGCCGGATCATACGTTAATATCCTTCAACCGCACAAAGGAGGTTGCTATGGACAAAATTCTAAGAATCAACATGGGAAATGAAGGTGGACCTCAAGCCAGTGAAGAACCGGTGGGTGATTATGCCGGTTTGGCCGGCCGCGGCATGACATCGGCAATTGTTGCCAAAGAAGTGCCGCCTCTTTGTCACCCGCTCGGAAAATACAATAAACTCATCATTGCCCCCGGGATGCTTAGCGGAAGCCATGCCGCTCAGTCCGGGCGAGTTTCGGTCGGGTGTAAAAGTCCCCTTACCGGAGGGATTAAGGAAGCCAATGCCGGCGGTCAGGGTGCTCAAGTCCTCGCCCGGTTGGGCTATGCCGCCATTGTACTTGAAGGCAAACCCAAAGATGATACACTCTATAAAGTGCTTATTAACAAGGACAAAGTAGAGATAATTCCCGATAACCGTCTTAAAATGCTGGGGAACTACGATTTGATTGATAAGATAAAGTCAGAATACGGTGACACGGTTGCCTGCATCTCCATCGGTCCTGCCGGCGAAATGAAAATGGCCGCCGCTACGGTGGCCTTTACCGACATTGAACAACGACCGACCCGCCATGCGGGTCGCGGCGGTGTGGGAGCGGTTATGGGGGCCAAAGGCGTCAAGGTCATCGTACTGGATGATAGCGGAATGCCAACGAGGTCTCCCAAGAACCCGGAAAAGTTTAAATCGGCAAATAAGGAATTTGTCCAGGGTCTTAAAAAACATCCCATAACGGGCCAGGGGCTTCCTTCATTCGGAACCAACATATTGACCCATGTGATTAACGATGCCGGCGCATTACCCGTTCACAATTTTAAAACCGGCCGCTTTGACGGCGCCGGGAATATCAGCGGCGAAACTCAGTCGGAGATCATGAAATCCCGCGGAGGTACGGTTGCAAAAGGCTGCCACAAAGGCTGCGTCATCCGGTGCTCGGGCATTTACAATGA
>Ga0315537_1001810_pt1 | contig 16628 bp, 15 predicted proteins | sample SalMarSW160270MG_FD_203091 | JGI IMG/M metagenome (GOLD analysis project Ga0315537, IMG submission 203091) | Salt marsh sediment microbial communities from the Plum Island Ecosystem LTER, Massachusetts, United States - Salt Marsh Sediment SW1602-70 ... | reverse complement strand
GTTGCCAATCATCCGGTTTGTTCCTAGTTCAGGCTGAGGTTCATGAAAGCCCATACGTGGAAACGCGTCCCTTTAGAGTAAACGCTGGACCTCTGTCACTATACACTTTCGTTTCTTCCAGTAGGACAAGATATTTGTCGGAGCTGAAAGCTGGAGACGAAGTTCTCGTAGTGGATAGGGAAGGAAAAGTCAGGTTAACTAATGTTGCGCGGGCGAAGATCGAGTGGAGACCCATGCTTCTCATCGAAGCGGAATATAAAGGAAAAAGGATTAAGACGATCGCCCAGAACGCCGAAACCATAAGAGTTGTGACTCCGGAAGGCTCTAAATCAGTTACGGATCTGGAGAAAGGCGACAAAATTTTGGCTCATGTGGAAGAGGGCGGCAGGCACTTCGGGACATTGGTGAAAGAAGAAGCTGTGATAGAGCGTTGACCATCAAAGTCTGCGTCTCAGTTCCTCCTAAGACAGTTGAAGAAGCTTTTGATTTGATAGAGAAAGCTGAGGCTCAAAATGCAGACTTGATTGAAATAAGGCTTGACAGCCTCAAAAACCATGAACGCATCGCAGACATTCCACGCTGCAGCAAGACGCCCCTCATAGCAACAAACAAATCAATGGAACATCACGGCAAATTCTCGGGAAGCGAAGATGAGCGCCAAAAAATTTTGATGGATGCTGCGAAAAACGGTTTCGAATACGTGGACACCGAAATATCCACCCCTAATATTGGAAAATTAGTTGGCAACCTGCGTGAAGTTGGGGCTAAGCCAATAGTTTCATTCCATGACTTCGACCGGACTCCTGAGTTTTCACAGTTGAATAAGGTTCTTGAAGAGGAAATTGCTTTGGGAGCTGACGTCTGCAAAATCGTAACCACAGCCAGAAACGTCGAAGACAACTTAACAACCTTAGATTTCGTTTCCAAGGCTTCCAAAAAAGCTAAAATTGTCTGTTTCGCCATGGGAGAACTCGGCAAGCCCTCCCGTTTGTTGTCTCCGGTCTTCGGCGCCTTCTTCACATTTGCCTCCATTGATGAAAAAAGAAAAACGGCAAAAGGACAACTAACTATTCAGGAAATGAGGCGAGCATACGAGGTTCTGGGGCTAAGGTGACAATGAAAATTTCCGGAAAAACTAGGGTTTGCGCCATCATCGGCGACCCGGTAGAGCACTCCTTAAGTCCCGTAATGCATAATGCCGCCTTCAAAGAACTAGGGTTAAACCTTGTTTACGTGGCTTTCACAGTAACAAGAAACGGGTTGAAAGACGCAATTTCAGGCGCAAGAAGTTTGGGTCTGCTAGGATTAAACGTGACTATGCCCCACAAAAACGCTGTTATGAGTTACTTGGATGAAACTGATTCTACAGCAAAAGCCATCGGCGCAGTAAACACAATCCTGAACGAGCAAGGAAAGCTTATCGGCTTCAACACAGACGGCAACGGCGCCATGATTGCCCTCAAAGAAAACGGCATATCCACAGATGAAAAGAAAATGCTTATCCTCGGAGCCGGAGGCGCAGCAAAAGCCATCGCCTTTCAGGCAGCGCAAGAGGTAGAGGAATTGGTTATCGTTAACAGAACCTCAGAGAAGGCGGAAAAGTTAGCTGAGTTGTTATGCAAGAAATTTGGTAAAAAAGTGAAGGGGGGAACGCTCTCAGCTGAGGTTCTGAAGGAAGAACTGAAAACCACTGATATTCTGGTTAACGCCACGTCTGTTGGTATGCATCCGGACGTTAACAGGAGTCCAGTTCCGTCAGATTTGCTGCGTTCTGATTTGTGTGTGATGGATATAATCTATAATCCCTTGGAAACCAAGCTTTTAGCGGACGCAAAGGCGGTTGGAGCTAAGGTTGTTTTGGGTCTTGAGATGCTGCTTTATCAGGGAGCTGTTGCCTTCGAAATCTGGACTAGCTGTCCGGCTCCAGTTGAAGTGATGAAGAAGGCTGCATTGAACAAACTAGCTGAACAGGGTGTCCACCATTGAGGGGAAGAGCTGAGGCGATAACTCACGGGGCAGCCACAATAATTAATGCCATAGCAACAGGCAAGGGAGCAGCCATAGGAGTAGACCTGTGGACAAAAGCCGCCGTCACCATCACAGACGAACCCGGAACTGTAAAGGTTAAGATTCTGTCAGATTCTTCTGAAAACCCTGTTTTAGCAGAAAAGACGGTTGAACATGTTCTCAAACATTTTGGGTTAGAAAAAGAGTTTGGCGCCAAAGTTGAAATATGGTCAAACATTCCAGTGGCAAGGGGGTTAAAGAGCAGCAGTGCGGCGGCAAACGCCATAGCTTTGGCAACCACTGCAGCCTTGGAACGTAGCTTAAATGATGTTGCCGTGGTGAAGCTTGGTGTTGACGGGGCAGTGGACGCAAAGGTTACTATAACCGGAGCCTTCGACGATGCCTGTGCCTCATATTTTGGCGGAGTCGTAATCACTGATAACCTAGAACGAAGAATCGTTAAACGCTTCGAGCTAGATGAAGCCCCAGCTGTTCTGTTCTATGTTCCAGCCAAAAAAACCTATACAGCAGATTCAGACGTGAAACGAATGAAGGGCATGGCTTCCGTCGTCAAGATAGCCTACAGAGAAGCCTTGAACGGAAATTACTGGGCAGCCCTAACCTTGAACGGTTTAATCTACTCCTCGGCACTGGGCTACGATTCATCCCCAGCCGTAGACGCCCTCACAGCAGGAGCCTATGCCTCTGGGTTGTCCGGAACTGGTCCCGCGGTTACAGCTATAGTTTCTGAAGATAAGGTAGACCTTGTGAAAGAGGTTTGGCAGAAGCGTGAGGGAGAAATTCTGGAGGCTCGAATCAACCAAGAGAAAGCCAAGGTGGTAGGCTAAAGAATGGAGGTTACAGTCGAGAACACCCGTCATCTTGAAGGCGTGGTTTCGGCTCCTCCATCCAAAGCTTACACTCACCGGATGCTCATAGCCGCATCATTGTCTAATGGAACCTCACAAATCTCCAATCCTCTAGTCTCAGATGACACTCAAGCGACTCTAGAGGCAGTAAAGGCGCTTGGAGCAGAAACAGAATTACATGAAAGTCACTGGACGATTCATGGAATAGAAAAACTCAAGATGCCTGCCCATCCCATAGACTGCAGAATGTCAGGGTCGACTCTTCGTTTCATGATTCCAGTTGCAGCCCTTGCGCCCGGACATTCAACATTCCTTTTTGGGGCATCCTTTGAGCGGAGACCAGTGGCGCCCCTTCTTGAAAGCCTCAACGAACTGGGAGTCGAATCTGCTGTTCAAAGAAACGGTTCATCTGTTATGGTTTATGGAGGGGGAATCAGAGGAGGAAAAACTTCGATAAGGGGCGACATAAGCTCCCAGTTCATCTCTGGATTACTGTTTGCTTGTCCAAAGGCAAAGGAAGACACAGAAATTGCTGTCACAACCAAGCTGGAGTCTAAGGGCTACGTTGAAATGACCCTTGAAGTTCTCGTCAAGCATGGTCTCGAAGGTGCTGTAAACCATGATCTTTCGTGCCTGTGGATTCCCTCAAATCAAGTCTATAGGTCATGCGATCATACTGTTCCTGGAGATTTTTCTTCTGCAGCTTTTCTTTTGGCAGCCGCGGCGGTTACTTCATCGCGGGTAACAGTGAATCGTCTTGAGTATCAAACGGCTCAGGGTGACAGGGCGATACTGGGCGTACTTGAGGAGATGGGTGCATCAGTTAAGATAGGAGACGATTCTGTGGATTTTGAAGGGGGGCAGCTTGTTGGGGTTGACATCGACGCCAAGGATATCCCGGATTTGGTTCCTGTTTGTGCTGTTCTTGCGTGTTACGCTGAGGGGCGTTCGGAGATATATAATGCGAAGCGGCTTAGATACAAGGAATCAGATAGACTCGATTCGATAAGCACAGAACTGAAGAAGATGGGAGCTGACATCATAGTGAACGAGGACGGCTTAACAATAAACGGTTCATGTCCATTAAAGGGGGCAACTGTTGATCCCCACAATGACCACCGGATCGCCATGGCATGTGCCGTAGCGGCTCTTGGAGCCGAGGGCGAAACAAAAATTCAAAACGTTGAATGTATAAATAAGTCGTATCCGCAGTTCTTCAGTGATCTGCGTGTGTTAGGAGCGAATGTCGTTGGGATGTAATTCGATAGGAAAAGAATTCGTTGTAACCTGCTTCGGCGAGAGCCACGGCAGATGCGTCGGAGCAGTCATAGACGGATGTCCAGCAGGTCTTCCCCTCACAGAAGAGGACATCCAGAAAGAACTCGACAAACGGTTACCACCAAGTCAGGAGATTGTTTCTGCCAGAAGAGAAGAAGACGCTGTTGAACTTCTCTCGGGAACTTATGAGGGTTTTACTACTGGTGCTCCGATCTGCGCTTTGGTGTGGAATAAGCAGGTCATTTCTGGCGATTACGATTCGATAAAGGATAAACCCAGACCTGGACACGCTGACTATCCTGCCAGAATCAAGTATATGGGATTCAATGATTATCGTGGCGGAGGAAGATTCTCGGGCAGAATCACTGTGGCTTTCGTCATAGCTGGTGCCGTAGCCAAAAAACTGTTAGATGTCTTTGGCGTCGAAGTTCTGGCATATACAACTGGTATCGGAAACGTCGAACTGCAGGCAACTCTGTCTCTTGAGGATGTTAGGGAGAACACTTACGCGAACTCTGTTAGATGTCCAGACCCTGATGTTGCGGAGGAGATGGAGGAAACGATTTTGAGTGCGAAAAAGGAGGGTGACAGCGTGGGAGGAATCGTTGAGTGCGTAGCCTTTAACCTTCCAGTTGGGGTCGGTGAACCCATCTTTGACTCTTTGGATGCGGATATTGCGAAGATGCTGTTTGATATTCCTGCTGTTAAGGGTGTTGAGTTTGGGTTAGGCTTCGAGGCTGCAAAGATGAGGGGTTCAGAAAACAATGACCCTTACGTGATGTGCGACGATGAAATTGAGTTGCTAAACAACAACGCTGGCGGTGTCTTAGGCGGTTTATCTTCTGGAATGCCTCTTGTGGTTAGAGTGGCGGTGAAGTCGACGTCCTCGATTTCGAAAGAACAAAAAACTGTGGATTTATCGAAGATGGAGGAGACAACGATTCAGGTGCAAGGCAGGCATGACCCCTGTATTGTGCCCAAAGCTGTTCCGGTTGTTGAGGCTTCGGTTGCCATAGTTTTGGTTGATCAATTGATTCGTGGTGGTTTTATACCTAAGGTTTTGGGAGTTGAGGCTGTTGGAGAGTATTATGGCGTTAAGGAAGAAGATTGATGCGATCGATGAGAATTTTGTCCTTCTTTTGAAGGATAGGCTAGAGCTCTGTAAACGTATCGGTAAAGTCAAAGAAGAAAATGGGCTTGCTGTCAAGGACTATAAGAGGGAAGATGAGGTTTACTTGCACATCATGGGGAAGGCGTTGGAATTAGGGCTTGATCCCCAGAAAGTTGAAGCCATCTTCAAACAAATAATTGATTTGGGCGTCTCTGTCCAAGGCGCCGAATGAGAAGACTTAAAGCAGTATCACACAATTCATGATGAGAAAACCGTTAATTCTGTGCTCCTTCGGGGTTGAGGAACATGCTGTATGAAATAAACGAAAAAGCGATACAACTTGAGAACCAAGGAAAAAAGATGATCAAATTTAATCTGGGAGACCCAGACATGCCAACACCGCCTGAAATAATTGAGGCAGCCTATGAAGCGATGAAGCAAGGAAAGACGAAGTACTCCTCTGCTGCTGGTGAGAAGAAGCTGCGAGAAGAACTGGCAAGCATTCATGATGTTTCGGCGGATAATGTGGTGATAACCACTGGCTCAAAGTGGGCAGTCTTTTCTTTGATGTTTCTGTTGCTGAAAAGAGGAGAAAATATTGTTGTTCCGTCTCCTCACTGGACCAGTTATGAATTAGCTGCAAGACGGGTTGGGGCTGAACTACGCTTTCTGAGGGGAGACCTTGAGTCTGACTGGAAGATTGATGTTGAAAAACTAGGAAAGTTGATTGATGAGAAGACGCGGCTGCTAATACTTAACAGTCCTAGTAATCCGACGAGCAAGGTTATTGATGAGAAAACTTTCAGTGAGATCGTTCAGATAGCAAAAAGCAAGGGAGTTACTGTTCTGTCTGATGAGGTGTACTCGGAGATAAGCTTCGTTAAGGCTAAGGGCATCTTAGATTTTGGCAAAGATCAAATACTCGTAAATGGTTTTTCCAAAATCTTCGCGATGACGGGTTGGAGAATCGGCTACGCTGTTGTTGAAAAAGAGTTGGCTCAGAGGATGATTAAGCTGAACCAGATAACTACCACTTGTGTTCCAGCGTTTATCCAGTACGGTGCTCTGAAAGGGTTGGAGTCTAGGAAGAAGATTGCGGATGAAGTCAGAGAGCAGTTTCGACTAAGAGCAGACGCTGCAATTAAGGTTCTTTCGAAGGCGAAGATGAAGTTTTCTCGTCCTGATGCGCCGTTTTATCTGTTTCCTAAGGTTGATGGACTGGATTCTGAACGTTTCGCCTTGGACCTGTTGGATAGGGGAGTTGCTGTGGCTCCCGGAACCGCCTTCGGAGATTACCGTGAATACTTCAGGATAGCTTTAACTGTGGACGAGAAAAAGATTAGGGAAGGTTTGGAGAAGCTTTGTGAGGCTCTACCTTGAGGGTTGCGATTATTGGCGCGGGAAAGATGGGTCGATGGTTCACACGATTCTTCAAGGATGAAGGCTATTCTGTAGTTGTCTCTAGCAGAACCCGAAGTAAAGCAGAGGCGTTAAGAGACGAGTTTGGCGTTGAATTAGCCGACAGCAACCTAGAGGCTGTTGAGGGTGCTGACTGGGTTCTGGTGTGCGTGTCTTTGGATGGCTTGGAAGCTGTCCTGAAGGAGATTGGTTCTCACATTCGGTCGGGTCAGGTTGTCATGGACATCGGCTCTATCAAAGAGATTCCAGTGAATTTGCTGCACAAATACGTGAAGAAGGGCGTTACGTTGGGGACTCATCCTGTTTTTGGTCCCGGAGCCAAGGGCGTTGGGGGTCAAAATTTTGTTTTAACTCCCGTAGACGAGGAGGAGAGACGTTTCGCTGCGGAGTTTAAGGGCTGGTTGGAGGAGCGGGGTGCGGAGGCAACAGTTTTGTTGCCTAGAAGGCATGATGAGTTGATGTCGTTGGTTTTGGGTTTTCCTCATTTTGTAGGTTTAGTTGCTGGCGACGCTCTGATGAATAATTCGGACTTTGTTGAAGCAAAACAGGTGGGTGGAGCAAGCTATAAGCTATTGTTGACGTTGGCTGGGGCTGTTGCTGCTGAGGAGCCTGTTTTCTATTCGAATCTTCACATGAGCTTGCCTGAGATGGAACAGATTGAGGGATTGTTTTTGGAGAAGGTTGAAGAGTGGCTTAATCTGGTGAAGCGGAAGGATTGCTCTGGTTTTGCTCGTAAAATGGAGCAGGTTAAGAAACGGTTAAAGGAACTGGACCCTGACTATGAGCGGTATTATAGGCTTATGTATCGGCTTTTGGATGATTCCTAGAGTTTGAAGTTGGCTTTGTTGGCTGCTTTGTAGGAGCCGAGGATTTTAACGAAGATTGTTTTGTCTCTGATGCTGTTTAGGGCTTGTTGGCATTTGGTTTCGGTTCTGTGTCCCTCAAAGTCTAGGTAGAAGTGGTATTCCCATGGGGTGCTTTTTGTGGGTCTGGATTCGATTTTTGTTAGGTTTATGTTTCTGTCAGCGAATTCCTTCAGAATTTGGTATAGGGCGCCGGGCACGGATTTAGCTGCGAATATTATGGAAGTTTTGTCCTGTCCAGAGTAGGGTGAGTCTTTTTTGTCTAGGACGAAGAATCGGGTGGAGTTGTTTTTGTTGTCCTCTATTTCCTTTGCGAGTATGGTCATGTCGTAGATTTGTGCGGCTCTTTCGCTGGCTATTGCTGCGGCGTCCATCATGTTTTCTTCTTTGATCATTTTTACGCTGCCTGCAGTGTCAAAGGTGGAGATTGCCTTGAGTTTATGTTGTTCTAGGAATTTTCTGCATTGGGCTAAGGCTTGGGGATGACTGTAAACTGTTTTTATCTGGTCGATGTTGGTGCCTTTGTGGGCTATGAGGCAGTGGCTGATTCTGATGATTATTTCGCCGCAGACTTTGAGGTCATATTCTAGGAAGAGGTCGTAGGTGCGGTTTACGCTGCCTTCGATGGAGTTTTCGATGGGAACAACCCCATAGTTTACGTCCTCGGTTTTGACGCTTTCAAAGACATCGTCAAAGCTTTTGCAGGGCTTCACTTCTGCCGATTGACCAAAAAAGCTGTAAACTGCACTCTCACTATAAGCACCAAGCTCTCCCTGAAAAGCAACCCTCAACACAAACTCACCGCTTTCCAATCTAATATCTCACATGAACCCCAAAATAAAACCCTTTACCATCAAAAACTACTGGTAACTCCTGTAAACCCTTTTTTAAAAATGAGGTTGAATTTTAATCCAACCAACGGAGCTGTTGATGGACAACGGGGAAAGGACCTTTTGGTTTGCGGGTGCATAGCATATATCAGTTTTTTATATAACTTCCTCCATGATCATGTTTGAGCTGGTTTTATGTCTTTGGTTTATGTTTTGCTAAACACCGAACCGAGTCAAATGGAAAGCGTTCTAGAAGAAGTAAAAGAAATTGATGGCGTAGAAGAGGCTTACATGGTTTATGGAGTCTACGATATCTGCGCAAAGGTTAAGACCGAAATTCCCCAAGAACTCAAGGGAGTAGTCCAGAAAATCAGAAGCAAAGAAAATGTCTCGTCTACCCTAACGCTGATAGTTATTCAATAATAAGACATTCAGGGAAATGTGTGCGCGGACCGACTTCACCTTCTTCAAAAGTCAGGTTTTGTATTCTAAATGATCAAGAGTTTTGAGCTATTGGTAGCTTTGCCACTTACTTTCCAGTTCTGGATCTTGGATCGTCTTCATTACATAGTCGGCAAATTCTGCTCCAGTAGCACCATCCGATCTTCCCGTTATAGCCATTTTTTTCTCATACTGGCCACAGATGTCAAGAGCCATCTCAAGTTTCCTAGCTTCAGCAGCGAAACCAATGTGGTTTAAGAGCATAACAGTGGCTCTCAGGATGCTGGATGGGTCAGCGTAATCGGCTCTTCCTTCTTCAACCATTCTTGGAGCTGTGCCATGTATTGCCTCAAACATTGCGTATCTCTTGCCAATATTTGCGCTTCCAGCTGTACCAACGCCCCCTTGAAATTCAGCTGCTTCGTCAGTGAGAATGTCTCCGTAAAGATTTGGCAGCACTACTACTTTGAACTGTGTCCTCCTTTTTGGATCCACAAGCTTGGCAGTCATAATGTCAATGAACCAGTCATCCCACTCCACTTCAGGGTAATCCTTAGCTACCTGTTCCGCCACGCTGAGGAATTTTCCATCAGTTGTTTTTACCACATTTGCCTTTGTTACGACTGTTACCTTGTTAATTTTGTTTCTTTTAGCATAATCAAATGCCATTTGGATTATTCTTTCAGAACCCTGCTTGGTTGTTACTTTGAAGTCAATTCCAAGATCATCAGTGACATTTATTCCCTTCCCCCCAAGTATGTATGCCCCCTCTGTATTCTCCCTGAAGAACATCCAATCTATCCCTTCCTTGGGGACTTTCACTGGTCTTACGTTCGCAAACAAATCAAGCATTCGCCGCATTGCAACGTTCGCGCTCTCAATGTTTGGCCATTTATCCCCCTTCTTAGGAGTGTGCAGTGGACCCTTGAGTAAAACATGGCATTTTTTGATCTCCGCCAAAATGTCATTAGGTATCGTTTTCATGGCCTTCGCGCGGTTCTCTATAGTCAATCCCTCTATGACTTTAAATTCAACCTTCCCATTTTCAATCTCTTTTTTCAGCAGAAACTCTAGAACACGCTTCGCTTCCTTACTAATATATGGACCAATTCCATCTCCACCAATAATTCCTATTATTATTGGTTTCAGTTCGGCATAGTCTATCCATTCCTCTGCTTTTTTCATGCATTCGACTCTTTCAAGCTGTTCTTCCAGTATCTTTCCAAACTGTTCCTTTGCTTCTTCAATTTCTTTCTTCATTTTTTATTCTCCCATTTTTTAGTTTCTTCTTTTTTAGGAGGAGCATAAAGTATATCATCCCATGGATGTCTGTACAAATTTTCCTTAAGACGTTTTTGATCTAGGATATGACCCATGAATCCAATACTGCGTCCGAGTACAAACAGCCCATTTAATGCTCCAGTTTCAATGATGTCACTGATTTCCTTCTTTGAGAAACCTAAGCTGTTAAGTAGGTCAAGGAAAAGAATTCCTACGTATCCATCCACGTTCAGAATGAGATTGTCTCTTTTTGCGGTGGTTATCTTCTCAACCTTCAGAGCGTAGTCCAAGTACTCGGTTTTCGGGAAATTCTTTCTTGCATACATTTTAAGAATCTCCACTCTTTTATCCGGGTTAATCACTGACTTAACACGATGACCAATTCCGGGAATCAGTATGTCCATTGCCTTCATCTCATTAACCATCTCACACGGCTCCTTTTCCTCATCATGAAACTTTTTGAACCAATACGCTGCTCCATCAATGGCACCTCCGAATCTTGGACCGATTGTTAAAAGACCGCTCACTAATGAGGATATGAGATCCTTTCCCGCTCTTGCAGCTACAATGGCATTGTGGGCACCTGATACTGCAGGACCATGATCAGCCACTATCTGCAAAACCAGTTCAATAAAGCCTGCAGCCCAATTCGGAAGTTCTTTCTTGAACCAGAGAAGGCCAATGACTCCGCCAATTCCGTAGCCATTTTCGACAACCTCAGTTAACGGTATCCCCGCATACATGGGTTGATCTCCTCTCTCATCGGTGATTGTGCTAATGAAGTGGGTTGGCACCCTTATTTTTCCCTCGGCTAGAGCGTAGTTTAAATCCATAGGTATTTCCCGCGGCTCCCTATCCGGTCTTGGCTTAACTTTTCCCTCTTTCACTAGTTTGTGAAAAGTTTGTTTTATTTTTTCACCAAGATCATCGAAGGAATCTGGGATGATGGCACCCGCTTCTTTCAAAGCCTTATTTTTTGCATCAGCCGTTTCTAAATCAGTTCTTGCTTTTGCCCCAGCATGACCAAACTGTACACCAGTTGGAAACATTTTTGAGCATGTTCCTATACACCATGCCACCAGCGGCTTTGTGATTTCTCTCTTTTTTAGTGCGTCTGCAACATCATACTCGTCTTTACCTCCAACCTCGCCAAGGATAACAATCATAGCTACCTCCGAATCCTCTTCATACCTCATTACGTGATCTTTGAAGGTGCTGCCTGGGTAAAGGTCTCCGCCAATAGCTATGCCTTCATAGACGCCGTCGCTGTTTCGGGAAATGATGTTATTTAATTCGTTTAGTAGTCCCCCTGATTTTGATACAAACGCAACGCTTCCTGGTCGGTGCAAACGAGATGCTATGATGTTGTCAATCATGCCGCCGGTATTTCCTATTTTGAAGGCTCCTCCCTTGATTGCACCAACTGTTGCAGGACCAATTATCCACTTTCCTTTCTGCTTTGCAATTGCAGCAAGCTCTTTTGTGTATCTTTCAGGAATTCCTTCGGCAATGATTGCAACCGTGCGTATGCTAGCCATTTCAAGGGCTTCTTTTGTCCTAGGATAAGCCGATCTAAACGATGCGAAATTAATCATCACATCAGCTTGGGGATGGTTCTTGGATGCTTCTTCGATGGTTGTATACATTGGCAGAATGATTTCTTCAGGTCCCCAGAAACATTTGTGATATCCGCCTCTTGTTGGATTAACAATCGCTGCAACGCTAGGGGTCTCCCTCTCACATACATAATCGAAGTCAAGCATCCTTTGAATGGCTCTTTCTTGGCATCCAAAAATAATAGCATGGCTGTTTTTATCAAATAGTTTATAATTCTCCATTATTCTCACACACGCGCTTTTTCTGTAAGTCCCATCGGAACTATTGATGTCATATGTGCCTCAGGTCCAAACACTTCAATGGGAACGCCAAGGGTTTTGCCAAGTTTTTTCATGTTTTTTAATCCTTCTTGATAGTTTGGTCCGCCCCTGCGAACGTAAATCTTGATCTTGTTGTCAATGAGTTTTTGCCTGTATTCTTTCAAAGCTTTTATTATGCCTGTGAAAGTCTTGGCGACATCAGTGAAGTTTGCGATACCGCCTCCAATGAGCAGAATTTTTCCTCTCGGATCTTTTTCCCTTGTCATGAGATCAATGATTGTCTTGGCATATTGGTAGGTCTCGTCTGTGGATGGATTCCCGCTGTATTCTCCATAATTGGCTAATTCATCTTTGAAACCTAGGTCAAAAACAGTGTCTGTATAAACAACGCTGGCGCCACCGCCGGCAACTATCGTCCACACTCTGCCTTTTGGATTCAGTACGGTTAGTTTCAAAGAGGCACCGCTTTTTTCATCCAGTTCCTTAATGAATTTTTCTTCCTTGGTAAGCCCTCTTCCAAACGGCGCTGGAAATTCTATGTCTCCCCACTTATTCCCGCACACGAATTGGGCTGTGTCATCGAGGCGTGCAACCGTATCTAACGGTATGAAGCCTCCTTTGGTTACTGTCATGGGGTTTATTTCAAGATAGGCGTAACCAAGGTCAACGTAAAACTTGAACAGCCCTTTGATGAACTGGGTAACCATGTTCTTTTCTTCGTCAGGAAGGTCTCTGGGTAGTTTTTCCTTTATCTTAATGTCGTCGATGTTGGAGAGGATTGGAACCTGTATGGTCACAACAGTATCCCAAACTTCCTCGATGTCTACTCCTCCATGAGTTGAGAAATAGATGGCATCGCCTTCCCTGTTGGAGGTTATGGCGACATAATATTCCTTGTTTTTGTCATGGGGAACAAATGGTTCGATTAGAAAATGGGAGAGCTTATCCGTTACTTTTCCTATTGTAATCTCCCTGTTCATTCGCTCATTTATCCAGTTCTTTGCCTCATCAAAGGTGGCGTTAAGAAGTATGAGATTGTGTTTCCCTCTTTTTCCAATCAATTGATCCGGCTTGACCACCAACTTTTCTTTTTTCAGCCAAGGATTTTGTTTGGCAAGGTCATCCATAGTTGTTTTCGGATCAAATAACGCTATTTTTCCATCATATTTCTCAAGACCTGTGAAATATTCAGACCAGTATTTTGTCATCATCTTTTTTCCATGAAATTCACGTATGCCTCTTTGAGCCATTTTTTTGCCTCCCATCAATTCCTTTCAATCGGTTTATTTGTTTTTTATGTAGGAAAGCATTCCACCTGCAAGGAGGATGTTCCGCTGTCTCTCTGATAGGTCATAGTTTACCTCAAAATCTTTTCCTTTTGTAAGATTTTTTACGATCATCGGCTCATTTTTTGATAGCACTTTCCTAATGTTGGGAATCTGAATTTCATCTCCAGAATCTATTTCATCATAATCAGACTCTGTTTTGAACGTCAAGGGAATGATTCCGAAATTGATTAGATTTGCTGAATGTATTCTCTCAAAAGATTTTGCGATGACCGCTTTTACTCCTAAAAACATTGGGCATAAGGCTGCGTGCTCCCTTGAGGAACCTTGGCCATAGCTTAGCCCTCCTACGATGATGTTGTGTTTTCCTTTGTCTCTGTGTTCTGCGGCTCTTTTGTAGAATGTGTCATCCACTATTTCGAACACGAACTCGGAGTACTTGGGCACGTTAGACCGGTATTTCATCCTACTCCCGGCTGGGATGATGTGGTCTGTAGTGATTTTGTCTCCCACCTTGATGGTGACGATTCCAGAGATGTTGGCTGGCATAGGAGGATTAGACGGTGGGTCTCCGATGTTTGGACCCCTGTATATCTGAACCTGCTCTGGTGTGTACGAAGGCAACAGGATCATGCTGTCGTCTATATAGAATTTTTCAGGCATCTCCACCCGAGGATAATCCATTCCAAGGTCTCTCGGGTCTGTCATTTTCCCTGTAATGAGTGATGCAGCAGCTGTTTCAGGGCTTGTCAAATATAGGTTTGCAGTTTTTGTTCCAGAACGACCAAAAAAATTCCTGTTGGATGTACGGATTGACACCGCATCTGTTTGAGGCGACTGGCTGTTTCCAATGCAGAATCCGCATACGGGCTCCGTAATTCTGGCTCCAGTTGAATACAGATCTGCTAGTGCTCCTTCCCTGGCGAGGTTTTCAAGTACTTGTTTTGAGCCGGGAGAAATAACGAAGCTGACTGATGGATGAACCTTTTTGTCTTTCAGTATTTTTGCAACAGTCATCAGATCTTTATACGAAGAGTTTGTGCAGCTCCCAATACATACTTGATTTACTGGCATTCCGCTAAGCTCTTTCACTGTTTTGATGTTGCCGGGGCTATGTGGATAAGCTACTAGTGGAACTATCTCGCTCAGGTCAATGTCAACTACCCGGTCATACTCTGCATCTTCATCAGCCTTGACTTCAACCCAGTCCTCTTCTCTGCCCTGAGCTTTCAGAAACTGTTTCGTAATTTCGTCAGATGGAAACACGGAAGTGGTGACTCCACATTCCGCGCCCATATTTGTGATGGTTGCTCTCTCAGGAACCGAAAGCGTTTTTGCTCCTTTGCCGCCATACTCGAACACGGTTCCAACATTGCCTTTTGTGGTGAAAATCTCCAAAACCTTTAGAACTACATCTTTTGCAGAAACCCATGGTTTCAGTTTTCCCTTCAAATTTATTTTGGTTACCTTTGGGCACGTAAGATAGAATGGCTCGCCTCCCATGGCAACGGCGATATCTAATCCTCCAGCTCCAATAGCGATCATTCCTAATCCGCCTGCAGTTGGCGTATGGCTGTCAGACCCTAACAATGTCTTTCCGGGTTTTCCAAACCGCTCAAGGTGAACTTGATGGCAAATCCCGTTTCCAGCCCTCGATAATAAGATGCCATATTTAGATGCGATTGACTGAAGATAGCGATGGTCATCTGCATTCTCAAAACCCACTTGGATTGTATTGTGGTCTATATAGCTCACAGAAAGCTCAGTTTTGACTTTTGACATTCCCATTGCCTCAAATTGCAGATATGCCATGGTTCCAGTTGCGTCCTGCGTCAAAGTCTGATCTATTTTGATTGCGATTTCTTTGCCCGGTTCAAATTTTCCCTCTACTAGATGCTCTTCCAACATCTTCTGAGTTATACTCTTCCCCATACATGTTTTCTCCTTCAAACATTTTTGTTGAATTTTGCGATAGGGATATCCCTATCCTAAAAGCCTTCTATTTCATCGTATTTCTCATATAAAACATTACCGAATGCTGTCCTTTAGTATACTTCCTTGATCTCAACTGTCTTTGCGCGCGCGTGCAACAACAATCTAAATTGCGCGGGTACTCACCTAACTGGTGTAGCTCAGGCTATTTCGGGCGGTTTTCTTTTCGCTTTTTTTTCTTTTCCGCTCGTTCTTTCTTTGTCATTGGCTTCTTCTTAGAGCTTTTTCCCATACCCAATTCAATCACCATATTGAAGTGTTCGGAGTGGAAAATAAAATTTTGGATTGTGTGCACGCATTCCATCGTTTGAATGTTTAATAAATTAATAACTGACATATAATAACCATTGGAAGCAAGTTGAGGAAGTAGTTTTAATGGCTGTTGAGAGAGTTTGTAGAAACTGTGTTCACTTAAAGAGTCGGAGAGGTAAACCATATTGCCCTATTGTTAAGCAGACGACCTCCGAGAACAATATTTGCAGAAAGTAAGTCCAAACAGGATTAGAGCGTAGTTGAGACGCGTAATTGTCCCAAAATCCATTAATACATCATAGCACAGCACGCGCGCATGGGGTTTCAATCATATTTACTCGTAGTATATCATGTCTTTTTCTTCGAGTTCTTTATGGAGTTTAGCAACCGCTGAATAAACGTCTTCTTCTTTCGTGGCTCCTGTGCAAACAAGTTTCCCGCTTGCGAAGAGAAGAATCACAACTTTTGGATCAGCCATTCTGTAGATGAGACCGGGAAACTGTTCGGGTTCATACATGGTTCTGCCGAGACTGTAAGCAGCTTCTTCAAGTTCTATTCTCCCCGAAAGATTCGCTGAGGCAACCATGTTCACTACTTTGATTTCGGGTTTGCCAGGGATAATTATTCCGCTCTTCTTCAGTTCCCTTATAACCTTCTTAATTGCTCTTTTTGCCTCTTTTTCAGACTTTGCTCCGGTGCAAACCATCTTCCCCGAATTAAAGATTAGCATGGCTGTCTTAGGTCTCTTTAACCTGAAAACCAAACCAGGAAACTGTTTCGGACGATATTCAACGGTTGGATTTCCCTTAACAACAGCGTTCAAGTTCATCCTCTGATTTAATGTAGCAATTACAACGACATTTTCGATTCTGATAGAAGCTTCAACTCTGGGCATCCGAATCCACTTTAAACATCATTAATCTGGCGAAGTTATTTAAATTGTTCCAAGTGTGTTAAATCAGAAGGCAATATTTCTTAACGAATCAGTGTTTGGGGATTAAAACTTAAGAGGTGAATTTTAGGGGTTATGATACTATGATTTTTTATTCTAGACACCCTTAAATATGTTCATAGGTAACCTCGGGGATAGGAACGAGTCAAATGCGAATGAAAGTGTCACGG
>Ga0315537_1001804_pt1 | contig 16660 bp, 18 predicted proteins | sample SalMarSW160270MG_FD_203091 | JGI IMG/M metagenome (GOLD analysis project Ga0315537, IMG submission 203091) | Salt marsh sediment microbial communities from the Plum Island Ecosystem LTER, Massachusetts, United States - Salt Marsh Sediment SW1602-70 ... | reverse complement strand
AGTGGTATACCGGGAAAATCGGTGAGGACAGTGTGGAGGTGGATGTATCGCACAAGAACGCCCGTTTTACACTGAGCATGGATCTTCTTGAAAACCGTGATTCCGAGATGGAAAATCCTTCGGGTGTGAAGGTTAGCGGGGTGATTTACGGCGGGAGAGACTCCGATACATGGGTACCGGTTGAGGAATCCTTCGACTGGGAGCATGGTATTATCACCAAAGGTGCTGCTCTCGAATCTGAAACTACGGCCGCAACTCTCGGAAAGGAAGGGGTGCGGAAGTTCAACCCCATGTCTAATCTTGATTTTCTCTCAATTACCATAGGCACGTACATACAGAACAATCTCGATTTTGGCAGCGGCCTGGCAGATCCCCCGAAGATTTTTTCAGTCAATTACTTCTTGAAAGACAAAAATGGCGGGTGGCTGAATGAGCGGGAGGACAAGCGTGTCTGGCTGAAATGGATGGAATTGCGGGTGCATGAAGATGTTGAAGCTCTGAAAACGCCGACTGGTTATATTCCTCTGTACAATGATCTCAAAAGGCTTTTTTCAAAGGTGCTGAAAAAGGAGTATACAGAAGGTGAGTATATCGAGCAGTTTACCGTACGGATCTCCGAAAATATTGCAAAAATGCACAGGATAATCCATATTTACAGTAACGATGTCATTGATCCGCCGAAGCGGCTGTTTGTCGTGCTCGAAGAGCAGAACAAGAGGCTTTTAACCGCACAGGAAAAATACGGTGACCGGCTGTTACCTTTTGATCTTATACCAGAATCTTAATAGATGAAACCATAAAAAGATGAGTATAGAGAGGAAGGCACGTGATAAAAGGCCCGCTCGATTACATCGTAGCATGTGCCCTCGCAGAGGACCTCGCCGATGATTTTAGCCGAGCTGTGCATGCCCTGCACGAAGGAAACTATCCACACTTTGAAGATATCACCTCAACTTCTATTTTCTCGGATGAACAGGACGAAGCAGGAGTAATCGCTAAAAACGGCGGCACGCTTTCAGGCACCCGTGTTGCTCGGCGTGTTTTCGAGATGATTGACACCGGACTTGAGGTCGATTTTATTGTTGAAGATGGGAAAGAATTTTTTAAGAATGACAAGATTGCACGCATCAGCGGAAATGTACGCTCCATCCTGATGGGTGAGAGAACTGCGCTGAACTTTCTTGGGCACCTTTCGGGCATTGCCACAATGACCCGGAAGCTGGTCAATGCGCTCGAGGGAACCAATATCACGGTGCTCGATACGCGAAAAACCATTCCCGGACTCAGAATGCTGGAAAAAGAGGCGGTTGTACACGGTGGCGGGAAAAATCATCGGATGGGACTGTACGATATGGTGCTCATAAAGGATAATCATATCGATGCGGCCGGTTCGATAAAAGCAGCTGTAAACAGGGTTCGTTCTAGGTTTGACGGCAGGTACAGGATCGAGGTAGAGACAAGGAATCTTCGGGAGGTGACGGAAGCTCTCGATCAGGATGTCGATAGAATCATGCTCGACAATATGACGAGAACCATGATGCAGAAGGCAGTACATATAATTCAGGGCAGAGTCGAGATCGAGGTGTCAGGAAACATCACACTGGAAAAAATAGACGAGCTCAAAGACCTGGATATTGACTATATTTCGGCAGGCTCCATAACCTGCGCCGCGGGCCATTCGGATTTCTCACTGCTTTTAAACAGATAGGAAAATCCGTCCTTTTTGCAATATAACTGTGGCATAGAACGCCCTGTGATTTCTACCTGTACTGTGTAGGTGGTAATTTGAACCCTTTATTATGGAATTTTTATTGTAAGTTTCCCCAAACCCTTCTGTTTCCACTGCTATTTTATACTCTCTCGTGCTGTATTTAAACTTGCAGGTTCACGTGCCTGTTTTTTTGTGAAACCTTAGCCATTCATTTAATGTATACAACTGCTCCGTTGCCTGGGAGCGACCATTGGCGAAACACTGTAATCACCACTGTATCTTCAGTAACACGTCTGTTAAAGCACCTTTACAATCCGAGTGCCCAGGTTTGAAACCAGTTTCTTCCTAATTGACAACTCAATACGGATATGATAAAATGTTTCATATAACGATCAAATCCGTGAAGTCTGATTATCATTTTAGTCCCTGGTTAAAAGTATACAGTCATCTGTTGCTTTCATAAAATAAAACTTTTCCAAAATACTGCCGATCTTTGACTTTATCATAATAACTTATCATTTGGAATTCATTTTGATACGATAGATAGCTGCAAGGCTTAAAACAGCAAAGATTAATGAGAAATTTAAAGATTTCAAATAAAGGAGGTGATGAATTAGTTGTGTATTGATTTGTTGTATTTAAAAAATTAAACATTATGAGGAGATTCACTATGAAAAGATCTTTAAAAATTATGGTAGTTTTAGTATTGTTTTCAGTGATTTTGATGCTGTCTATTGGACAAATTGCTTTAGCTGAAAAAGAAGAAGCAGGAAAAAAATCGTATTTTTTCGGTCATGACTCGCTATATATGGGTGATGAGTGGATGAAGGTTACCGATAAAGCGATTCACTACTACTGTGAAGACAACGGGTGGAAGGTGCTCACACAAAATGCACATTTGAAAGCTGAAGACCAGATCAAGCAGATGAGATACTTTGTCTCTCAGGGTGTGGATGGAATCATCTGGTCGCCGGTTGATGCGGTTGCGACGGCTAATGTTGCTAAGTATTGTAAAGACAACGGTGTCCCGACAATCACGTACAACACGGATGTGAAGTCTGATGCGGTGCCGATTACAATTCTATTCGACAGCTATGCGGTTGCAAAAGCAGTCGCAAATGAGGTAGTGAATTATTTAAAAGAGACGAATGGAAAAGTTGAGGGGGTTGTCATAAGTCTCCAGGGGGATGCTGCAAACGATACCGACAGAGACAGAGGACAAGGGTATAAGGATGTATTTTCACAATATCCGGGAATAAATTTTATTGAATACTACACCCTTTCGAAAATGGAAGTAGCCGAAACCAGCACGTTTAATGCTATCCAGCAGTTCGGAAAGCCGGTCGCGATTGTGTCGCAAAATACGACGAATTCACGGGGTGGTATGAATGCATTAAAGAGGCAGGGAATGCTCGTTAAAAGAGGCGATCCTGGCCACGTCTTTATCGCAAGCATTGGTGGAGCCCCTGCATACCTCGATATGATGAAAGAAGGGTATTGTGATGTCGGTTATGTCCAACCAAACCTCTTCTACGGACCGCTCGCCTTACACTATCTCAAAGTGGTAATTGAGCAGGGAGAGAGCGCACTTCCCAATATCGGTGATGTGGTTACAGAGGATGATTTAAAAATAACCGGCGGTACTCATGATATCAATCCGTGGAAGGACCAGGTGTGGGCTCCTGCAGAGGTTGCAGAGCGCTGGGGTCACAGATGGCTGAAGGTCCAGGGTATGATGGTAACCCCTGAAAATGTTGATGATAATAGGATCTGGGGGAATGCTGCACGGGTATGGCTGAAGTAGGAGCGCGGTATTGGTATAAAATGCCTGTAAAGACCTTCTAAGTAACTTCTCGCGAAGTTACTTTATGATATTCGGTCCGAGGGGACGTAAGCCACTTCTAAGTAACTTTAAATATGTTATCTGTTGATACTCGGTCCCGGGGGGATGTATCCCGCCAGGGATATACGCTGCTTTTAAAGGTTTTTACAGGCTATACAAAAACATTAAGAGGAACAGGTATGCCAGAACCATTGTTAAGAATGGAAAATATCCACAAATGGTTTGGGAAAGTTCATGCTCTTGACGGTGTGGATGTCGAGGTAAATGCAGGTGAAGTCGTTGGTATTATTGGTGATAACGGTGCAGGAAAATCTACTTTGATAAAAATTCTTGTGGGCCTTATACCAAAAAATGAAGGTAGGATATACTGGAAAGGCGAAGAGGTAGAGATGCGTTCGATCGACGACTCGAGAAGACTCGGAATTGAAGCGGTATATCAGGATCAGGCTGTTGTTGATTGTTTGAGTGTGTCGAAAAACGTTTTTTTAGGAAGAGAACTTACAAAACGTATCGGTCCGTTCAGATTTTTGAATTTACGAACCATGAGGGAGCACACCGATGTGCTGACGCATAAATTAGGATTGGACATCGCAACGGTTGAACAGGAGGTGCGTTTCTGTTCGGGCGGGGAACGTCAGGGTATTGCCATTACGAGAGCGATGTATTATGAGGCGGCGCTTACGATACTCGATGAGCCGATAACCGCTTTATCCTTAAAAGGCACGAAGCAGGTAATTGAATTTGTAAAACATTTGAAACAGAGAAATATCGGGGTTATTGTAATATCTCACAATATCGGTCATGTCTATTCAGTCGCTGACAGATTCATACTCATGTCGAAGGGGAAAAAGAAGTTCAATATAGAAAAAAATGAAGTATCGCTAACCTCTCTCGAGGACATACTCATAGGATTATAATTCGATTGTTTTAATGGTCAATTTATATTAGTGGAGCAGGTAATGGATAAACAAGAGGAACCTAAAGATAAACGGCTGCAACTTTTCCTGCTGGAAAACCTTTCTTGGATACTGATCATAGTTTTTTATGCACTTTTTGCAGCGATGAGGCCGGTGGGAATGCTGAAATGGAAAACGATGGTTTTTATCATCTATTCATCAATACCTCTTGGATTCCTCGTTTTTGGGACAGGTGTATGTCTTATATGCGGGAGGATGGACCTTTCTATAGCAGAGATGGCGGGATTCGTTGCAATGCTCTCGGCGTTGATACTCACTAAATGGTCCCCAGGCATCCCACCGCCGCTTGATATATTGGTGCCCATTCTCCTCGGAGGATTATGCGGACTTTTCAACGGTTTTCTGGTCGGTGTACTTTCTCTGAATCCTTTTTTAGCGACACTCGGTACGTATATGGCCTTTGACGGTGCGACCATCCTGCTTCACCCCTACCCGATATATGAGGGGTTTTCCAACCTCTATATTAATTTGGGCGGGGTGGAGTATATTGCAATCCCCATTGCAATTGCAATTCTTATTATTATACAGATTATCCTCAAATATACGAAATTCGGAAACCATATATATGCTGTTGGAGGCAATGCATCGTCATCCAGAATGCTAGGGGTAAACCCAAATCGTATGTATATTATCATATACACCATAAGCGGGTTATTTGCAGGCCTTTCTGCACTATTCTATACTGGATTTTTACATGCTGTTCCTCCCGGTCTGGCCGACGGGAATGTATTTCTGGCATTTGCAGGAGCCATTATTGGGGGGATCAGCCTTGAGGGAGGCCGTGGATCTATGATAAATGCATTTGCGGGAGTTATATTCCTGGGAGTTGTTGAAGCAGGTTTGGCGATGTTCAATGTTTCGCCTTTTTTTAGGAAAGTCGTGTATGGTTTTCTCGTTGTGCTGGCTATCTTGATTAATAAATACAGAAGCACAATAAGTGATAAGATATTACTTCCAAAGTCTTCTTAAATATTTCTTAATGAATTGAACACAGGTAAGGTGGTGGCAGCGGATTTTTATGCAGGCCCTGAAAAAATCTCTTGAGGATCACTCAGGCAATTGTAAGCGGTGCAAGCCGCTTCGCGGCCGAGTATTAAAAAATAAAATAACTTGTTCGAAGTTACTTAGAAGCAGTGAGTAATCAGGAAATGTCCAAAGTGTAGACCTGACCCCTTTTCTTTCCATGTTTATCCGTCATTAAAAGGATTATAAACATAGACTGGATTTGAAGAATTGGTTGTCTTTACTGTTGCTTCGATAGATCCTCCAACGTCGCAAGTAATATCACCGATCACTCGTAAGCGAGGATTCGGGTTGAATTGGTAGAAGGATTTTAAGTAGCTTTTTGTGACTAAAAGAGGAAATCGTGCATCCCAGTTAATCCCATTAATAATCATTGTCAAATATGGAACATATTTTTCGAATCGATTTATATATCTTTCCGGATTCCTGTGAAAATGATGCCAATCGAATAAAAGTTCAACACCCCTGGGTTCAAATCGGCATATTTGAAGAATGCCCTCCTATAGTATGAGAAAAAAAGAGATAATTATGATTCGCTAATAAATCGTGAGGAGGAATCTCCTTAACACCCAAAATAATATTACAAACTGACAAATCAGAGAAAATCTTAGCCCCTGCTTGTTGGAATTCTCTTTCGCTAAATGTTCGATTTTTGGAGGGTTCCACAATAATCTCGATTTTATGTTGCTCGGTCAAAGTTTGAACCTGCTTCGGTGTCGGTGGAGCACGCCGCTCATCAGGATATTTATTCTCTTTTCGAATTCCAATACAGTTGACCATCTTTACTCTCCATCGCCCCCATCTTCAGCACCTTTGGTACTGGTATCCGGGATCAGCTGTCTTCTTGCCCGCCGTAACATCAAACCATGCTTTGTATAATTGGCATACAACTTTCCTTCCCTTGAGTGTCCCTTGATGGAGTGTTGAGTTCATATGTGGACACCTATATTCAAATGTATATAAGTTGCCTTCAATGTTGGCCATCGTTATCTCAAGATCACCTGTTCAACCTTCCATAAGCGCACAGGTTGACAGACGTCCGGTGGAACGATTTGTTGGATGTCCAATTGACGTTACTTCAAAGGTTCAATCTTGATAAGAGGTTCTTGACCTTGTGCTCTTTCCCAGTCATTGAGTAATTCATCTTGGTGTTGTGTTGCCCATTCAATAACAAGTCCAAGCGCTCTTGGTGGTAAATGTCCAGCAAATACAGCGAAGGTGTTTATGTCAACTAGGACCTCATTCTCGCCGTATAGAGCATGAAAGTGTGGTGGATTATGATCATCGAAAAACATTTTGATGAGGATCCCATAAAATCTGGAAATCTCAGGCATGTGTAACCTTTTGTTTCAGGATTGGGAAAAGATCTTCCGGTTCTTGATTGGTTATTTGAAGGTACAGTGAATCTGGGCAAAGATCAACCTGATCGTTCCACAATAGTTCTCCTGATGAACCTATTTTGACATTCTGGAATGTATTGTAATCATTCCACAGGGCAAAGACTCCTTTCCCAACAAGATGAGAGAGATCAGCAATGCCCTTTGTCTCGTCGGCATATTCCAATCTAACTTTATAGTTCTGCAAGACTGTTACATTAAGTATCTTATGCATGGTATAACACCTCTTGTAGAAATTGCTAGTAATATAACAAAGAATTGAAGAAACTTCAATTCATGAAATGGAAATACATTTTTAATGACATCCAACGTCTGAACTCACTGGTTTTTACGAAGCGTAGCGGAGTAAAAATTCAGTGCAGTGAATTGTTAGAAGGTTTTTTCAAACATTTCATCTGCAATGTTTCCGTTATAAACTTTGGTTACCGGACCTGTCATTGTGGCTATAAAGCTATCGTCAAACTGAATCTTAATTTGTCCGCCAGGCATATGCACCGTAATATCTGAATCACAAATGCCAAGCCTACGAGCAACAGCGGCTGCCGCTGTACTACTACTACCGGAAGCCAACGTGTAGCCTGCTCCACGCTCCCATATCTCAATTTTTATGTTCGAACGATCAAGCACCCGCATAAACTGAACATTCGTACGATTTGGAAAGTGAGAATCTGTCTCTATCTTGGGTCCATATCTACGGGCTATCTCGGGTGACGGCTCTTCGGAAAGAACAACACAATGGGGATTTCCAACCGTTGCTGCACAGAACTTCAAATTATGACCATCGATTTCAATAACTTCGTTTATTACCTCTCTTGGCGGACCTATAACAGGAATAATTGTGCTGTTAAAACTGACTTTTCCCATTTCTACCTTCACGAGCCTGCGATCTGTGCTAACCTCACATGAGACAACGCCACCAAGAGTCTCAACGGTAAATGAAGATTTATCTGTAAATGAATTATCGATAAGTGAACGCGCAAATATACGCAAACCATTTCCACTTTTTTCTGCTTCGCTTCCATCAGGATTGAAAATCTTCAGACCGAAGTCACAAAATTGACTATTAAGAGGGCCAAGCAGGATGCCATCAGAACCAACTCCATAGTTTCGGTGACAGATCAAACGAATCATATCCTGACTAATTTCATTTTTGAGATTTGCAGGATGGATTACAATATAGTCGTTACCAAGAGCATGATATTTTGTAAATTTCATTTCTTCCTTCTAACGGGGATCACGGATCAGCGGAGGAGGAGGCGAGCTTGCTCGCCGACGTGCATCCGTTGCAGCCGCGGGTTCGGCCGCGTGCGGCCCAATTGAGCTGTGCCCTCGTCCCTGAGCGATCGGTTGATCAGCAACAAAAAGTTTGACAGGGGTGCCTTTGTCCCTTGACTTTGGCACTTTTATTACCATAAACCGTAATAGTTTAATGCTATCACTGAACCAGCAATGTACAATGTCTTTCGGGCTTTCAATCAGTGTGTCTTTTGTGACTTTCATCTTCTCGCCACCAATTTCTACCACCCCAGTCCCTTCAAGTATATAGAAAGCCACATCAACAGGAGTAATATGACATTTCAATGATTGACCAGGTTCCATTGTAATGACTGTGATCATAGCGTTTTTTGTATTGTAAAGATTTCGGGCATCGACGCCATGTGCATTATTCATAATTCCGACTTCAGACAGTTTTTTTGTAGTCATAAGACGCCTCAATTTTTAGCATAACGATTAATTATGCTGCGTTGTACTTTGACTCTATTTGTCTTTCTCTTTTTTCTGTTTCCGTTTCTCTTTAAGTGTCAACTTCGCACTCTTTTGTCTTTCTTTCTTGCCCTTGTCTTTCTTTCCCTTATCTGCCATATCCTTTCTCCTTGTTTATGATTTCATTATATTAGGTAAGTGATAATTTTCAACTTCTAAGATTGACAAGTTTACTTACCTATTCTTTCTATTACTGATTGTGGTAATGTCAATTTTAATTCTGGGAAAGACTCAATAATTCTCATTATATCTGCTAAATCTTTTTGACGCTTACTCCCCCGACGTTGCTCATCTAAATAAGCCCAGACTTTGCCAGTTATGACATCTTTTAATGATGCGACATTCATTTGATATCCCATAACATCCTTGATAGAAGCTCTTTTAATAAAACCCTGATATCTTTCATCCGTTTGTATTTGAATGCGAATATCAGAGTCCATGCTTCCTATATTAATACTATGGGCGAATCTCTCAATCTTGAATTTATCCTTTATTGATTCGATGAGTTTATCTATAGCATCAGCTACAACCACAATGTCCAAATCCAGACTAACAACAGGTTCTACATATGCATTTACTGCGAGCCCACCTATCACACAGTAGTCTATATGGTGATCATTTAGTAAATCTATAATCTCTTGGATTATATCTTTCTTTCCATTACTCACTCTATTAAGAAAGGATTTTTGATTCATTTTTAATAATACTCCATTTGTTTGCACCGTCAGCATTATCCGGACGCGAAGCACCCGGATAATGTTAGAAATCACCTGTTTTTTCCCAAAGCGAAGCGGCTGGTAAAAGTCAGGTGAATTGATTTGTTATCTATAATATTTTTTGGAGTTCTTCTTCCACTTTTTCTGAAATATAAATTTTCATCAATGATTGATAAGGGACATCTCTTTTATTGGCTAATAATTTTAACTCTTCAACCATTATTTCCGGTAGGCGGATTGAAATGGTCCTTACAGAAGGTTTTAAATTAGATAACGTGATATTCTTTGCTTTTGACCAATCAATGTATTCAGTAGAATCGTGAGAACTCCAAAAGGTTCTTTCCTCTTCCTCAGTTCTAAATTTTGGTATTTTATTTTCCTTCATATTTTTCATAGCTCCTTTTTTCTTTTCTACTTATATTCCTTGCAGATATTATTCGAATTAAATTATTTCTAATTGTAAACACAATAAATAATCTACGACGTAAATCAGTTTTTCCTAATACATAAAAATGCCTTTCAGATTCAGAATGTTTTGTATCATCAGCAATAATCAATGGCCTGTTAAAAAAAATCTGTTCACATTCAGCTGGTGTTACTTTATGTTTTTCCCAATTCTTTTTCGAATTATATTGATCCCATTCGAAGCCAACACATTTCTGTAATATTTTGTAGTTATTCACCATATATTAAGTATATGCCATATATATACAATATACAAGTATGGTTTTATCCATTAGAATTCTGGCATTTTGTACCAGAATTTCGAATACAAATGACTATATTATACTACATTGCCGTAATATTACATACTTTAGGTAAAAACCATTAGGTAAGTGATAATTTTCAACTTCTAAGATTGACAAGTTTACTTACCTATTTTTTAAGATAACGATAAGCTAAGCTGCGATGCCGCGCCAATTAGCCCGCAACCGATTTTCAACGCGAACAACAGCTGTCGATACAGCCCTTAAGGCGCCAGCTTCATCGGCATGTTAAATGGCCATGAAAATACCAACCAAACTATTTTTCTCTACTCCTTGTCCTGCCTGTCAGAGTGTGCATACTCTGAGAACGCACGCCTGTTACTGGAAATACTATTACACTGAGCCTTTGAGAATCCAGCGGTGTATCTGCAGTGCATATGGGATTACCCATGCGATTATACCGAGTTTTTCTGTTTCCGGTACATCTATTGGTACGAAAGAGGCAGAGGCATATATCAAACTTCGAGAGCAGGGGCAGGGGAGGAGGAAGGCCTCAAAAGTGTTCAATGGTGACAAGAGGATGAGTGTGGACCACCCGGCGGTTTAAGAATGATCAGCTAAACCAGGCGCGCTGTATAATTCTTTTCTTGTATGCATTACATACAAAATCTCCAGCATTTTCCGTGCAACTGCAACAATCGCTTTTTTCTTCCCCTTCGTTGACCTGATTCTTTTATATACTTCCTTCAGCACAGTACCCTGATTACTCTGCATTGCCGCCCATGCAGCCTGGACCATAACTTGACGTACTCTTTTCGGACCTTTTTTCGTTATAGACCCATATCGCTCCCGATCCCCACTACTATCAACCCTCGGTGTAAACCCTGCAAAATACCCAATTTGTCTCCTACTGTTAAATCTCTCCATGTTGCCCAGATATGATTGAAGCACAAATGCTATTTTCGGTCCAATTCCAGGCATACTTAACGATATTGTGGTCTCTTCTTCACGCTCCTGTAACACCTCTTTTTGATTCTCTTCGATTTCATTAAGATATTGTTCATACATGTCTATGAGTTGTACCAGCCGTCTTCCTTGATCTTTATATACCTCAGGAAGTTTGGATATCGCCTTTTCTCTGTTCTTTTCCTTTTTCAACTCCGTTCTTCCTATCCCGGATACCCCGTTGTTCCAGAGAAGATTATACAGTGCATTAAGTGAACGGGTTCTTGATCTATCCAATCTCATCTGTTCAGCAACAGTACTGCGCATAGCCATTTCCTCGTCGCTGGGCATAGCAACTGTAGGAAGCTCTTCTTCCGGCATCCTCTGTATAAACTTCGCGATTCGTAACGCGTCCTCTTTGTCCCTCTTCTTCAAACTTCTGAATATTATATGCAGCTTGCCTGCATTGAGCACATAGACTTTACAATGAACGTACTTCTGAATGAGCTTTGCAAGTACAAAACTGCTATTACCGGTTTCCATCGCTACCACATCATCTTCTCTCAGTGATGCGACAAACTCTTGCCGACCTTCTGTGGTTGCCTTATACTTCTTTCGTGTGATCTGAGAAGTATTGTCATTAACCATTGCAACTTCAAAGCTTCTCTTGCTTAAATCAACCCCGATAAAGCGCTTTTGTTCTGCCATGTTTAATATCTTTGTTGTAAGATTAACCAAAGAAGGAGCTTTTCCAACTGTTTACTACACCATAATCCTATTCGAGATCGTGTGTGTACGAAACACGTCTCCCTGAGGTGTACGGTGGCCGGTTAAGGTTGAAATAAAGGCCTCCTGATCCTTATTTTCTTACATATCAATGAAAGAAGAAATATTCAAGTGTGAGGTATGCCCGTCCATATTTTCAGCAATGCCCTGGAAACTTCAAGTTTTCATTATTCTTGACAGCATGTTCTATGGCGGGTAACATATTTATGAGAAAGGTGTCGTTTTTCGGTAGGAAAAGCATTCGTGAATATTTCATGGGCAGATCGGGGGTTTTTCACTTTTTTTCCGTATGTTGGTAAATCTCGAATTATAAAAATTCCTATCAATCGCTACCGTTATCCTTTCATACCAGCGGACGGGCTCTGGATAGACAGCGGCATGAAGCGAGAAGAGGTGCGGTTTTCATCGACCATCTTATGGTTGAGCGTCAGCTTATGGTTAAAGGTATACTATACCCTACACACAGGCGTTTGAGGAAGAAGGATAAAGCTTAGCTGAAAGCCAAACTTTTGGTAATTTAATGTCTTCATTCAAATACTTATCCCAGGAGGAGGATATGAGTGAAAGAGAAACAATCTTAACAAAGTTAGAGGTTGAGCTTAAAAAACTGAATGCCCAGATCACGGAGGTGAAGACCAAGGCCGCCGGCGCAAATACAAGGGGGAAAGCTGAGTATGAAAAGCTTATCTCAACACTGCGGTCAAAAAAGAATGTTCTGAAAAAGAAGATCCACGACAAGATGGAACATGAGCTTCAGGAGTGGGAAAAGACTTTGAAAGAGCTTAAAGCGAAGGCGGAGAGAGGTGACGAAAAGACCAGGGGCGAATTGAAAAAAATGATCGACTCAATGCAGACAAAGAAGGACGATCTCAAAAAACGGGTCGGCGGGATGAAAAAGGCGGGAGACGACGCTTGGGATGAAGTAAAAACCGGGATGAGCGGCGCGTGGAACGATCTTAAGGGGTCCTTTCAAAAGGCCGCGTCGAAATTCAAGGAACCCCGTTCTGATCGGACAAAAAATATGAACTCAACTGAATCAAGGGAGAAGCCAGTAAATTAAGCCTGTTCAATATTCTAATTAATTGCTATATAGCAAATTAAAGACCCTATTTAGAAAAAGTAACCCAACATTACTTTCAAAATAGGCGTTTAATGTACTTTTTTGGCTATAAATATCAAAAAGTAACCCAAAATATAAGCACCAAAATAGTAAAAGCAACCCAAACTTTTTACGATTCACCTCAGACTATCAAATCATACAAAACTATACTATATAAGCAATTATTGAATGTTATACTTATCCTCTGAACCCTGATAATATTGAACACCATTATTGAACAGGGATTCAGACATGTCAAGAATACGCACCCTCCAGGAGGCCGATTTCCTGAACTATTTCCGCCAGATTGACAAGCATACCATCAGGAAAATATTAACAAAGTATAGGTCTGCAGGGCCAATCGGTTATGAAACTTCACTTGTCCTGGCTCGCATTCTTAAAGTCAAAGAACGTATCTCATCTGACCGAGAATTAAGCGATAAACTATCTAAGATTCAGATCTATCGTGAAGCAATCGGTATTAAGCGCAACATGGTCCCTGCGCATAATACTTTCAATACTCTCCGCAGCCGATTGGGGCCTGAAGGCTTTATTCAAATCCACCGGCACTTCATTCTTCAGGCATACCAGACCGGCTTACTTATTCCACCAATACCGGACCTTCCAAATGTGGTCAGAGACAAAATCATACTCATAGGAGATTCAACCTTTCTCAAGGCCGTTGCTCGTACCAAAGGGCAAAAGGATGAAAACGGTAACTGGATGTTTACCGACGACAGCATCGCTTTTGGTAAACCCCACCACAAACATAAATATCCTGTCGGTCATCGTGCCCATACTCTCGTATCCGTCAGCGGAATCCCTGTGATTAGCCTCATCGCACCTGCCAATGAGAGTGATCAGGCTCATATATTACCGTTATTACGTACTTTACAGGCTCTTTATCCAACTCTTCCCTTTGTTTGTGTAATCCTCAATGCTGGGTATGATGCGGAAGAGCTACACCGGGATATTTACACCAACTTGGGAATCTTACCCATCATCATACGCAAACCCACCATGAAGAGTGGTCTAAATTTGAGTGAAACCGGCACCCCCCTCTGTCCATTTGGATATCCAACCCGGCGCAAGGGAATCGAATATAATCATAATCGGACTAAGTTTGCCTGCTACCACGCTTGCCTTGAAAGCCCCCAACAACTTATATTTACCTGTGATCATTTACACTCCAAGAGCCACTTCGGCTGGATGACTCATACTTACTTCAAAGACGATTTCCGCCGACAGGGCCCAGCTGTTCCAGGTTCAAGACTCTACGAACGTCTTAAACCACTACGTACCGGAATCGAACGTTACTATGGACTCACAAAAGAGAACCGCTACTATATGGAGCACAATAACACATATATGGGACACGACAATGTCCTCATTAATGTATTGAACACGACATTGTCGCAACCCTGGATATCCTCTACGAACATTCGAAAACCGGGAAATGGAGCGACGTTCTCGATATCTAATATTGAACGGGCTTAAATAGATATTTTGATTGTTTTAAATAAAATAATTGATATTATAAAATTATTAATTATATTTAGTAACGTACTGTTAAAAATATTTCTTAATAAATATAAACAAAAATATGGTTACTTTTATTTAATAAATAACCATTATAAATCATTATAAATCATTTTGCAATACTTTTTTTAATATTTTTTATACTTTACCTGTATTTAAATTCTTTTGAAAACTCAGTTATCATTTTTTGGGAAAGTGGACTATCAAATGAAAGTAGGATGTTTTGCTCTTATTGACCCTTTTCAAACATTTGAGCATCAATTAAATAGAATTCATAAACTAGGATTTCATTTCGCAGATGTAACAGATAACTTCTCCGGAGGCTCTCTAGGTCGTGATGGAGGGTTTCATGCTGCAGTTAGCCTTGATGAAAACCCGATGGATATCCTTAGAACGTTTACAAAAATTGGACTTACACCAACAAGCGTTTGCGCACATGCCCGTTTGCTCGATCCAAGTTCCCCTGGAAGATACGGTAATACAGAAATAATGAAAGCTGTAAGGCTGGCTTCAGATATGAAAATTAAACATGTCATTACGACTGAACATGAGCCGAGTACTGAATGGGCAAAAAAGCTAAGCTTTGAGCAAAAAGTATTGGTGACGGCTGAAAAGCTATACGAACCAGTAAGATTGGCATCCGATTTGGGAGTATCAATACTTTTAGAAAACCATGGCCCATTAACTGATTCGATAAAGGGAATGTACGCGATTATTGAAGCACTTGATTCACCTCAAAATCTTGGCGTGTGTCTTGATACTGGAAACTCATGGCTAGGAGGTTCAGACCCAGTTGAGTTTGCAAAGAGATTCAAAGATAAAATAGGACATATTCATTGGAAGGATTTATCTCAGGAATGGGAATATAAACGAGGATCTATCTTTGGTTGTGGATTTTCAACAATTGCATTAGGGGAAGGTGTTATTGATATTGCTTCGGTTTTCGACATACTTAAATCCTCAAAAATAATTAAGTATACAACTTTGGAAGTTGCTGGGGATAATAATTTAATTAAAAGCAGTAATTACTTAATATCGCTCGGTGTAGAACAGTAATTGATAGGAGTTTTTATAATTCGAGATTCGCCACAATACTCAAAAATAGACGCAAAAAACTCCCGATTTGCCAATGTAATATTCACAAATGGCTTTTGCCGAAGAAAAATACCATCCTTCTCATAAACATGCTACCCGGAACAGGACATTCTGTTAAGAATGAAGAAAATGTGAAGTTTGCAGGGTATGTTTGAAAATAAGGATGGGCGTACCTCACCCTCTGAAGAGAGCGCAAAATTGACATCTGTGGTGTTAATCAAAAAGGGCTTGTTAGCGCACTGTTTGCCTCTTCTCCCCCTCTTGGACCAACTTCGAACATATTGCTACACACACAAAATAGAAAATATCCCCAGCTTCCTTGTGGCTTAATTAGTTCGAGTCATGCACGGCTCCCAGCAAAAAACAAGATACTAACAACAATCACCCATTAATTCTTGATAAAGTTCCTTTACCTTCAAAACTCCTTTTGAGAAGCAAATCCTATTTATACAATCTTTACATTAAACAAAGTCTTCCAATGAGAGAAATAGCAAGACAATTAAATGTAAGCCATTCCACAATTATTGAAACCTTTAAAAGATTAGGAATTCAGAAAAACAGCTCAAACAATAATACTAAAATACCAGGGCAAATCCCTTTTGGCTATAATTACAAAAACGGCAAACTTGAAAAAAATGAAAAAGAACAGGAAATTATAGGAACCATCAAACAATTAAAATCAAATGGGCTTTCGTTAAGATGTATAGCAAGGGAATTAAACAAAAAATTAATACCAACAAAAAATAATGGGATTTGGCATGCAAATACAGTAAGTAAGATATTGGAAAGAGGTAGTACTCAAAAGATAGTGTAATCTGAAAACTCAGTTACTATTTTTCGCAAACCAACACACCGTGGGAATAGTCCAAAAGCAGTCAAGCTATCCTGTCAAGATAATGATACGGTCTCTTCTTTTTTTATTTGCCGGTTATGTACAGCACGGCTTTTACCGGAGAGAAGCTCCTGAAAAAAGGGAGAGGGGAAGGAGGTTTTTAAAAAATAGTTATAGAGACACGCCCGCCATCCGGGTTGCGCTGAAAAATAGACAAAATCTACGT
>Ga0315537_1001803_pt1 | contig 16665 bp, 12 predicted proteins | sample SalMarSW160270MG_FD_203091 | JGI IMG/M metagenome (GOLD analysis project Ga0315537, IMG submission 203091) | Salt marsh sediment microbial communities from the Plum Island Ecosystem LTER, Massachusetts, United States - Salt Marsh Sediment SW1602-70 ... | reverse complement strand
TGTTAGGCCGGGCCAGTTTTCCAGACCAACTGTCGCTGCCGCCCGGAGAAACGTACAAACTCATCGCCCGAACAGCCTGGATCCAAACGAGTGAAAGTACCACGCCGCAGATGAAATACTGCTTCAATGTCGAGCTTTTTTTTCTCATGTCACTTCACCTCATATTCGATTAAGATTAAAGAAACCTTACACTTCTTCTTAAGCGGTCAGATTCTCCCATTTGATTCCGACCTTCTTGAGGGCATAGCCGAGTTCGCTCATGTAGTCACCATAGCAAATCATCCAGTGGAAGCCGGGCATCCGCTCGGCGAGCGTCCGGTCGTCGCACTTGTAGCCGATATCAATCTGTGACCGGCAGACGTCCATAAACGGCGCATCGATAATCTCAGCCAGCAAACCCACCCAGCGCTCGGCCTTGAAATCGGGCACAATTGTGGTTATCGTCTGGCCTTTACGCATCTCGACCTTCGGTGCGGCGCCGTAATCGGACTCGAAGTGCGTCATGATACGTACCGGTTCGAGATCTTTGCCGTTCATCTTTCGTGGGGCCGTACAGTGGGCACCGGTAATCACGCCGTCGTGCGGGTAGGTCGGGTCGTTGAGGAACACGGGCTTGCCCGAGATATTCGCCAGCAGCACACCGGATGGAATCACTACGAAGTCCGACTCGCAGAAGGCTACGTATTGGCTGTCATTCAATAAGCTCAGCGTTAAACAAGCCGAGGTCTCTGCAAGCGGCATAATTGTTCCCATGCAGCCGTTAATGGTAATGGCCTGGCAGTCGGCTTGTTTCATAATCCCGCGAAAGACCTGTTCCAGCAAAAAGCAATTGTCAACATACTCGCGCTTGGTCTCCAGCGTATTACCGGGCGCCTTGAGATACTCGCCGGCGAGCTGTCGGGCACGTTTCACGGCGGCCTCATCGGCTCGGGCTTCTTTAATCAGTTTACCCAACTCGTCGTACGATACAGTTTTTATATCGAATTTCCACTTGTCCCTGACCAGATTGGGTACGACGTCTCTCGGCTGCGCCCAGCCACCCGGTCCGCCGATAGCAATGATCCGCGTGCCCATCGTGTTGTGCAGGCCGCACAGCGCCCGCAGACGCCAGAGAATCTCGTCCTGACTGTCGATGACCACGTCACCGTCGTCGATTCCCTTGAGCGCCAGCGTATCGGTGTGCTGCCGCAGATAGCGCGGGCTGATGATCTCGTACCACAGATAAACCGGCCCAGATTTGTGCCGGCAGAAAAAGATCATGTCTTTGCCACGCTCGGCCAGCTTGGCAAACGTATCCTGCCCGCCGCCGGCGGCGTAGACAATATACACATCCGCTTTGGCCAGATCGCTTATTCCGGATAATTCGCCGGAGCCCCTGATACCTGTCGGCGGCAGAAACTGCACGGGAAAGTCCGCCTTGTTTTGCATATCGCTAAGCTCTTGCCTGATGCGCTGCAACTCCTGCTCGGCGTCCTGCTGCGTCTGGATGCCGCCCCAACTGCGCCAACTGGTTTGATGCCGCCTTGTAGGGGTGCTGTAAACAAGAATAGGCTTAACCACAAGCGGGCGGCGTTTCGGCCCTGCCTGGTCCTGGCGTTCGGCGGCCGAGACGCTCGACCAGGTCAGGCCGGTCAGGGCTACTCCCATAGCCGCCGCTCCGCCCACACCCTGCAGAAAGCCCCGGCGTGTGATTCCGCTTGCCGAATGGTCGTGGCCGCAGGGACAGCAAGTTCTTCTAACCGGGTATTCTTCATGATTTTCAGTCGTCATCAGATATTCTCCTTTCAATTTGGTTCTATGCACATCGAGAAACCATCGTTTCACAAGTCAAATTCATCATTTTACTCAGACGGCAAGTATAACCGAAACAAAACAGCTTACAAAGTAAAAAGATTCGCCCTAAAAAACAGTTCGTCTCCGCTCACCCTTCGTCTCCGCTCGGGATTAAAAGAAAGGCGAGGCATAAAAAACATGTTTTCGTGCAAATTTTCAAAATAATGTCTCGAAATCAAAAATTCTTGATTGTTCAATGTAATATTGGTAAGTTCATTGATGTCGTACGGGGAAATTATGTTTTTTAAGCGTGTAAATGGGAAATCCCATATTATGAGACTTGGAGCTTGTAAGAGTGGTTCGGTGAAGTGTATATGGGAAATCCTGGATAAGATTAGAAGCAATGGCAAAACACGTAGTCAAACAGGGTGATTGTATTGGGAGTATCGCCTTTGAAAAAGCTTTTTTCTGGGAAACGATCTGGAATCTCCCGGAGAATGCCGAACTCAAGCGGGAACGTAAGGACCCAAACGTCTTGTTAGCCGGCGACCAGGTGTTTATACCAGACAAACGCGAAAAGACTGATGTCTGCGCCACGGAACAGCGGCACCGGTTCAGGCGCAAGGGAACACCGGAGATTCTGCAGGTCCGTGTCCTCTACGAGAACGTCCCGCGAGCCAATGAACCCTACGTGCTGGAGATCGACGGCCAGGCAGAAAGAGGAACAACGGACGCCGACGGCAACATTAGACGGGCCATTCCTCCCAATGCCAGGCGCGGCAAACTAACCGTCGGCGAAGGTGCGGAGCAACTGGAATTTGACCTCACGCTAGGGGCTATCGACCCGATCGACACCCTCACCGGTGTCCAGGAACGGTTGAACAACCTGGGTTACGACTGCGGCGAGGAAGACGGCATGCTCGGCGAAGAAACCGAGCGGGCCCTCAGGGACTTTCAGGCCGACCACGACTTGGAAGAGACCGGCCAGCCTGACGAACCGACCCGCCAGGAACTCAGAAGCCAATACAGATGTTGAGTCGGAAGCCAAACTCGAGTGGAGCGATCAATGGCCGATAAGGACAAGAAACCACCGGAGAGGAAACACGCGGCCTTGTCACGCCACAACCCGCAATGCCTGAACGCCAAGTTCGAGCGCCGCCTGATCGTAATCGCCCAAGGCCTCCAGTTTCAGAACAAGGACCACGAACGCAAAGCTCAAGGATTAGAGAAACGCGACCCAAAGTTCGCCGCCCGAATACGCGCCGACATGGTGCCGCACTGCCTGGCGAAGAAGAAACTCGTCGACCGGCCGCCCACCGATCACGGCAACGGTCATTTCACCGCCGAATACACCAACTGCAACCAGCACGTCAAGTACCGCATCGAAGTCGTCACAAAAAAGGACCTGTTCAAGAAATACCTCCAGGATCCGAAAGCACACGTCGTGTACGAGGGCCACGCCAGATGGGGCCGCGGCCCTTGCTTCGGTGACAATACGGGGCCCGGCGAACAATGGGAACGCGGGTATCGGCCCACGAAGGACGACGGGCTTTTCCGGATGGGATTCCAATTTATCGGCGTGCCCGTTCTTGACATCATTCACTACAAATACCTAACCAGTGCCGCAGAGGCGACCGCCAACGTCAAAGGCAAGCGTCGGCTCCTGCTGAACCCCGCCGGCGCGTCCCGCAAGTCGCTGAAGACCTACACGCTGAAAGAACTAGTCGAAGCACAGAAGCGACTCCAGGAATGGATGGAACAGGGCTGCCAATCGGCCTCCTACAAGGCGTGGAAAGCCAAGCACCCAACAGCAGACTGGCGCTTCTCCTTTGGCGGATTGAGCCACGTGAGCGACAGCAAACCCGATGATCTCTACAAATACATCCGGAATCGTCAGCCCTCGAATCCGTCCGCCAAGTTCTGGGGCTACGAGAAGAGGATACAGCTCAACGTCAAGTTCAAAAACCAGAAGACAGGCAAGGTACGCTACTACGTGCACAAGACAAGCCAAGGGAAGGTTGCGACGTGCCCGATGCCATACATCCTTCTCTACGCAAACTGGAACGGGACAGACGTCACCCCCATGGACATCGGTGCCACGGACCTCAAGTGCCGCGTCTTCTGCCATTTCGGCTGCAGCACGGAGCGCCGCAACTGGCGCATCCTGCAATTCACCCCGACCATCAAAAAGTGGAAGCAGGAAAAGGGGCCCCAGTTCGCCTACTTCACCACGGACACGGCCTATGCTGACAAGACGCGCTACTGGTTGATCAACATGCTGAAGTACAACAAGCGATCGGATGGCATGTATCTGAAAAGATGCCTCAAATACACAATTGTTCAAACGAACCGGAAACTGAGAAACGGCCCGGACAAAAGAAAGTACCAGGTGTGTCGGAGGATATAGCCCATGGAAAGGAACACCGTTATCGAGAAACTACGGACGCTGGATCCGGACGACGTGGTTGAGTTGGATTCCTGCGCCGAGCAGGTGGTTACTGATTCGCGGGCAGCTGCTCGCTCCGCCGTCACGCTCTGGGCGGGCAGCGACGAAGCGCTTAAAGAGAAGGCCCGGTACCTGCTCGTCAATGTGGAGGACATCGCCATCGTCCCATTGCTGGAGGCCCCTAACCACCCGGAGGCCGATGAACGTGCCTGGTTGATCAGAACGGTCGCAGACGCGGTGGCTGATCTCCGGCGCAAAGCAGCTTCCAAGCTCAAGGCGATTTTGGATGATGAGACGATCGTGCCTGGCGCCGATGACGAGGATTCCACCGAGGAACCGGCGCCCCTGCACCGGGTTTGCGACGAAGCCTACCTGGCGATGCGTCAGTTGTTGCACCTGGACGAAACCGAACGTGAGTTCAACGCAAACGCCAGTGCCTTCTCCGCCCTAACCTTCGAAGAAAGAGACACCCACATTCAGAGCGCTCGCCAGTCGCGAGCTTGGACCAACTTGATCGATGACGAGGAGTGGGACGAAGAGGAGGAATAATCACGCATTCGACCGTTGGGTCGCACCTCAGGAGGCCTTCGGGCTCGAAGTCCCAGTCGACCAGAACAACTCGGGAGACAGTCTGACCAGCCAGACCTGCTCGGTGACCGGCAATCAGGATTGACTCGCCCGATTTGCTCGTAGGGTGCAAAAACTCATCTGGACACAATCTCTTAAGCCAATGAGAGATGCATCTCCTATTATATGGGTCGCCCCTTTTGTTGACAACACCTGGCCTCGGGCCGACCATATCACTTTGAATCTCCAACAACCTCTCATAAAACATGGACCGGTTTTCGGGGCTCGGCCTCTTTTCCAGACCCCGTCCAACCGCTGGCCCTGGGGCAGCGGGATTATCGTTGTGCCGCGGGGTGAATGGTAAATCCCCTATAAATCAAATAAAGTAAATATTATGACAAGCAAAAAATTACGAGGGTAAAAGAAAGCACAATTGAAAAAGGTTGACTCGGAAGATTCACAACCGTTGTAACAAGTTGCTGCCATTTGTTACAGCCTAGTAATTAACTCCATACAGTTTCTTTTGGTCAGGACTACAGGAGGACGAAGGTCTTTCCCGAAAGGAAACATTGGAACGGAAGAAGAGAGATGGTTCGCTGCGGAAAGGGAAGCCTTTGTGGAGACTGGGGCCACTGGTGACATAGAGCATGAATCGCTAACGACATATCTTCACGAGAAGAAGGAATGGAAAATAAAAGGGATTGCGATTAAGATACATACCTTCCTATTAGAAGTGAAAATACACAAAATCCTCAGGAGAAAAATCGGAATACAAAATGGTTCTTTCCCTCGTCTGCAGAGGATGCCCTTGTGGGAGGGCGTCAGTTCAAATACGCAATAGAATTGCGGCGTGTCTTGCGAGAGGCAACCAATCGGATTAGCAGTTCAAAGAATTTGGATAGTATGGCCTAACAAGGCTCTTTCAGCCTACAGCTGATCGCTGCGGCTGAAGAGCGCCGTTAGGCCGATCAGAGCATTAGATAAGGAGGAAACCTATTAAGGATTATTGAAAAGAGTTTTTTTGATTAGTGTTCAGTCATTTCTGTTGTCCGTTATCTTTGGCGCCGGGACGCTTTTTGGCGCCGTTGCAGAAAGACATGAACACCCTTTTTATTTGAGGTAACGATATCCGGCCTGCCGTCGCCATTTAGGTCGACGACTTCGAACTGTGTTCCAACGCCGGAGTCATCATCGATTACGTGCATAGTAAACTCGACTTTGCCTTTTTGGGGACGGCGCAGCTCGAACCAATACAGCATAGCGGGGTCTTTTCCTCCGGGGTCTTTGCCCTGGTGTGCGAAGTGACGTTTGCCTGTTACCAGGTCCTTAATACCGTCACCATTCATGTCAACGAGCCGTATTGCGTGCGACTGGGAGTACTTTTCGGAAATGACGTGCTGCTTGAACGTCGAGCCGTCGGCAGGCAGCTGCTCGAAAAACCAGATGCCGTAATTATGGGCCGAGCTGGTAATTACGTCGCTGTCGCCGTCATCATCCACATCATAGACGAGTATATCAGCACAATCCGGCCCGAGATTGGCGGGGTGAAACTCCCAGTTGGTCTGAGTTCGGTCGCGGGGCGCTTCCCACCATCCTTCTTTGATAAGCACATCATTTCGGCCGTCGCCATTGACATCGCCTGCACCCAGGCCGTGGCTGTACTTTTTCGTCCCTGGTGCATCCGGGCCGGCAGCAATATTGTGTATATCCCACAGGCCGTCAAGGTCATTCGGCACGCTGAACCAGGCCATCAAACCTTTTGGACGAACGGCGAAAACTAATACCGGGTTGCCGTTACCCAGCAGGTCAACGAAGATCGGCGTCTCGTTGCAGGCGCTATTGACAACCATTCGCTGCTTCCAATGGCCGGGCTTGTTCTTGGGATTTTCATACCACCAGCAAGGCTCGCTGGGCATCCCGATAATAATCGAATCGACCCAGCCGTCACCGTTTACATCCTGTGCAAAGTTAATGAAGCATTGACTGTAACCCTTCGCCCCATCGTATTGGCCAACGGGACGGACTTCGTGCATCTCCCATTTCGGTGCTTCATACCATACATCACCCGCAAGGATGTCCAATCTGCCGTCGTGGTTGACATCCCCTACGGCAACTCCCTCGGCGCGGAAGATTTTGTCCACGACGATTTTTCTAAACCGCACCTCGTTAGAAGTTGCTGTCTTACTTATAACAGAGCGCACCTGGCCGGCTGCCGCCGGGATACTGCAGAAAAACACTAATACGAATAACAGAAATACCCATTTCGTTTTCATAATGACCTCCATTCTAAACTTGGGTTGCGAACAGGTTTTATTATAGCTTATTGCGTTTAGCGGGTAAACAAATATTTAACCTTTGCGGCTAAGCAGCAGAGGTGAATGTGGACAACGACGGGTTAATATGCGGTAGCCGGTTTCGGTTACGAGGACATCATCTTCTATTCGCACACCCAGTCTGCCGGGAATATATATGCCCGGCTCAATCGTAATTACCTGGCCGGCATTGAGTCTGCCCTTGCTTTCGACTTTGAGGAAAGGTGATTCGTGAATTTCCAGGCCGAGGCCGTGCCCTGTCCCGTGGCCGTAAACGGGCAAATCGTTTTTGTCGATTACCTCCCGGGCGGCGGCATCGACCCGGTTAATTTTGACGCCGGCCTTTATCATTTGTATCGCAGCGGCCTGGGCCTGCTCGACAACATCGTAAACCTTTTTATAGAAAGTTCTCGGCCCACCAACCGCGAAACATCTGGTAATGTCACTGCAATAGCCCTTGTATTTAGCCCCGAAGTCAATCAGGACGGTATCTTTTTGTTTGAGTTTCTTTCTGCTCGGCTGATGATGGGGCCGCGAGGCATTAGGGCCGAAGGCAACGATTGTCGCAAAGCTGTTCGTCGCTCCGAGTTTGCGAATTTGAAAATCGAGCATGCCGGCCAATTCGTTCTCGGTTACGCCCGGCTTTATGTACCGAAGGGTTTGCTTGAGGGCTTGAGCTGCTATTGAAGCAGCGGCCTCGATGGTCTTAATTTCTGTATTGTCTTTACTGCTGCGGACGGTTTCAATAACATTTGCAACCGACCTGAACCGGGCTTTGACGTGCTTTTTCAACGCTTCAAATTCCGCCAGCGAGGTTGACTTTTCAACAGTTACCGTTCTTACTGATTTTAGATTTTGTACCAGTTTAGCTGCTAATTCAGACATGGAATTGGAACGCTCAATTATGGTGCAGTAGGGACATTCGCCCTGGGCCTGTTCGGTGTATCTGCTGTCGGTTAGAAGATAGACATTACCTTTGGTAATTGCCGCCCAGCTATCCTCGCCCATAAAGCCGGTCGTGTAAGTTACATTGGCCGGCTTTGTTACTATCAGGCACTTTATCTTCTTTTTATTCAGCTCGCGCCGAATCGCCCTGATGCGTTTTGTTATTACGTCTTTGTTCATTTGCACTATTCTCTTCTATCGGACTTTCACAATGCTCATTTACTTTGCTTTATCTTTCCTTGAAAACACAGGCCTTCCGACGGGCTATAGAAACAACTGATTAACAACAATCCGAGAAAAAATAAAGTCTTTTTTTGCCGGAATGTTTGGCTTTGCAGGGTTTTATTCTTATATTTTTATTAGAGAACAAGACTTGCCGGCTGGGGGGGAAACCGGTTGGCTGTCGAAGAGTTGCCAGGCGTTGGTGTTTTCCGCAGGGCGGGAAAACGGTTCGTAAGGCTCAATTTTCCGGAACAGGACGGTGCTTGCCGTCCTTTTTTTATGTCTTGTCATGTCTGCTTATTGCCATTAAAATAAGCCATCCTTTGACTTTAATCATTCTCCTAAATTAGTGGTCGAACTATGATAATAATACCTTATCGGACAAGTATTCGCCTAAGACGCACACCATACGCAAATTACGCGCTGATAGCTGCCAATGTGTTCATTTTTTTTCTGGAATACCAACAAAACCCCATAACAGGTCATCTGGAATTTCGGCCCTGGGTGCAGCATTTTATGCTCGCCGGCGTTCGGCCGCAGCTGTGGCAGTTTGTAAGCTACGCCTTTTTACACGGCGGCTTTTGGCATATTCTCGGAAACATGTTCTTTTTGTATCTCTTCGGTAATAATGTCAACGACAAGCTCGGTAATATCGGGTATCTGTGTTTTTATTTGGGCGGTGCCGTATTCAGCGGTATAGGCCATACATTGGTTAGCGGGGCCGATGTCCTCGGGGCCAGCGGGGCCGTCGCTGCCGTGACCGGCGCTTACTTAGTGCTGTTTCCCCAGGCCTTAATATCCGTCTTTTATTGGTTAATCTTCTTTGGCATTATAGAAATTCCGGCGTTATATTTTATCGGCTTCAAAATGATTTTAATCGATAACGTAATCGCCCAGCGTACAGCATACGTTGCCTATGACGCCCATCTGGCGGGATACGCCTTCGGCATCACAGCTATGGTAGTTATGCTCGCGACCGGCTTAATCAGCACCGGCACTTTCGACTTGTGGGCTATGCTAAAGCAATGGAATCGGCGGCGTGTATATCGTGATGCGGTATCGACCGGCTATGACCCTTTCGCCGGCCGGGCGGAAAACAGGCGGATAAAGGTAAAAGAGGTCAAAAGCCCCGCTGAACAACAAAAAGATGAGAAATCCCGGGAGCTTCGTAACGAGATTAGCAGGCGTATCACCGAACGCAATTTGCCCGCCGCCGCCGCTCTTTATCTGGACCTGATGAATCACGACAGTGGGCAGATTCTGCCCCGCCAGAATCTGCTGGATATTGCCAACCAGCTCGCCGGCGATAACAAACATACCGAATCGGCACGGGCCTACGAGCAGTTTTTAACTCATTACAGCACGTATGAATACGCCGAGCAGGTCGAGCTGATGTTGGGTATATTGTATTGCCGTTATCTCAATCAGCCGAAGCTGGCCATAAAGCACCTCCAGGCCGCGTGTGAAAAGCTCACCGACCCCGGCCAGTTAAAGATGTGCAAGGACGAGCTTGCCCGTTTACAGAACTAAGAGCTGGTGTGCGAATTTCATGTTTGCTTTCTTCTTCCCCCCCGACCACTGGCCCCGACAGAGGTAGAGTGGGACCTGCCCTGAGCGCAGTCGAATGGGTCTCCACGAAGTGACAGAGAAAATTAGCATAGCGAAAATCGAGAATTCCATTTGAGCGAAGTCCCGCCGAAGGTTAACTGAAGGTGGTCAAACAAAAAATCGAAAGCTTTGTATGTCCTACCCCCAAGCAATTGTTGCAGAATCATTATGCTTTAAACTTAGGTGCTTCGGGCATAACAGCACCAGCATATGAACCTTCGATTACATCTTTTTTAATTTTGTCTTCATCTTCCAGTTCCAGTTTTATAAATACCAACTGCGCCATTGGCTTTCCTACAGGCAACGCCACAGGAACATTTCCAAGGTTGGTAACTTCCAAGGTCAAGCATCCCCTGTAAAATGGATGAATCCACGGAGCGGAAGCAATGCTTATAAAAAGTCTGGCCCAAGAAGACTTGGTCAAAATTTGCCCTGATACATCCCCTGGCATTTTTATATACTCGAGCGTGCTTGCTAATACGGCATGGTGTGGCTGAAGAATTAGTGTATTAACTTCTCTATCTTGCCCATACGGCTTATGAACTAATTCGGGATAATGTTCTACTGTATCCTGATAAGGCTTGACACATTCGGTGGTACTGACCGCAGGTACCCTAAAATAACATCCCAACCTCAAATCAACAGAATCATGATCAAATTTTTCATCCAAAAGAGGTGTAATGATAATGCTCTCTAAATCCTCCGGAGACTTTTTTAGTCGAACTTCGATTTCTTTCTTCGATAAAACACTCACAATTTATTTTCCATTAATAAAATCTGCCAATCTTCAATTGCTTTTGCTAACCATTGATTGAGTCGCTTTTCGTAATTCATCCTTTTTTCAATATCGGAATCGCTGCTCTTGACTCTTTCAAGTAGTGCATCCATACCTCCAAGATAAAATAAAAAACCGGAATTCAGTATAGTTGTTGGATTTGGGTGGCGTTTCTGTTTCTTCTTATCGTAAACAGTTGAAGGGACTACACCATGTTCAAGCGCTGTTGTAATAAGACTGTCGTTACTTTCGTTGTTATTTTTATTAAAATCGCTAATCGGTTTCTGGTCAGCAGTCTTAGATAATACTTCTTTCTCCACTTTCACGACCATTTTTTTAAATTCTTCAAACATCCATGTGTGTAGTTTTTCTTTAAGGTCCTTATCTTCCCCAAGTGGAGGTTCGCAGCTTATGCCAAAATCCTTGTTTTCGAACTCTAATTTTTCACAATTTTTTAATCTATCAAAAACATCCGGTGTGCGATTCCTGATTATATCATCCCAGATGCCTAACCATTTAGCATGTATTTTGAATCGAAAGTCATCAGCCGGGTGCGTCCTGGAAAAATTCCTGTTTCGCTCGATATCAGTAGGTAGTAATTGTTCCATCACTAAGCACGCAAAGTTAAAAGCTGGTCCCAAAATTCTTATGGCAACAATATCGGCAAATATCTCATCAGCCCAAGATGACATAAGACCACCGACATAATTAAACAACTTATTACAAGCCAGTTGAGGATCTTGAGGTTTAAGTTTTTCAATTACTCTGTTATCTTGAACAAACTTTGTTAAGTTGCTTCCGATATCATTTAGGAATTGTTGTTCTAAGTTGGTCTTTTCATAAATGTAATGTCCCATTTCATGAAACAAGATGCAATTCACAAGGACCTCTTGTGCAGCACAATATGGAAATTTCAAGACCCCAACATCTTCCGGCAATATTGGATAATCTTTAATTACTGTAGATTCAAGGTGCCGAGTTAAATTACTAAAGTATTTTAGGTTGTACTTATAGTACATAAGATTAGAACTACCGAGTACTACGAGTGAGACTTTCTTTGGCTTTTGCAATTCTTTCGCTGTATGATTTAGAAAGAGGATTAAAGAATATGGTATCGATAGTGTATCTGCGTCAATAGCTTCTTTAACAAAAATGTATATCCACGAAAGTACTTTTCTAATTAAGTCAAATCCTTTCAAGCTTACCTTTGTCAATGGAGGGGCCATTTTCTTATTAATAGTTTGTCTAACGAACTCATCAATGGCTTTCAGTGATTGCTTTATGTATTCTAAGAAATCTTTTGTCTCGTCAAGGTAAGTTTTTCTGGCCTGACCGGAAAGTATGAATTCCCTTAGGTCCTTGCATAATCTAAGAATACGAGCCCCCTCATTTCTGACTTGAGCATCTAAATCAGGCAAATATATCCCCCTATACTCCCATTATAGTTGGTGCTTCTCTTAAACAATCCCTCGTATCATAAAAACTATAATCGCCTAATGTGTCAAAAAAAACTTGGAGTTTCTCTGCTCTTTCCTTCCTTTCATCTAAAGGGCAAGTGTCATTTAGTACAAAGTTAATTTCCTCTATCAATTCATTAATCATTTTTTCTGCTTTTTCTGATTTGGATGCTAATACCCTCTCAAACGATTCTATTTCTTCGTTAGTGTTAAAAAGAGCTATTTTCTCCTTGCTTGGTATATGCAGGTCTTTCGGCCACTTTAGTGACTTAAATGCAGATATTGCCCGCTCACAAGTTTCTTCCAATTCCTGTGAAACACTTCCCTCCTGACTAAACTTGTAGAATACCTCCACGCATTTGTTGCAGAAAAAAGTCAACCCCATCAATCCTACCATTCCAGCCGTGTCCATTTCTTGCTCCCTTCTACATACCCTAGTTATAGTAATTTCTCACCTATCCTCTATTTCGACTATGCAGTTCACATAACTTCATATTTTTATGGGAATACCGAACAATGCACTTTTACTCCTCCTTCATGCAACTTTTTTATTAATATTCGGCGTTTTCTTTTCTAAGCCCTGTAATAATAAAGTCTTAGCCAGAATAAGCGAGTACATACTCAAACATACTTTTAACAAATCTGTTGTTAAAAGTAAACAAAAAAATGGGCAAACCCACCTCATTCAGCTCTTTTCACCTCATTTAATTACAATGCCCCAAACCCACAATTCCCGTCAACATAAGGAATTCCGTACACTTTAGGGAGATTATACGGTATAGTGTTTGTATTTCAATAGAAAAAGCGCGGCCAAAATTTTATAAATTTTTGCCCGTTTTTTTGTTGACATTGTTTGTAAATATGTTAAAATACCCGCATGTTTGCCAGCAGGCTAACATAAACCGCCAGCAGGCGGCAGATTTGCGGAGAACCGCACAACTCGTCCCGCACCAAAACGATGTGTTTTTGGTGCGGGGCACGCCAAAAAGCATTATTTGTCAAGCCAGACAAGGTTTTGAACATTTAAATTTAGGTAATTTGGATTTGTTTAGGATTCTTATCCGTCGTAGTCTTGACGTAGGCGGATAGAGCTTATAATTTCGGATTTCAAACTACCAGATAACTCCTTATGAAACAAAAACATATAATCATTCATCTGTATTCTGTAGTCTGTCCTCTGTCATCTGTCTTCTGTCGTCTGTCGTCTGTCCTCGGCCCTCTACATCTGTCGAGGATTCTCTACAAATCAGCCCTTTTTATGCAAAACAAACCCAATGTCAAGGACGCTCAAATTAACGTAAACTCTTATATGAAAAGTAAATATGAAAAATTGGACACTTGGTTAAGTGGTCAAAACAAACCCAATTCAAACCCAATCAAACCCAATTGCCGAAAGAGTAAAATTGATGCAAAGTCTGTATTTACAAAGGATTACAGAAAAAAAGATGATTTTTCGGTCCGAATAAACAAACCCAATTTCCGAAAAGGCCCAAAATGAACATAAACTTATTTATATCAAAGGATTACAGAAAAATAGATGATTTCGCAGTCCAAAAAACAAACCCAATTCAAACCCAATTCAAACCCTGCCCTGAGCGTAGTCGAATGGGCCAATCAAACCCTGTCCTGCCTGTCCCTTATCAAACAGTCTCCTGCCGTCATTTGGTGTGGGAAGCGCAGCCTGCCCTGAGCGTAGTCGAATGGGTCGAATGGGCCAATTTCAAATGGGGGCGTCTGCTAATTGTTCCGATGTTGCCTCTTTACAAACTAAGCAATGTTAAATATTATAGCCGACATAATTTTAAGGTAAAATTCCCGAAAATTTCAATAATAAGCATACTTAGACAGGCAAAATTGACGAAGTATCGTTGGAAAATAACGCCGATAGCGGCTATATTTAATCTAATAAAAAAGTTGACAATCGTTTGGACGAGTGATAGTTTGAAAGGCCGAAGAGTTATTTGGCGGCTTTGTTAGTTGTTGATTTGGGGAATAGGAACTTATTTTTTAGGGAGATAGAAAAATGCAATCCTACATCAAATTGTTCGCTGTCGTTATTTTAATATGTTTAGTCTCCGTCGGCTTTGCCCAGGAAGCTGCCACTGCGCCCAGCGGCCCCGGCGAAGCCGAGACCCCGGCTTTTCCCTATATGGCCGAGATAACCGGTGACAACCTCTATGTCCGCTCCGGTCCCGGTACGAACTTTTACGAGTGCGGCAAGCTCACTAAAGGCGACAAGGTAAAAGTGATGAGCAGACAGTTTAGCTGGGCCTGCATTGTTCCGCCAGCGGGTAGCTTTTCCTGGATTTCAATGCAGTATGTCAGCATTGACACGGACAATCCTACCCTCGGCACTGTTACCGGTGACAGGGTTCGTGTCTATGCCGGGTCCGATACCCAAAGGCCGTTATATTCCACGAAACTACAAGGTAGACTCGACAAGGGTGACAAAGTCAAGCTGTTCGGCGAGCAGTTGGACGATTATTATAAAATAGTCCCTCCGTCTTTTGCCTATCTTTGGGTAAGCATCAATTTCACAAAGCCTATACCATCGGTTGAAGTGGCTGCTCCAGCTGTTGAGACACCGGCGGTTAAGACACCGGCTGTTGAACCGGCGGCTGAGCCCAACGAGGCTCCCGAGGAGGTTGTTCCCGAACCGGTCCCGACCGAGACAATGCTCGAAAAATATAACGCTCTGCGAGACCAAGTCGAGGCCGAACGTGCTAAACCAAGAGACCAGCAGAACTACACAAATATGAAAGAGGCGCTTATTTTGATTGCCGAGAACAAAGCTGACGATAAGGTTGCACGCTATGCGGAGTTTGTGCTTAAGCAGGTAGAGGGCTTTGAATTAGCTTTGGCGGTAACCAAACAAGTTCAGCTTCAGAATGAGCAATTGCAGAAAATTAAGGAACGAATAAATAAGGCCCGTGCCACAAGACTGGCGGAATTTCAAGACCTGGGCAGATTTGCGGCTGTAGGGCGGCTTCAAACTTTCACGACTTACGGCCCGGGGCACTACCGTATAATCAACGAAGCGGGAAAAACCGTCTGTTATGCTCTACCGGGCGACCAGGTCTCGAAGGTAAAACTGAGCAAACTTATAGACCGGAAAGTGGGGCTGGTTGGAACGATAGAGCCGCATCCACAATCGGCAGGCGCCCTGGTACGATTTACAGAAATAGCCGAATTAGACTAAGAGCTTATCCGAATAACCGGGTCGTTATGAGGACGAGCGAAAAGTTCGAGGCCAAGGCGGCAGGACAAAAATGCTCGCCAGAAGTGGTTTTCTCCACGTTGAGAACATTTTTGGCTGACAACGCAGGCATCGTGCTTTGCAGCCGGCCGCAATAGAGCTGGTTATTTGGATAGGCTCTAATAGTCTGTAACACGAAAAATGCGTGCTGGTTACTGGTAGTTATTCGGCGCCATCCCCAAGCTCGTCCCGGCTTTTCGGGACTCGCTTGAGGCTGCCACCCATTAAATTATATGCCCAAACGCACGCTTCTCCGCAAGGAGTCCTTAGGACTAACAGGCGTGTTACAGGATACTAATCAGCCTCCGGAGTTTCGGAATACCTGCAGCTCCATACAGCGTGACATTAAGCTTATAAATAAAAAAGTCGCGCCTGTTATGGCGCGACTTTTCTGCTAATAGTCAACAAGTGTCAAAGTGCAAGTTTTCGCCTTACCTGGTGCTCGGCAAAGCAAATTGGCAAGGGCAAAACTGTTATCCTCTTCGCTTTCTATCTTCGCCCGGGACCGCGGCGATTTCGTCCGGTGGAGCCACAACCTCGCCTTTTTCGAAATCTTCGGCGGTCGGCTTGAGAGTGAGATTGTACCACTTCGAATCCTTGTTCTCGGTAAGGTCCGCCCACTCGACCATTTGGCCGGTGTAAGTGGCGATACGGCCCATAACCGCAGTAAGAGTGGATTCGGCAACGTTGCGGGCCTCGTTGAGCGGCTCGCCGTCAAGGATGCTGTTGAGCAGGTCAACGTGTTCCTGGCAATACGGCCCCTTGTGCTCGGGGAAGTCCGGCGCGTCGATGTTCTTGCTCGACTTCATCCTCCTGCCGTTTCCCTCGGTTGAACCTTCGCTGCCTATAAAGTGCTCATTGACACTATTATAGCAGCCGTCAATCTGCCGGCACATACTATGGATGTGAAGGTCGTCCGCGTAGTCATACTGGACGCTGTGGAAGTCAAACTGGTTGCCGGTCTTGCGGCGGGCGCGTCCGCCGAATCCGAGGGCCCTGATAGGCGGATGCCCAATGTACCAGTTGGCAACATCGAGGTTGTGGACGTGCTGCTCGACGATATGGTCGCCCGACATCTCGGTGAAGCTGACCCAGTTGCGTACCATGTAGTCTGCATCGCTCTCGCCCGGTTCCTTGGTTTTATACCACAGGGCGCCACCACACCACCAGACACAGCCGCCTCTGATATCGCCGATGGCGCCGTGCTCAACGGCATAAGCGGTTCTGCGATAGTTTCTCTGATGGCGGCGCTGCGTGCCGGCAACAACTCCCAGGCCTTTGCTCTTTGCCAGCTCGCCGGCTTC
>Ga0315537_1001801_pt1 | contig 16675 bp, 20 predicted proteins | sample SalMarSW160270MG_FD_203091 | JGI IMG/M metagenome (GOLD analysis project Ga0315537, IMG submission 203091) | Salt marsh sediment microbial communities from the Plum Island Ecosystem LTER, Massachusetts, United States - Salt Marsh Sediment SW1602-70 ... | reverse complement strand
GTCATTAAGCGCTGGAATTGACACTATAAATCAAGGCGTGCTATATTTTGCCGATGGCAGCGTAGCTCAGTGGTAGAGCAGGGGACTCATAAGCCCTTGGTCGCAGGTTCAAATCCCGCCGCTGCCACTTCTTTTTAGCTTCTATTCCCTACTCCACGATATTTAAGAGCAGCCTGATTCACAACTTGAGTCACTCCTCAGGCAAATAGTGCATGGGTTCATGCCAATCTCAAAAACTTGGATAATCTTTTTGGTTAACAAGGTTATGATAATAGTCATTGATAGATATTCTTTCGCCTTGTTTCAACTCTATTGTCATGCTGTCCCAATCGATGTCGAACACTCCTACCCCAGCATTACTTCTACTCTTATACATACGATCCCTAAGGCCTTCCAGAAAATTGCTGGGCAACATAACAAAGTAGTCAAATCCTGTTGCTATATAAATTACCCACTTCACATCCTCAAGCACACTGAAAGTAACATCATACCAGAATAGCCTACTCCCGTCCGCAGTTTCTTTAGTCTTTCCCCTGCTACGGATATTCACAAGCTTACCGTTGATGGAGTAGATTTGAGGCTTATTTTGGACTTTTTCTACTGTGTATCCCCGCGACGTTAGTTTGTTGATAAAACCCTCTAGTTTCTCTTTTGCCCGAATATTTCTAGCCATCTATGTCACCTCTCTCGAAATCCGACCAGCTGCCAGTTGTTTATTATTTGTATAACTCAGTAATCGCTGAACCGCATTTTTCGCAATATTCATTGAGAACAATATACGTCGGTGGCCTCATGTCGAGCTTTTCTTTACAGTAGAACTCTCCAGCTTCAATTGTTCTACCGCATTTGAAACAATTGTGCTTTATTCTAGCTTTCAGGTAAACAATATATTTTGCTTTCTCAAATTTCCGCATTGGCATATTCCAAAGTTAATATCATCCTTCTAATTTTTTTTAAAAATGTTTTCTATTGTTACTTTATGATATGGGTACTTTTCAATTAGCATCCCTTTAAACTTATCTAAATTTGAGGTCATTAGAAGTTCATCTACCTCGTAAGCCCTTTTACCTAATTGCCTGCAATATTTGTCAATTACAGCTTGAGTGCTTATTTTTCGGATGTCCGCAACAGCATGTGTAGCCTCAATCCTATTGAGACCTCCCTTCTTAACCAAGATTATCATTTCAAGTGTTTCTGCTAATGCGTAAGGCACACTTGCAGAGAACTCAGGGAGCAGTTTACGAACACTATTATCATTGTTTACAGCTGTATTAGTCTTTAGGGGCAAGAACCGCCTTAACACGCTATTAGGATTAGTGTCAACGAATGGTTCGGCACTTCTCTTTAAGAAATCATAAACTTCTTCATCCACTTCTATTTTGTACATCTTTAGCGTATTCATTCACTTACCTCCATCAGTAAGACTATAAGTATTATTAGTATTAATAGCACTAATAGTGTTGTTTGTCAAGTCCTGAGTGCTAGAATTTCTTCATTTACAGCTAAAACTTGTACCACATTCCTATTGACCTTCCCCGAGTTCTCTAGTATCGTCTCACGCAAGTCAGAACAGAATAAGGAGAGGTTCAATGTCTACTACTATTAAGCAAGCCATCAATGAATTCCTATTATCCTGTAAAGTGGAGGGCAAATCCTACGGTACCATTGAGTGCTACTCTGACAAGCTCAAAGGCTTCTTATGGTATGCCACCAATTACAACTGGCCTGATGATATTACAGCCATAACCACCAATCATCTACGTGAATTTCTAGCCTACCTCAGGGAAACACCTCACCGTTTCAATAGTACATGTCCACGAGCCATGAAGCCTATTAATTCAACAACCGTTCAGAAATATTACCGGGCATTATCCGCCCTGTTTAATTGGTCGGTTAATGAAGGCATTTTGGAAACCAGTTCTTTGGTCAGGATAAAGGTACCGAGGGCAGAAAAGAAGGTTATAAAAGCTCTGTCTAGTACCGAGGTAAATGACCTTATATCAACTTTTGGGGATACCTTTGAGGGGACAAGAAACAAGGCCATAATCCTGATTTTGGTAGATTGCGGTTTGAGGTTAGGTGAGCTGCTCAACATTAGGCTCGTTGATGTGAATAAGGAGCAGCAATTAATCAAGGTTGATGGGAAGACAGGGGAGAGGGTAGTAAGGTATGGGAATACTACAGCCAAAGCACTGGTAGCATATTTGAAGCTTCGCAGTCAGGTAAATGGCCACAACGAAAGCCTATGGCTAACAGAAAAGGGCATAACCCTTAAGGATAGCAGTGTGGAAACACTATTTATCAAGCTAGCTAAAAAGACAGGTATCCATGTACACCCACATCTACTCCGGCATACCTTTGCTACTTTATGGCTAAAGAATGGAGGAGATAGCTTGATGTTACAGAGATTACTAGGACATACTACTTTGATGATGACTAATAGGTATTGCCAGGCCGTAGGATGCTACGATGCGATTGAGAGTCATAAACGGTATTCACCTGTGGATAGACTGTAATTGCTATAAAGCTATGGTGTCTGCTAAGAATTGTCAGTCGTCCAAGCTAACTATTAGCCTATGGTTGGAATTTTTCATCTATTAGGTCAGCAAGTGTTTTACGGTCGCCAGACGAACTAATAAAAGAAATTGACGCATCAGTAAGAATCTCTATACAAGCATTAATCGTGTCTCTAATTAAGCTGCCTAAATAATCAGCCTCGGCAAATCTTTTTTCGTGAGTGGCATCCTCTATAATGTCTTTTTCATTACCGTGTACTATGTTGCATCGTTGTTTGTATATTTCTCTGACTTTCCTTCTAATCTCTCCTTGCTCAGAGTTTCCCTTACCCAAAAGAAGGGCGGTTCTTCTTGCCATGTTAGAAGTTATGCCTTCATTCATGCGCGTGGTAATACTTTCGAGTGAAATAACTAAATCAACCCAATAGTCATCAAGCTCGCTTCTACCAGCATATTCACTATGTTGGATGTATCTATAACTCTTACTAAATCTCCGTAGAGCCATTTCTAAATAACCTTTAGGCAAAGCTAATAATTGTTCATATTTTCCTTGAATTCTGCCTATTTCTTCTCTAGTGATCGGGTAACTGCCATAATCAGACCAGATCTGGCCAAATAAATGCCTCGTTATATCTAGTCCGCATCTTGTTTCAATACCGTCAGTTTTTGTTACAGGAGCTATGGGCATCGCTGAAAGCCAACCTGGTTTGAATAGTCTGAATGGTATTAAACATACATCATCAACCATGGGGGAGAAAGACAATGACTTCGAACTGGGTTTAGGTCTATATTGCCCATATTTTGCGGACTCAACAATGAAATCAATATCACTCTCGGCGTACCCTTTAAGATAGCTTCGAAGATCAAAATTCGGTATAACTCTTAGATCACCTATTATGAATTCTTCTTCTATCTTCCCGGTGTCCAGTCCAAATATCAGTACGTCAGTGTGAACGTTGCGAATGTTTGATACCATAGCACAAATTATATCATTGTTTTGAGGAGTAGCAAACCGATACTTCGGAATGTTAGCTCAATATGATGTAGTAGACAGCCATAAGAGATTTAGTCCGGTGGATAATATTTAGAAGAAACTAGCCAGGATATGTTATCCAAATCCAACTTGAGGAACAACATTAATGCTTTATTAATAATGAGTTCAATACAATAATATACACAATTATAATGATTCAATCTCGCTAATTACTGAATGGCTTGACTTTTCGCCTCTGTCGAACTGTGATTTATTAATTGTATATAGGAATAGTATTTTATTAACTTGTTTTGGATGATTATTAGTAAAAATTGATATATTTCTCTTATACTTACAAAGCACATCAAGCAAATATGTTTTTTCCTCTTCCGATAATGAATTAAAAATAGTTTTCCAATAATCTATTAACCCATTTTCTTTAAAGAAGAATCTATGTCGAATAAAATCATCCGGCATGTTTAATATATTGACGAATTCTTCTACATTCGAACCGAAGGCTTCATTAAAGAAGTCCTTTTCTTTTGCTACAACACCATTTGTTACATTGATGATAACATTTATCGCATTCAGGTATTTCTTATTCCAGAATTCGCCTATATAGCTTCTATCTTTTTTATCAACTGGTGAATATTTCATTGGGAAAGAAAAGCCAACTATATCTCCACTCTTTCCGTTATACAGGGATATCGCATTATTCAAGCGCTTCCAAAAGTCTTCGGGCTTGTCCTTCCAATTATACAGAATATAATTTGAAAAATGACGAACATTATTCTTAATCGCTAGCTTTGTTGCTCTTCGAAAAATATTAGTATCCTTAATATTGTCATAAGCTAATCTGAATGGCCTTACCGGAATCGTTGAAAGCATTTTTATATTTCTTTCATCTATTAGTCTTGCATCAATACCTTGATTAAAATCAACATACCTAATCATTCGCGGTTTTGGCCTATACTTCTCAATAATCGCCGATAAAAATTCAGATTGCGTTTTCAATACTTCATAAATGTCATCGGATTGTTTGATTAAATCTATAACTTCACATAGTTCACCATGAACCTTTGTATACCGCTTCAAGCTAGTAGCAAAATTTTCTAATAAATCAATTGTCTTAAAAAGCTGCTTGGAGTAGTCTACGCCAAACTTCTTACGCCTTTTTATTTTCTCTATCATTTGGTCGAATGGATTTGGACGAATATAGTCGGCAGCCCCTGTGAATCCAAGAGACCGGATATTTTCCACGATTTCTGCAAGTTTGTTAGAGTATAAAATATTATTATCCATTACGAGTAAATTGCGTTTCCGCCCATAGATTTTGTCAACTCGTTTCACTTGATCAATGATGTTGTTTGTATCTTTAAATTTCGGTTCAAGTCTTTTTACCGCGCAGAAATCACACTTATTAGGGCAACCCCGCGTTGTATAAACAAAATAATTATCTTCTGCCGGATATTTATAAGAGATGTCATCTAAAATATCGTAGTCTAGAGGAAGCGTATCAATGTCTACATTGTCGTCATATCCTAAAGCTTTTGAATGGATTAGTTGTCTCTTGATAATATTACGTACGCCAGTATCTCTTTTAAAATCAGATGTCAATAAAGTAGCGGCAATTCCCCCAATGAAAATCGAATCAGTACTAATATACTTAGAATAATGTGAAATACACTTTATTGTGATGTCATAATGGAAAGTAAATAATGTGGTGATATACACTCTATCCTTTGAGATAATCTGATTATAAGGAGCTTCTCCTTTATAAAATTCTACGATATCACCTTTGTTACGATGATATGTAGCAATTTTCATTAAGCCCAGGGGAGGGAATTTATTTTTATAATCTGGTTCGACAAGTAATATTTTTTCCATTTAGCTTTGCTGTTCTTTATTCAGAATTTTTTTAATATGCGTTCTTATTTTTATGAATTCAACTAATTTCTTTTCGTTTTTATAATATTCATGTAAAATTTTTATCAAATGATCGTAAAACCTCTTTATAGTGACAGGAAATGTAGGAATATCTTCATCAGCAAATTTAAAGAGTTCTTTATTAGCACTTATTTCGTCCTTTATCGTATTTATATCTGAGACTACTTTAGCGGGCTCGAAGTGTGTAAGTTCAATATATGCTTTAATTAATTTGTCTTTATCCTTTTTATCTCTAAAATATCTTGAAGCAACATATCTATAAGTATTAAGTCTTCTCATGAAATCAGCGATAATATGCCTAAGTGGAATTGATTGTTCATCTATTTTAAACCAATCTCTACGAGCATTATCATTAAGCTTTTCAGAGTGAATAAGCATCTCTCCGGTTACTCCGGTAAGAGCCTGAGTAAGCTCTCTGACAGTTGTTACATATTCAGTTTTACTACGTACTACATCCGCTGCAATAGAGTATTGATCTCCCATTAACACATTTTTAGAACGTACATAAATTCCGTGTATCTTATCTTTTCGCCCTCTTACCTTTTTATTGAACGAGAACCACAAGATACCTATCTTATCACCTGGTACTCCTTTTTCTTTTTCGGGATATTGCAAATGCCAAAACGCGATTCCTGATTCAAGTATATCTTCGTCAGTATATGGTTTATACAATTTTTTATTGTTATATTTTACGTTTAAAGAAAATTTATCAAGGCTTTGACACATATATTTTTCATATTCATCTTTTATCTTTTTTTGACTCTTAAATTCCTTGGAGTACTTCAGAGGGAGCACCAAACAAAGTTTCTCTTCGAATTTAGGATCTTCTATCAATTCAGAAATTGCATCTTTATACCCAAAGATTTCTACCTTGAAAAAATGGTTATTAACATTTCCTCTATATGTATCAGTAGAGGTATCCGCTATTTTGTTTATCATATTAACGAAATCAGGTTCTTCTCCAAGATTGAGTAAATCATTGAATTCTTTCCCTTTCCATTCAAATATCTGAATTTCGTTTGATCCTTTAAGTTTATTAGTAAACACTAAACGCTTACATGAGGGCATTGCAGAAAGTCTACCGATTCCTCTAAAACCAATTTGATTCTTGAATTTTGATTTTTTTGAACTTCCTATGGTTGTCATTTCATTTAGGAATTCTTCTTTCATAATTCCATAGCCATTGTCCAATATCTGGATATACCGTTTTTCCCTATCTATGCGAATATTTACAAGAAAGTCTTCAATCGGCTCTAAATTATCTACATCAATTGCCCAATTATATGCATCTACTGAATTTTGCACGTATTCTCTGAAGATAATTATTGGATCTTCATATAACGCTGATGTTATAGTTTCTAATAGTCTAGGGCCAATAACAGGGTTAATTCTGATTTCAACCATAATAATTCTCCCATGTCATGATATTTAAACTATGTTAATACCATAATATTCAAATTTCGAAATTAACCAGCCATATTTCTGAGCTGTTTTTTTATTTTCCGTATCACTGTCTGCAACTAATTTTTCATATTTGGTTTTCAATATATTTTTTACACCTTGTGTTGTTAACAGGTGGTCAAGGGTTTTTGTTGAGAATTTTTCAGTTTCATAGTGATGTCTGATAAAATCTAAGTATTTAATTTTGTCTTGATCTTCTGTAATATAATCGAATTTGATCAATTTTTTAGATACGTAGTTTTCTATTTCGTTCATGTAGATTATTCTTGGGAAAATAGCATTATTTCTCTCTAGTTTGTATACATCAATAATAGCGGGGCCAATAAAAAACCCTTCAGCTGTACTACCTTGAACCCTCCCAGCTGTTATGACTCCTCTCAAAAGCATTTTAGATTCAATAAGTGTACGCCACTGAATGATTGATAATATTTTGCACAGCTGATTAATTTGTCTTAGACTCGTTACAATAACAAATCCATCACCTAGCTGTATATAATCTAATTTCCGTTTGGCAACTAATCTATAACATGCATTGCTTACATACGCCTGAGTCTGTGACATAATATTTAGTACTTTTTCAGCATTGTCTTTATCTTTGGCTAAATCGGTTATCCCTAATATATCAATGAATGCCACCAATTTATCGTCATATCTCCTTCTTATGGGAGCTTTAGTAGGAACCTTAATTTTTTCGGCTTCTTCTATCCATTCCGTAATTTTATTATCAATTTGTCTCAATTTCGCACTCCCACAAAACCGTAAAAGCAACATTCTGCTTGGTTGGACTTGTTTATAATTCTAGCCTTGCTGGCGTATCAACATTGTTAATTGCTTCACATCGGAATTATAGCACCGCATTTATTAATTGCAATAAAGAGAGTCTAGATTTGTTGAAGGGGGCTTAACGATAAATTCTACCAGATAAAAATGCGTAACAAGGGACTAGAAAACCGATATTCAAGCGAGAGCCACACATTGATTGGTATTTTCGCTTATAAAATGACGAAAATATGAATAAAGGCACTAGTATTCTATTGAAAATGGGTATAATATTTTGAACAGATTGGTGAAGGGCATTTAACAATGCCTAAAAGGGAAGATGAAAGCTTCAGACAAATACGATACGGTGGACACCCACCGGGTTGTACTTGCGCTGAATGTGTCGAAAGAAGACTAAAAAGATTAAAAAAAGCTAAAAAACCTTCTAAGCTTCGACTCTCAAATTGGTTAATAGCATTAATATTTATATTTGCTCTTTCTAGCTGCGGTTTGGTCATTAGTCTATTTATTGAAAGTTATATTCCGTTTTGGCTACTTTTCGGATTCTCCTTTGTGTTTTCTATCGAGAAATGGTTTTCTTATGTAACTAGGAAATACAAATGGGTTGGAATTCCATATAGACTTCTTCTGAACCTTTCTATACTCTCATTGCTTGGCCTTACTATATGGTCTGGTGTATCGCTGTTTACTCAGCAATTTATGCAAAATCCTGTTGCAAGCAGCATAGTATTTGTATCGGAACTCGTAATATTTATCTGGTTGTGCAGAGTCGTCGCAAGAAATAGCTGGCGAAAACCAAGTATGAAACTAACGGTAATTTCCTTAATATGCTTATTCCTAATATTTTCCTTTGCTGGCGTACAACCAATGGCTGGTTATAAGGATACAGCTATTGGTAAGATTACGAATTTCATAGATGAACAAAGGCTTAAGGCTGAGGAAACAAGAATCACTGAAGAAAATAGAAGGGCCACAGAAGAGGCAGAAATGGATGCTGCCGGAGTGGTTGGCGAATATGATTTTTATAAAGATTATGTAGTTTTGTTTAATGAATTCAGGTCTGAAAATGGCAAACAACCTCTGATATTTGATGCCACGTTGAATAAAATAGCTGCAGATAGAGCCACTGAAATATCACAGCCAGGTAATTTCAGCCATGAAGGGATTAAGAAATATAATTTGGGTGAAAATATAGCTATGATGGCTTATTCCTCTGATTCTGCTGGTGATTTAATTGAATTATGGGCTAGTTCGCCTGGCCACAGAAGCAATATGCTTTCATCTAGCTATCATAGGACAGGTTTCGCTAAGAATGGGAGATATGCAGTTCAAATATTTGATTAATAGTCAAACGATGGATTTTAGCTATTGACAAATATACATAACCAAGGCTATTATTCACAACACGTTTTTATGGAGCAATATTTTGGAGCCAAAATATAAAATAGGACAGAAAGTTACAGTTAGAAAACTCAAATCCAATTCGTCAGCCTTGAGAGACTCTGAAATAAGCCAGCATGCGAATAAAACTGGTATAGTAACCAATCATTATTCTATATGCCCTAACTGGGGCAAGGTTTTTTACATTTACACTGTACAAATTGGCCAAAGCCAAAAGGATATTGCTTTACATGAAGATGAGATCAAGTGACGAAGAGTTAAAATGACTAAAGGTAAACTTTTATGAAGCCTCCAAGTAATTTACCATTTACTTGCTATGTGCTTTTCTATGTTAGCCAAATCATCCATAACTAAGCTCTCAAATTTCTTAGAGATAATCTCTTTCAATTCTACTGCGTCAGACTCTTCATAGTCCTTAGGTTTTAGGTATTCCTTTTGATATATAGCCAGCCATTTCAAACCAAGTTTTCTCTCTGATTTATTAAATAGTTTAGCGTCCATCATAGCGATATTATGCAATTTAGTCCGAAGCTGATTGTCTCCAGGGCCAATATATAGTCTCAGTGTCAACTTTTTATAATAATTACTGAACTCGAAAAGTAATATCCTGTTGCCTGTTCCCCAACCTTCGCCTTTTTTAGGAACAAGATTGTCCAACTTTCGGGATGTAAACCTAATAACTGTTTTACCAGCACCATCCAAAATAAGTTCATCATGTTCTTTAATGATATCTTGTATAATCTCACTAACTTCAAATTCAATGTCAGGTTTATACTGAAATATGAGGTCAAGTGCTTGCTGATGTTTTTGGTATATTTTTTTACAAATATCTTCGATTTCAGAATTAGGCATAACATACCTCCTTAAAATTATGCAGTACTGAGTTAAAAAGTCGTAAACACTATTACTTAATGAATTTTTCCTTGATTCTAATAATCTTTTTAATATTGAGTATACCGTGGAATAATCGAATATTATCCAATTCTCTGTATCGCTTGGAGTGAGACTCTCAGGAGTCAAATATATAAATAATTTATGGTATCTAGGAAATTCTTTTGTGACTAAATCATAATATCTTTTTAATTGATCATCATGCTCCATAGTTTCTATTTTGTTTTCTATGGTCACAACAAATTTATTTGATTCAGAGATTACCAATAAATCTATCCTATTCCATTCTCGACGAATTTCAATGTCATCCAAATTAAAAACTTCAATATCAAAGAAAGTAACTTCACTTTTAATTGTCTCTCTGTTGTTTGAAAATACGTATTTCAGAAATAATCTTAAGAACTGATCTCCAAATCCATGATTGGATTTAGGATTCATTAACCAGGCCAAAATGTTACTATGCCTGATTTCTGCACGAACTGCATCTAAAGTTTGGAATACATTGAACTCGGCCAGAAATGACTCTATTTTTTCTAGTTCATCGTTCTGTAGCAGAAATTTTTCTAGTGCTATTTTTTCTTCCAAATTGACTCCTTTCACTTCACTCTATCTTATCCCTCTTAGCTATATTATGCCTCGCACATAATAGTTGGATATTTTCTGCGACTAACGAAGAGCCACCCTTTGAATAGGGTATGATATGATCAAAATGGAGATTATCAGTACTACCGCATAAAACACACTTGCCTTTGTCACGCTTCCATACCGCCAACTTGACCGGAGGCGGTATCAATCTATCATGGTCAAGAGTGACTTCTCGTTGAATATGTTGGTTACTGTCTGCCTGTTCTTCAGCTAGTTGTAGTTTAAATTTGAATACTGATCTTGCGTTGCTTTCTTCCTGCCAAGCATCTAGCAGTCTAAATAAGCCATTGTATACCCATATACCTGCGTGTAGCTTTTCATAGACTGTTACTAGTCCTGGCTTATATTTTTCTTGAGCATATCTTAATGCAGCCTTATAGAATAGGCCGTTCTGAGTCAAAGTACCACCAGGATTGTGCATTGGTTGATTAATAACCTTAGGGATAGGGTTCTCCAATGTCTTTGGGACATCATGACCTTCATATATCAAAATACGGCCATCATCCTCAATTCTATCTGCATAGGGAGCATTCGGTCTTAAACTCATTAATATAACACTAATATCTCCACGTAAATGGTAATTCATACCACGTTGGAGATTCACTCCTTCGTGAGTACACATTTCCAAATATGATATAACGTCTCCAGGCTTCATTACTCTTTCAATGAGGGTTGGTGTAGAACAAGTTGGTTTCCCCACATGACGTGCACTCAGTGTAGAACTTGTTTTTTTCTTTTCGCAGCTTCATTTTGATATTGCACTTTGGGCATATCTGTTTGATTGGTGTATTCTCTTTACACTCATCACATTTAAAATAATAACCGTATTTCCCCCCTATAATATTGAGCTTTGTACTATTACACTTTCTGCAATGAAAATATGCGTGTGTATAGGTCTGCCTGTTAGGCTGTGCTAGCGGAACAGGCACGTTGTTTTTTAGAATCTGAGGTACAAATGGCGAATGAGATTTAATGAGGAACTGGCATATTTCTTCTCTAATGTTATCACTTAATACAAATGGCCGGAAGGATAGACTGAGAAATCCCTTTTCTTTTTGGTAACCCCTAATAATCTCGTTTATTTTATCCGGTATAAGGTCGGCTTTGCAGACATTATCTAAACGCGCTTTAGAAGGCTGCTGAATGATACCTGCGTCAGATATTGCTACAAGCACGTTAAATGGTAGTTTATTAAAAGTACGCTGAATACCCATATCTTTTGGGAGTTCTGGACCTAATGCACCCAAATATTTCTTTAAGAAATCACGTTGTCTTTCGGCTTGTTTGACCGGAGAAGGCATGCCTTGTGAAAACTTGAATTGTCGGCTCCACTCTCCCCGTTCATTGATCGTTACTTTACCAGTTATACTTTTACTCTCAATGATAATCATTCCGTATTTATGGATAATTAAATGGTCGATTTGGGCAGAATCACCATCAAATTCAAGCCGTATTCCATTTAAGACAGAAACGTTTGGATCGTCTCCAAAAGCCCTTCTCAAATAGAATGCCATTTGTTTTTCGGCATCTAATCCAGCTTGTACGAACTTGTCGTCTGTTTTAATGGTATCGGGTTCTTTAAAAATCAAAGCATTATCTCCGAATATTAATACACCGAAGCAAGGCAAACTGCCAGAATCACGTTTGAATTATAGCACTGCATTTATTAATTGCAATAAAGGGAGTCGAGACTCGTTGAAGGGTACTTAACGGTGAATTCTTCCTGATAACGAATTGAAGACTAAGGGACTACAAAACCGATGCTTACTTTAAGTACCCCTTATTAGCAGGCGTTTAAGTAATTCTTTTAGTCCCACCACTCATCTCTATGCGTAGAGTTTTTGGGTGACTGGGGGCTAGTGATAAGAGGATCATAAATAAAAGACCTTTGTGTGTTACACAGTTTTTTTAAAACTTTATTCTCATACTTTATAAGTATAAGAATTGTATATTTCCCTTTCTTGCACTCCTCAAATTGTTCAGGCTCAAGATGAAATGTGTGCTCTACGTTGACTCCAGGAAAATAGATCGTGGGAGCTAAATCAGCATGTGAGTGTTTTAATGATATTCCAATGTCTTTGTTAATAGACGTATATAGACCACACAAAACGGATACCCTATCCGCTGGCAAGCTACCCGTATTTTGAATATGTAATACAATATATGGATTATCTTTTTTAGCAATCATCAGTGGTTCCTCAGGTTCACCCACAATTGTGAGGAACGGTCTTTGTGTCTCCCTCGTCAGGTTTAGTGATTGAATAGAAATCCAAATAGCAAATAAAACGAGTACAATAGATGCCCATGATAAGAAGGCTTCAACTCCCAGAGGTGAAAAGATAGGGAGTCCCACTCCTAAAACAAGCCCAGCGAAAATCAAAACCATGATTAACGCCTTTATCCAATTGACATTTCTAAACCTATGTCTTATTAATTCCTTACACATAAAGTAAACTCCTTTTGATAGTACCCCAAAAAGTCTAATAAATCTACATATATAACGATAAAGTTTATCATTTCTACGGGGATATCCTTCGTATTAGCTTAATCACTGGCTACGTACGTATGAAAGTATCTTTTCTTCCCCAACTCCGACTGTCGATACGAAATATCCCGGTGACCAGACAATGTTCTTTGCCCAGTAAAACCTCTTCAAACTACTAAATCGTTTTCTCAATCGGCTACTGCTCATTCCTTTCATACGCCCTATAACCTCACTAACCGAGTATTTTGGCGGTATGATAATTACCATATGGATATGGTCACGGAGTATGTTGTACTCAACCATTTCACACCCAGGCATTTCAGTCAGTATTTCAGGTAATATGTCAGTTAATTTCTTCCTTATAACAGCTGTCAGAATAGGACGGCGATATTTAGTTAACCATGTTATATGGTATTCTGTCCGGTATGTAGTGTGCCCCAGTCGTTGATTTTCCATTTTATTTATTATCCTTCCATGCACCCACGGGCAAGCCCGTGGAACTCAGGCCCTTTAGACGTTTCTTCTAAAAGTTCATTCATATGTTTAAATTAGCAATTTACCAGAGTCATGATCATAGCTAGGTTAACTTTTAGAAGAAAATGGTAGCTCAATCTTCAAACGATAGACCTGTCCACTGTTATCTATGTCCCCTGCAACCTTAATTGTACCTGACTTACTAACGCTCACTTTACTAGACTTTTTGCCTATGCGTCCTATAACGTCCAACAACTCCAACTGACCTAGGTAATTATATACAGTTTTTAATGGTATCCTCGTGTTTTCTGAAATAGCCTTAGCTGTAAGAGGTTTATCAATTAGCGCCACTAGAATCGCTGCACGCGTCGATGGAATGCAGTTAAACGCTAGACGCTGAACATATGGCTGCCATTTTTTAATCCCCAGCAGCATTAAACCTCGTGCAATACGGCTGAATCCCTGGGCTAAACGTGTCCCTACTTCCGGTGTCGGCATAGACTCGAGATTCTTAGTCTGAGCATTGATGTGCACTGGAGATCGGCAAAGGGCCACTGTATTAGCCCATTCTGCAATTATTCTACGCTCCGCCCTGTCCAGCTTAATTTGGTCGGTTTTTGCAGTCTCTGCTGCGTTGGTCATTAGTGATCTAACTTTCTCCCTCAATTCTGCTCTAATCCTGGGCAAGCGAGGATTATTACGCAGCGCATGAATCGTCATTTTCTTACGGTCACCTGAAATCCATCTTAGGTCGATGAACCTTTCTCCTAACATGCCCTCGATTTGCCTCTGGGACTCAGCAATCGGGGTAGTAGCCAACATCCAATCAAAACGTGCTTTTTGATGAACTCGACCTTCCCGAGTCCCAAAATCGGAATCAAGGAAACCGTCAGCAACATTACGGAGTAATCCGAAAACCTCAAGCCGAACGTCTCTGCGGCTAACCATCAAGGCCGCTAAGTCTTTCATTATGACCCTTTTACGATTAATCCTTTCTAATAATCTCTCTCCACCAATTAATCCACCTCTTATTGAAGCCGGTGTTATAGCTTCCATGGTTGTTGAGCCTGGGCTACTTATGAGCGCTCTTAGCAACTCTGTCTTTCCAGAACCGCTAGCGCCGATAACCCTGACCCATAACATTTCTCCTTTCAGGTAGTGAGCAGCAGCAACCCCGAGGATAATCCGGAATCCTTGCCAATCTTTGATCTCAAAGTATTTTCCGAACAACTCCTCGGTGTTACGTAATTTTTTTCGAATTGGTTCTGTGGTCTCTTTCATTTCAGAAACTCAACGGTTCTATTTAGTATTCTGGGGCTTCTTCTTTTCAGTGAATTTTTTAACTGCTTCTTTTAGCTCATCCCACGTCATCACCGGGTTAGTGCCTTTCTTTGCCATATATTCCCCGAATGCCCGTAGCTTAGCTTTCTCTTCTCTCTCCACCTCGCCGAACATCCCTACTGTGGGCTTCCCTTGCTCATCCATCTCGCGAAGCCTCTCATGGGTTGCTCGTAGGGCAGCAGCCCTAATGTCTAAATCTGAGCATGGTCGATAGTCATTCCTCTTCGTAGGCATCCTATACCTCCTTTATTGGCATTTTTTATCACCATCACCATCACCATCACCATCACCACCATTATACCACAACATGACGACTTGTCAAGTCCAAAGCCCTAGATAGGAGGTAATATCTCTAAGCAGCACCTTGATCTCGTAATAATAAAACGCTTGACCTTGTCCTCAATTTGATTATCGTCGCACTAGAGACAAAGTACTTGAAGGAGGACAAAATGACCTGGACGTGCAACTGCGGATACCAGAATGAATATACACCCGACAAACAAAAGCTCAAATGTAAGCGATGCAAGGCAGTCTATTGGGTAAGAGGCCTACACGTGGATGGTTCACCGATGCTAGCTCTTATTCAACACAAAGAGGATCAGGATTCTTTCAATGTCACTCAAACCACTGGCCAGCAACGAGATGGTCCTGGTCAAAAACCATCCTGATATCTACTTCGCCTTTTTCGTATTTCGCTTTATAGTGAACTAGGATATAACCGCCCTGCTCCTCAATTCTTAGGAACTCTTTAGATTCGTAAGCACCAAGCTGGCCGCTTATCTGGGTAGCAGCCTCATCGAGTATTTCTTGGGTCACCGCAGTCTTGAATTCGGGGTTACCATACTGGGTGTATTTCGCCAGGTTGTTTTCACTCAGACCCTGTAAAGTCATCTCTGTCGCCGGATCAGCATAAGCTCGTACAGTACCCTCATCGATAGTTGATGGTGAGCTAGATTGGCAGCCAACAACGGGTAACAGTATCAGAATGCTAAACGCAACTATTGTTAAAAATCTTCTCATTAGGACCTCCCGTTGACGACATACCGTATCGCGCAATGAATCCATTTTACTCCTGAAAAATTGCTGGAGCAATTGTATAATATAGTATATAGTAGATTACTAGGGTATGATAATGGATTTCAATGAATTAGCAAGTTATTTGTCGGGAATCAAACCTATTCTTGAAAATAGTGTTGGTCTGGCTGTTTTCGCTAAAGAAAGGGCTAAATTTGAATCCTGGCTGAAGGTGGAAGTATGCGGTTTATTAGCAAAGCACTGTGCTCAAGTTATACCTGAAAAGCAAAGAGTGGATGTAGTCGCTGATGAATGGGGAATTGAACTAAAAACTGTTAACACGAATATTAGGTATGAAGGAGTACAAATTAAGTCACGCCCCATAACTAAGAACACTCAAGGCGTCATTAATGATATCAATAAGCTCCGTCAGATGAATATGCAAAAGAAAGCTGTTATTTTTATAGTATTTCCCATTGAACATGAAAACAAAAAATGGCAAGTACAACTCCAAAGAATAAAGCAGGAATTGACTACCCTAAAGATGCTCCCCTTTACTTTTAACGGAGGTGTAATCAAAGGGGTTATCTATTTGGGACTAGTTTAATATTCCTCGCAGGTGGCACTCATAAGCCCTTGGTCGCAGGTTCAAATCCCGCCGCTGCCAGTTCTTTTTACCCCCCCAACTCTTAACAACAGCCAGATTTGACAAATCCGGCTCAAATGGGCGATTATATACCCGGAGTT
>Ga0315537_1001800_pt1 | contig 16680 bp, 19 predicted proteins | sample SalMarSW160270MG_FD_203091 | JGI IMG/M metagenome (GOLD analysis project Ga0315537, IMG submission 203091) | Salt marsh sediment microbial communities from the Plum Island Ecosystem LTER, Massachusetts, United States - Salt Marsh Sediment SW1602-70 ... | reverse complement strand
ATCTCTCAAATCTACATTTAATATTTTAGCTAAATTTTCCAATGCTTCTCCTCTAATTTTCTTTCCAAACAACCTATTTATTATTCTCATTTTAATTTTGGTTTATTTTTAAAAAATCATATTTATCTTTAGATATGAGAGTGTCTGTTTCATAAAGAGTTTGTAATTTTGAAAGTTTTTTAGAAAGATTTCTAAATCTTTCATTTACTGATTCTGCATTATTTCCTGTATACAAAATTGCTTTATTTTGGTAAATTTTTAATAATTCATCTAGTTCAATCTCGCTTTTAGAAACTTCATCTTCTCTGATTTTTTTAACTAAATTTAGAAAAGTTTTGTTAAATTCTCTATCTTTAGCATTATTTTCTAGTATATTATAAGATGTTATATTTTTCATTAAAAAAGAGTAGTATTATCCATTTATAAATTTTACTATTTGTTACTTTTATAGAGTGAGAACAATATACAAATATTTATAAATGAGAGATATTAGAGAGAATTATGGGAAATAAAGAATTAGAAACCATATTGAAAAAATTAAAGGAAACTAACTCAGAAGTGCGAATTCATCATCCAAGCCAATACTATCTAGGTAAAATTGATAAAATAACTAAAACTGCAATTCTTCTTAGGCCACATGTTGTTTATGAAAGTATAAAAATGAATGAGGTAGATTATTTAGAAAGAGCTAGAATTGAAGAAGAAGTCGCAATTCCTCTTTCAAAAAGAGCCATAATTCCTACAAAATTAAAAAAGAATTATATTGAAGAATTTGTAAAATCAATTAATTACTCTAGTTGGAAATTAATAAAAAAGCCTCAATTAAGAGCTGCTTTATTTGAAGGTTACCTCTTACCTAATGAAGAAGAAATTAAAATATTAGAAGCACAAGGACCAAAATATTTTAATCCAGAAACAAAAAAAGAAGATAATGCAAAAAATACGGATAGTTTAGGTAAAATAGGTTTTAAGTATCCAAATATAGGGGATTCTAAAGAATAAAATAAACAAAAATCATGAAAAACAAAAACTCCAAAACAATCCTAATTTTTATATTCTTTTTTTTATTAGGAATTTTGTGTGCAAGTATTGCTAATTCTTATGATTCTAAATTTGAAAATCCAATGCCTTTAAATTCTCTTTTTTTAGATTTTTCATTAGCAAAAACCCCTTCTAATTTCATAAATAGAGAAGATATTTTAGTATATGAAGATAAAATAATAATAAATATTGAAGATGCCAGCATTAGTAAATATGCTTCAACAGGAAGCATGGAGCCTTTATTAGATGAAAATAGTAATGGAATAAGAATAATTCCTTTATCAGAAGAGGATATTTCTATTGGAGATATAATAACTTTTGAAAAAAATGGAGATTTTATAGTGCATAGAGTAATTAATATTGGAATTGATGAAAAGGGAACTTATTTTATAACAAAAGGAGATAATAATTCTACCTCTGATGGAAAAATAAGATTTGAAGATATTAGATATCTCACTATTGGAATTTTATGGTAATTATCTAAAAAACAAATAACTCAATCCAATTGCTATGAAGATTCCTGCTGAAATATATGGCATTGCTGGATAGTATTTCTTTTTCTCTGCAAAAAAGAACAGAAAACTAAGTCCTAATGCTGCTCCTAAAATTACTAATAATGCAGGTATAATTGTTTCTGGAAAAGTCTTCATCATAACTCCTGCTGCAATTATAGGAAATATAACATCTCCCCCTCCTAAAATAGCAACTCTTGCTCTGACTTTAGTTTTTTTTAATTTTGATTTCTTTAATTTCTTTAATTTTTCTCTAGTTTTTTTAGAAATATATGGAACAAAGAAACCTGAAAAGACCTTTAATTTATTAATCTGAAATTTAGCCATTTTCTGCATTATTCCTGATTTCCATACAGCCCACATATCATAAATAGAAATTATAATCAAAAGCCCAATAATTGTCCAAATATTTAACAAAGGAACAAAAACAGCAGCAATTCCTGGATAAATAAATAATTCAGTAATATTATGCACAAAAAAATTCTGTCCATATACTTTTACAATTGCTAAAGGAGCAGCTAAAAGAAAAACAATTAAAGTAATGTAAGGAAAAGTTGGAATAAAAGATTGAAAAGAGATTACTAATGCAATTATTACTACAATCAAAAACCACAGTTTCAATAAAAATTCTGCTTTAAAATGAGTTAAAAGAAGCAAGAGTCCTATTGCAATTACAAAAGCTATAAGAATTGAAAAAAACATTTGATTATACTCTTTATTATCCTCTATTTTTGGAGAATCTAATCCTAAAGGCAATTCTTTTTGACTATAATGATCAATCACATATAATCCAATGAATTGAGTTACTAAAAACATCAAAATCAAAATAATTGTAATTTTTAGATTATGTTTCATCTTTTTCTCCTTTTTTTACTTATTTTCTCTCCTTTTTTTATAAAATTCTTAAAAAATCTAAACTCTTTTAATAAATTTGGAATTGTCCATAACAGAGCAACAAATCCAATTATAAAAATATAAACAGCATAACTATCTTCTGTATCTGATAAAAAAGGTTGTCCTGTAATTGCGTAATAAATTATTGAAACTCCTGCATAAAGAAGAATTATTGAAAGAAATTTGTCGATTATGTCTTTTGGCTCATGGATTATTCTTTTTTCTGCAAAAAGAACTGCTAAGTAATACACAATAAAAATTCCAATGATAATTAAAAATCCTAAATCCATTTTCTCTTTTTATTTGAGTAGAAAGAAAAAAGAGTTTTTAAAGTTTTAAATCACTTTTTGTTTAAATATTTCTTATATGAATCTATTGCTTTTCTCATGTCATTTCCTACAGTTTCCCAATCCCTGTTTATTGCTAAGGCATCTTGCTCTTGAGGAGTTAAATATCTATTCTTCCTAGAAAAATTAGAAATAGTGTAATCTCCTGCTAAATTAAATATTGTTCCCATTCCTTTAATAAAGCTTGAGTTTAAAAGGCGTTTTATTAGTTTCATAATAAAAATAATATATCAGTATTTATAAAAATAATTATGTTCTATCCTTACTTTAGTCTAACTGTCTCTAAAATTCTCGGAACATTTGTTTCTATTCTATTTAGTTTGTATAAAGCAGAAGCTAAATCCAATGATTTTGAAATTTCTCCATGATTTATTATAACTCTTTTGGGTTTTGGCCTCATATTATTAAAGAAAGAAATTATCTCATTTCTTCCTGCATGAGCAGTAAATCCAGTAATAGTATTTATCTCTAAATTAATTTCTACGATTTCTTCTTTTCCATCAACAACCATTTTTGTTTCTTTTATTCCTTCCTGAATTTGTCTTCCCAAAGAACCAATTCCCTGATAACACACAAAAACTATAGAATTATTTTTATTTCCTGCAAATTCTTTTAGATATTCAACTGAAGCTCCTCCAACAAGCATACCAGAAGTAGCTAAAACAATACAAGGCCCTCCCTCAACAACTTCTTTTCTTTCTTGAGGTGAACCAACTCTTGAAAAAATATCAGAAGTAAAAGGATTTTTATCCTGAAAAACCTCTGATTTTAATTTGCTGCTTAAAAAATCAGGATAAACTGTATGAATTGCATTAATATCCCAAATCATTCCATCAATATAAACTGGAACTTTCTTCATTTTTCCTGTTTTTATTGCATCTTCAATAACTAACATACTTTCTTGAGCTCTTCCTAATCCTAATTCAGGAATTAAAACTTTTCCTCCTCTCTCAATAGTTCTATTTATTGCATCAATAAATTCTTCTTCTGATTTTGCCCTTGGAGGAAGAATGTCATTTTTTGAACCATAAGTTGATTCTGTTATTACTGTTTCTACTCTTGGAAAAGTTGCAACTGCAGAATCTAATAATCTTGTTTTAGAATATTTATAATCTCCAGCATAAAGCAAATTATGAGCCCCATTTCCTATATTTAAATGAACCATTGCTCCTCCTAAAACATGTCCAGAATTATAAAAAGTCAATCTAACATCAGGAGTGACATCTGTAACCTCATTATAATTTAAACATATACTATGTTTTACCATTTCTTTTATGTCTGTTGAACTAAACAAAGGAGTTGAAGCTTGTTTATATGCAACACCAATAAAATCCAAAGAAAGTAATGCAGAAATATCTCTTGTAGGAGCAGTCATATAAACAGGTCCTTTATATCCCATTTTATAAAGATAAGGAAGTAAACCAACATGATCTAAATGCGCATGACTTATTATTACTGCATCTAATTGAGAAATATCAAATTCAGGAACATTGAAAAAAGGAAATTTATCAGAGCCTGATGAAGCAACATCAATTCCACAATCCAATAAAACTTTTGAATTTGGAGTCTGTAAAAGTAAACAGCTTCTTCCAACTTGTCTTGCTCCACCTAAAAAAGTCAATCTAATCCAAATATCTGCTTTCTCAGGATTCCATTCTTCATAAATCTTTTTTCCAATTGAATTTAAAAATCTTCTTCTATAATTATTATTTGCAAATAAAACTTCCCTGACACTCTCTGTTATTTTTGATTTTATTGCAGGACTTCTCTGAATCTGTGGAGTCCATAGAGTTGTCTTTTTTATTTCATCTAAAATAGAACCCTGTTTTCCAATAACCATTCCTGGTTTTTTTGCTTCTATAAGAACTATACTTCTATAAAAATCAAAAAGAATCTCTGTTATTTCTGCGTCATTTGGAACAATTTCTCTTATTTTCTTTTCAGTTTCTTCTTGTGAAGGAAGAATTTTTTGATCTGCTCTTAATTCTATTCTTTTTTTGATTTCATCTACAATTTCCTTTATTTTTCCTTCACCTTCTTTGAAGAATCTTTCATTATCTGTGTAAAGAACAATATTTGCTCCTTCAAAATTTGCGTCAGTTACTTCTCCATGAAGTCTTTCTTTTATGCTTTTTAGAATATCCAATTTATTTACCTCTTATTTTTATAAATTGTATGCTAAAAATCTTAGATTTTTTTGTATCCATTTTTTTAAAATTATAACCTATACTTAGTAATTTGGCTTAATCTCTTTTTCTACAACTTTTTTTATCCCCTCTTTTGTTATTGTAAAAACATCAATTCCAAAACCACTTCCAACATCTCTCTGTGTTGAAGATTTTATTGCTTCAATTGCTAATTCAACTCCTTCTTTCACTGTCATGTTTTCTTTATAGTGTCTTTCTAATAAACCTAAAACAAAAGGCATACCACTTCCAAAATTAGCATCATAATCCTCAACTTTTATTAAACTTCCAGCAGGCTCAACAGTATAAAGTTCTATTGTTCCATCTTCATTAACTCCTCCTAAAAGAGAACCAACTTGTTGAGGAATCATAGAAGGCTGTCTTATTCCTGAATATGCAATTTGAGTTAATAAACTAGCTGCTTGACGAACACTAGGACGAGATCTTGAACGAAGTTCTTTTAATCTTAATTCAGCCCCTATTAATTTAGGAACTCTTTGAATATCTCCTGCAATTCCTGAACCAGCAAAAACAAGATAATCATTTATTTTAAAGACTTTTTCTCCCCTCTTTGACATAATAATTGTTCCTGCTGTAATTTGTCTGTCAGCAGCCATTACAACTCCGTCTTTACAAACAATACCAAGAATAGTTGTACCTGATTTCAAAATTGATTTCTTTAATTCTTCATCCATTTTTAAACATTAAGAATAATTTCTTAAAAATATTGAGTAAGATTGTTTTATAAATTTTTTGGTTTTTGGAATAGTTTAACTTTCTTTCTTTGAAATTCCTGAAATCTTTTTTAATCTTATAATATTATCTACAAATCCTTCTATTTTCTGCTCATGGCTCACAATAATCATTTGTTTGGCATCTAATTGCTGTAAAACATCTCTCATTTTATCTAACTGCTGTTCTGAAAAACCATCAGTTGGTTCGTCAAGAATTACTAAATCTTTTGTTTTTATTTTGCTTAATAGAGAATTTATAACCTGATTTAAAGAAAGTCTATATGCAAGAGCTACTGCTGTTCTCTCTCCTCCTGAAAGATAAGCATAACTTATTTCATAATCTTGATATTCAATTAAAGGAGTAAAATCATCTGTAAGCTGAACATTAAAATTATCTGGAACAAGCATACTAAACCACTCTGCAAAAAGAGTAGAAAATTCTTTTTTAAGCTTCACCATTACATTTTTTTCAATAGTTGCTATAAGAGATACAAATTTCTTAGATAACCAATCCTCTAATTTAATGAGGTTGTCCAATTGTTTTTTAATTTCTTCTGTCTTTTTTATGTTGAATTTTAATTCTTCTATCTGTCTTGAAAAAACATCAATTTCTTTTTTTAATTCTGCAACTTTTATTTCTGCTAATTTTTCTTTTCTTAGAGCTTCTTCTAATTCACTTTGCTTTAATTGGAAAATATTATCAAATTTTTTTAATTCAAATACTGATTTTTCTAGAGAAGCCATATGTGAATTTAGAAGTTCTAAATCTTTTTCAATTAAGTTGTTTGAATTTAGTAATTCTTTTATTCTCTCTTTTTTCTCTTTAATTCCCTCAAACTTGATTTTTAATAGATTCAATTCCTGAAGTTCTTTTTCATTTAGAGATATTTCAGTTTCTATTTTTAAAATTCTCTCAGATATTTTTTGTTTTTCTAATCTTAAATTCTTTATTAAAGAAACATTCTTAGCAGTATCTGATTCAAGTTTATTAACTACATTAGATTTATAGACTGGACTAACATCCTGCAAACAAGTTGGACAAATTTCTACATGAGTTATCTTAGTTTTTATTTTTTCATTATCTGCATTCTTTATATCTAAGGAAGTTATTTGAGAAGTTATTTCTAAATTTTCTTCATTTAATTTTCTTTTTTCTTCTTTTCTTAAAAGAATCTGCTCTTCTAACTCTCTTATTTTATTTTCATTAAAAAAAGATTCTTCTAGTTGATTTATCTGATTTTGTATTTCTTCTATTCTCTTTGAATTATTCAATATAGTTTCTTTTTTATTAGAAATCATTATTCTACTTTTTTCTATTTCTTGCTGAAGAGTTCTTTTTTCTTCAATTTGAGCTGAAACTTGTTCTTTTTCTTCTTGTATTTTTTTTCTATCTTCTGTTTTTAAAAATAATTCTTTTTCAACTGAAGACAAATTATAATGCTTTGTTTCTAATTCATTTTCTTTTGAAACAATTGTCAATTTATCCTGCTCTAAATTCGCTGTTATTCCTTCTTTTAATCTTCTTTCTTCTCTAATTTTAATATTTATTAAAGAAACATTTTCTAAAATTCTCTTATATTTATCTATTCCGAAAACATGCCTTAGAGTATTAATTCTCGTTTGAGGATCTTCAAGAATTATTTGCTTCATTTCTTCTTGAGGAGTATAAACTGTAAATTTATAAAGAATATTTTGTTTTTTTGCAAACTCTCTTGGATAATCCAAAAGTGTTAAAACACGGTTTTTTAATTCTGTGACAGCAATCTCTTCTTTTTCTCCATCTACTGTTATAGAACAATAATCCTGAGAAACTGTTTTTCCTCTTTTTAAAGTTCTTTCTATAATCACTTCTTTTCCATCCACCTCAAATTCTATAAGAACTCCCCCTTCATCTTCTCCATTTCTCAATAAAGAAGAACCTCTCTGCCCAGGTTGAAGCCCAAATAATGCAAATTCTATTGAAAGTAAAATAGAGGTTTTTCCAGAACCAATATCTCCTGCTAAAAGAGTTGCTCCTTCTGGAAATTCCAATTTCTGCTGTTTGTAACTTCTGATATTATTTAAAACTATTTTCTTAATATTCATTTTTGCTTCTTAAAAATTTAAAACTCTCTTTGTTCCGTCTAATAATCTATTTATAAAAACCTCTGATTTCTCATCTTCTTGTTTTTCAATTGAAAAAACATTCATTATTTGGGGTATTAATTTATTAAAATCAGAAGGATTTTTATCTGAATAAGCCTTAATTGTCTCATCTTCTATATCTTCTGTATCTCCAATCTCTAATTCCATTTCTCCTTCTTTGGATTTTAATTCATGTGTGTTTCTTAAAAGAAAATAAGCTCCTTTTTCTTTGACAAATTCTTCTATTTTTGGAAATTTTATATCAGAAATTCTTCCATTTTCTAATTCTCCTGTTATTCTTAATAAAACTATTTTGTCTTCTAATTCTCTTGAATTTAATTCAGCAATTATTTTTTCTGTAGCTGAAAGAGAATTTTTTATATTAATTTCTACAGCTTCTATTTCTTTTAATTTAAGTTCTACTTTTCTTAAAGAATTATCTGACTCTGTATCTACAATATAAAAACTTCCTTGTCTTAAATCCTCTAATTCCTGGAAATTATTTGGAAAAATTGGACCAGGATAAACAAAATTTTGATATTGAAAATCAATATGAAGATGCCCTAATGCATAATAATCTGCTTTTGGAATTGTTTCTGTTTCTAAAGAGTCTATTGGAAGAGTCCCTTTTGCCTTATCTATTGTTGTATGAAGCATGAAAATTCTAAACATTCCAGGAGCATCATTTAATTTTATTCTTCTTAAATCATCTATTTCTAATCCTGATTTTCTTCCAGGATAACCATAAATCGCAACTCCCCCATAAAGAGTTGGATTTAAAATAATTGTGTCTTTTTCTTTTTGAAAATCAGAATCTTTTGGAGAAGGAAATCTTTGCTTTTCAATAATCTCAAAGTCAGTTACATTTTTACAAAAACCTGCTTTTTCTAAAACATCTAAAAAGGTTTTTCCAGAAACAGAATAATCATGAGAACCTGCAATTATAAAACAAGGTATATTTGCCTCCTTGAGTCTTCTAAATTCTGAAAAAGTCTCTTTTAAAATCTCTATTGGAGGATAAGCAGAATCAAACAAATCTCCAGCAATTAAAACAAAATCTAATTTTGAATTTATGCAAATATCTACTGCTTTTTTAAAAGACTGAAAATTTAAATCCTGCATAGGCTGTTGCTTCCATCCTCCTAAATGTACATCTGCTATGTGTGCGAATCTAGCCATATTCAAAGAATTAATTCCAAGTATATAAAAATAATTGTGGTGAAATCTAAGTATTGGGTTTAGAGCAATAATGCTTAAAAATAATCAACTTTTTTAAAAAAAGTAAAATGTTAAAAGAAATTGCATTAGGTGCCCTAGTCTCTTTATCACCTCTTGAAAAAAAAGCATTAGATAATTTTCAGACAAGATTGGGGGAAGAACAAATTAATTATACAGATACAACAAAATATGTATATACTAAAAAGGATTCTATTCAATTAGTAGCTATAGAGTCTTTAACTCCTACTGAAAAAAGGGCTCTTGACAATTTTCAGAAAAGGCTAGAAAGAGAAGGATATGATATTTCACAATATCTAGAAGATCCTCGTTTTGGCATACGTAGATTTGAGAAAGGTAAAAAACAAACAGATTATACGAATATAAATGAATCTTGGTATCTTAACCCAGATTCTATTAAAACATGTATTCCTTTTATGGAAGATAACCTCTATTGGTTAAAAAAAGTTCAAGGTGAACATGGTATTTCTCCAGAACATATGGCCTCTTTGCTTCAATTAGAGACTCGGTGTGGAAAATATACAGGGGTGTACCCGTCAATAGTTGCATTTGCATCAGTTTATATAGATAGGCCTGACAGAAGAACTGAATATTTGGGATATGCAAAAGACTTTTTTAATCTTTTTACTGATACAACTGACAATATATTACTCCCAAGAGATATATTTAATATTGAAATGTCATATGCAGGGGCATATGGAATTTCTCAAGGAATTCCGCCTATGATTATAAAACACGGGCCAAAAGCAGATGGGGATGGAGACGGAGTTGTTAATTTAATGAAAACAGCAGATGCAATAAAATTCGCAGCACTGTTACTTGATGAAGAATTTGAATATAGGGAGAATCCCACTCGTGCAATAAGAAGATATAATGGAGGGCATGAATTCTATGGACGTGCCATCATAATGCATGCTGATTCTCTTAGGAAGATTTGGGAAATGAAAAAAAGAGAACCTATAAATAAGATTTCTAATTATCCAAATACACCACATATTCTAAAACCAATCGAAACTAAGAATTTACATTATATGAAGAGAGATATCCCCCAATTACCTCAAAAACAAGTTTTTTTAAAAAGAATTTTTACAAATAATAAATCTCGAAAAAAAACATCAAACAATTAATTCCCAAACGCATAATTGTTCATAAAACAATTTTTCGCATAATAATTGTTTTGATTTATATCCTGCTTTTTTAAAATCAATTTTAGGTGTTAAACTGCTCGTTAAAAGAAAGATTTTCCCGTTTTTATTTAAATAATTTTTTGCTGACTTTAAAAATTCCAAAATAATTTCGTCTCCTTTTTTTCCTCCAGTTGTGTCTATTCTTTTGTCTTTTTCGTGCTCTGGAAGATAAGGAGGATTAAAAATAATTAAATCATATTTTCCTTTTATTTTTTCGAATAAGTCTGATTTTATACAATTATATCCTAATAAATTACAATGAGAAACAGAAGCTTCATCAATATCAGAAGAAAAAATATTTTCTTTTTTAATTCCTATTTTTTCTGCTGTTAAAAGGTGGATTCCACTTCCAGCACCAATTTCTAAAAATTTCAAATTAGAATTTTTTTCAATTAATTTTGGAATCTCTTGTTTTAAAATATTATTAAGAGCATATGAGTCTTCTGAGGGTAAATAAACCATTTTTAAAATGAATCAAAAAATGCGAGAATTTCTTCTTTAAAAAATAAAACTGCAACTAATAATCCAATTAAAATAATTAAAAGAGCTAATAAAAGAAATATTGCTGTTTTTCCACTTGGTTTTGATGCTCTACCTTGAGGATAATAAGGTTGCTGAACTCCATATGCTGAAACTCTTGGAATTGCTTGAGGAGGGATTTGTTTGATTTGTGGAGGAGGAAGTTGTTGAACTGGTTGAGGTTTTTGTTGAGGTGGTGGAAGAGGTTGTTGAACTGGTTGAGGGGGTTGAGGGGGTTGAGGAATTTGCTGAGGCTGTTGTTGAGGAGAAAGTTTTTTTTGTTCTCCATATGCTGAAACTCTCTGAATAGTTTGAACAGGTTGTGAAGTTGGTGATTTAGCTAATTGAGCTGTCTGAGATAAAACTTCTTTGGGTTTTTCTTTTGTATCTGTTTTCATTGATTGTCCTCTTTGAAAAACAGGTGCCTCTTCTGCTGGAGCAAATTGAGGCTGTACTGGATTACTCATTCTCTGTTGCAAAGCTCTCGCAGCTTCTTCAATTTCTTCTTTTATATAACCTGCGTTGTAGAAACTCATCATAGCTTGTCTCAAAGTTTGTCCCCGAGTCATTGCTGCTCTTAAGCCTTCGATTATATCTTCTCTAACCATATTAAAATTTCAAAACTTTACCATTAGATGATAAATGAGATGTTTCTCCAAATTTATATCCCAAATCAGAAGCTAGTTCTATCATTGGTGCTTCCTGCTGAAGAGTTCCGTGTGCAGGAATTATATGGTTTGGTTTTAATAGTTCTACTAAATTTCTTAAGTCTTCTCGACTTCCATGTCCATGAACATGAACATCTGTTTGTATCTTAACACCCATTTTTCTTAATTTATTATCTAATCTTTCACGGGCTAAAATATTTACTGAAACAGGAATTACACTTGAAGAGAAAATCAAATGATCTCCTAATTTAAAATGAAATTCTGTTTCTCCTTTTACAATTCTATCTAAGATTGAACTTTCTTCTGCTTGATGTCCTGTACAAACCACAACATATTTTCCCCTTTCTTTATTTAATTTTTTTAGAAAAGCATCCACTTGCCTTCTGTATTTCAATATCTTTACTTTTTTACTAAATGGCGCAGAATTTACTTTAGCTGCTGCTTCAACATATTTACTCAAACTTCTTCCTAAAAATACAATTTGTCTCTTTGTTTTTTCAGCAAAATAAACTATGTTTTTTAATCTTTCAATATGAGATGAAAAAGTTGTTATAAAATATGCAGAATTTCTTCCTCTTAATTTAGAAAATGCATCTTCTAACATATGCTGAGCAATTTTTTCTCCTCCTGGTTTTTTCTCTGTGCTAGAATAAAGAGAATCCACAACTAATATTTTTATCCCTTTTCTTCCTAATTCTTTTAATTTTCTATAATTTGGAGGCTTTCCAAGAGTTGGATAATTATCAAATTTTAAATCAAGAGCATAAAAGAATATTCCTTCTTTTGTGTGAAGAACAGGAAAAACACACTGAATTGTAGAATGTGTTGTATGAACAAAATCAACTTTATAACTTCCACTTTTTCCTTTGATAATATGGGTTGAATCTGATTGAACAACCTTTAATCTATTTTTTATTCTTAATTTATCATCTTCTAAAATTGTTTCTAAAACTTTCATTGTAAAAGGAGTTGCATAAATAACTGCTCTAGGATATCTATTTGCAATATAAGGTAATCCTCCTACATGGTCTAAATGAGCATGACTTATGAAAATAGCCCTAACTTTATTTGTCCATCCTAATTTATCCAGAATTCTGTCATCTGGAATTGCTCCATATTCTCTAAGTTTTTTTTCTGTATATTTTTGAATTGGCTTTCCTTTTTTAAATCTAGAAGTATAATGCAAAAGATTATCTTCTTGAAGTTCAACTATTCCTGGAATATATAATCCTGCATCAAATAAAAAAACATCGTCCTCAACTTTTACAGCAGTCATGTTTTTTCCTACTTGTTCATATCCTCCAATTGTGCATATTTCCATGTAAAAGACACCACGGTTTCTCTTACGACACTTCCCTTAAATTAGGGTCATGCCTGATTACCATTTTCTCCTTTTATGAATTTAAAGAGTAAATTTAGTTTATATAGTTTTTCAGAAGATTTTTATACAAAATCTTCTTTTAAACATAATGAGAAAAATAAAAATTATTTCAATTCTAATAATATTAGCTGTACTTTTAATGATTCCTTTAGTTTATAATGGTTTTACTATAAAACAAGAGAAAATTAGAGAGCCTGTTTTTGCTGGGACATGGTATCCTTCTAATGAAACAGAACTAAAGATTCTAGTTGACAAATATTTAGATAATTCTAAAAAACTAGAAATTGAAGGAAAAATTAAGGCAATAATTGTTCCTCATGCAGGATATGTTTATTCTGGACAAATTGCAGGAACAGCCTTTAAGCAATTAGAAGAAAAATATGAGAATATTTTTTTAATTGGACCCAGCCATAGATATTCTTTAGTAGGAATTTCAATTTCAAATTTTGAATATTATTCTACTCCATTAGGAAAAATAAAAATCAGTAGAAAATCTAAAAAAATGCTGAATGAAGAATTAATTCAAAATATTGAACAAGCACATGAACAAGAGCATTGTTTAGAAATAGAGCTTCCTTTTTTACAAGAGCAATTAGAAGATTTTGAAATTATTCCTATTTTAGTTGGAAAAACAAATACAAGTGAATTTAAAGAAATTTTAGAAAAATATCTTGGAGAAAATGATTTGATTTTAGTAAGTGTGGATTTATCTCACTACCATGAATATTTCGAGGCTCTTCAGTTAGATGCCTATTCTATTGATAGAATTTTAAATCTTGATGATGAGGGAATTCTAAATTCTGAAATTGATGCTCCCTGGGCTGTTTCTAGTCTTTTAAAAATTGCAAAAGAAAAATCCTGGAAGCCTTATTTAATAAGTTATGCAAATTCAGGAGATATTACAGGAGAAAAAGAGAGTGTGGTTGGTTATTCTTCAATTATTTTTGTGGAAACTTTCAATGAAGAAGAAAGAGAATTTCTATTAAATCTTGCAAGAGAGAGTGCTGAAAATTATTTGAAAAAAGGGGAAAAATTAGAGATTAATGAAAAAGAAATTCCTGAAAATTTAAAAAAAGAAAAAGGCTGTTTTGTGACTTTCAAAAAAAATGGAGAATTAAGAGGATGCATTGGAAATATTATAGCATATCAACCTTTGTATGAGTGTGTTATTGAAAATTCTATAAATGCCGCTATTAATGACATTAGATTTAATTCAATAAGTTATAAAGAATTAGAAGAAATGGATTTAGAGATTAGTGTATTGTCTCCTCTAAGCTTATTAGAGCATAAAAATCCAGAAGAATTATTAAATAAATTAAGAGCTTTTGAGCATGGAGTTGTGTTAAAAAGAGGAGAATTTCAAAGCACTTATCTTCCTGTTGTTTGGGAACAGATTCCAGACAAAATTTCTTTTTTAGTTAATTTGTGTTTAAAAGGAGGAATGGAAGAAAATTGCTGGAGAGATTCTGAAACAGAAGTTTATGTTTATACTGCTGAAAATTTTTCATAGGAATAAAAATATAAAGGTTTTTTCCTTTCTATAAATATGAAACCCCTAAAACCATCTATGAGAGAGAAAAAGAGATATTTGCTAGTTGAGGGTAAAAATTGCAAAGAAAATATAGAAAAAGCACTTAAAGATTTTTTAGGAACTTTTGGAATGTCAAAATTAGGTTTGGGATGGATTAAAACAGAAAAAAATAGAGTAATTCTCTCTATAAATAGAAAAAGTGTGGATAAAATTAGGGCTTCTTTAGGAATTTGGCCTGAAAAAATGACTGTCAAAAGAGTTTCTGGAACTTTGAAAGGTTTGAATAGAAAATAAATATTAGGATGTAATAATTCTTATATATATAGAAGATTAACTCAAAACATGGGTGCTTCTTTAATTAAAAAAATTTTAGGAAGAAAAGATTATGTTGCAATAATTCCTTTTTATAAAGAATGGAAACTAGATGAAGAAAAAATTAATTTATTACTTGAAAAAATTCAAAAAGAAAAAGGTAAAATAATAAAAATAAATAAAATTGAAAAAATACATTCTACTTATCATGATGGAAGACATGTAGGAGAAGGAATTTATATAGATAGTGAAAATAGTTATCTAATCCACTATAAATGCCATAAAAAAATAGATATTGAAAAAAAAGAAACCCACCAAAAACCTTAAAAACTCGAATTTCTTAAATTTTTTGAAGAGAAAATAAAACGTTTAAATTTATTATAAAATTCTCTAAAATTAGAATGGAAACAAAAAAATTAAAAATTTTTAGCAACCAATTTAAGCCGGAGGTAAATTAAATTGGATATGCCAACAGATATACAACATCAAGCAATGGGCTATGATAGAACAGCTACAATGTTCTCACCTGAGGGACATTTACTTCAAGTAGAATATGCTGAAAAAACAGTTAGACTTGGAAGTTCAAGTGTTGGAATGGTTTGCTCTGATGGAGTTTTTATAATTGCTGATAAAAGAATAAAAGATAAATTAATACTTAAAAAATCAACAAATAAAATATATGAAATTGATTCTCATATTATTGCAAGTGTTGCAGGAATAATTGCAGATGCAAGAGTTTTAATTGAAAGGGCTCAGATTTTATCTCAGCAAAATAGAGTAACTTATGATTCTCCAATAGAACCAGAATTAATTATAAAAGATATTTCAAATCTTAAACAGCAATTTACACAATATGGTGGTGCGAGACCTTTTGGTGTTTCACTAATGATTGCTGGAATAAATAATGGAAAACCTGAATTATTTACAAGTGATATTACTGGAAATTATCTCTCTTATCATGCACAAGCAATTGGAGAAGATGATGAAAAAATAAAGGATCAATTAAGAGAAAAATACAGAGAAGGTTTAAGTGTTAAGCAAGGTGTTAGACTTGTTTTAGATATATACAAGGAAATTCAGGAGAAAAATTTCAATATTGATAAATTTGAATTAGTTTATATTCCAAAAGACAAAGGAAAATTAGAGAGATTAGAAGGGGAAGATATTAATAGATTATGAGTACAACAAAAAAAATTAAGAATTTCTTAGCATTCATTTTCGAAAGAGGTAAACGAAAATGAATACTTTAGCACGTATTAAAAAAGCAGGGAAAAATTTTGAGATTATTGTGGATTTGAATAATGCCCTTAAATTTAAAAAAGGAGAAGCCTCATTTATAGATGCAGAAGGAGATAAAGTTTTTACTGATTCTAAAAAAGGCTTTGTTCCTTCAAAAGAAGATTTAGAAAAGGCTTTTGGAACAACTGAAATTGGAGAAATTGTTAAAAGAATTGTTAAAGAAGGGGAAATTCAATTAACACAAGAACATCGAAGTACTGAACAAGAACAAAAACTTAAACAAATTATAGATTTTTTAGCGCACAATTCAATAGATCCTCAAACAAAAAATCCTCACACTCCTGAAAGAATAAAAAATGCATTAGAATCTGCGCATATAAATATAAAAAATGTTCCAGTTGAAGAACAAATAAAAGAAATTATTGAAGCAATAAGTAATATTCTCCCTATTAAATTAGAGACAAAAAAAGTAAAAATAACTATTCCTGCTATTTATACTGGAAAAGCATATGGAGTAATAACTCAATACAAAGAAGATGAAAAATGGAAGAATAATGGGGATTTAGAGGTTATTGTGAGTGTTCCTTCAGGAATTATAATGGATTTTTATGATAAATTAAATGGAATGACTCATGGTGCAGCATTAACAGAGGAAATAAAAGAAAATGAGTGAGAGATTGGGAGGATTTGTAGGAATATTTACAGGAAGCATAAATTATCTCAAAACTAATTTGAAAGCAGTTCTGCATGGACATTATCATCCAGAAGA
>Ga0315537_1001797_pt1 | contig 16692 bp, 6 predicted proteins | sample SalMarSW160270MG_FD_203091 | JGI IMG/M metagenome (GOLD analysis project Ga0315537, IMG submission 203091) | Salt marsh sediment microbial communities from the Plum Island Ecosystem LTER, Massachusetts, United States - Salt Marsh Sediment SW1602-70 ... | reverse complement strand
CAAAAGCGCACCGTGGGTTGCGGGTGAATTCGTGTGGACGGGTTTTGATTATATTGGCGAACCGTCGCCCTTTAGCTGGCCGTCTGTCAGCTCTTATTTTGGCGTTGTGGATTTATGCGGTTTCCCAAAGGACCGCTACTACCTTTACCAGAGCCAGTGGACAGACAAACCAATGATTCACATTCTTCCACACTGGAACTGGCAAGGATTCAAGGGGCAGGAGATACCGGTCTGGTGTTACAGCAATTGTGAGTCGGTGGAATTGTTTTTGAATGGAAAGTCCCTTGGCGAAAAGAAATTCAGTGATACAGAGGATTTGCATTTGGTATGGAAAGTTCCTTACTCTCCTGGTACATTAAAAGCCGTTGCAAAAAACAACGGCAAGACAGTGTGCTCGGACGAAGTACAAACCGCAGGCGCTCCGGCTAAAATAATACTGACGCCGGATCGTACCGAAATCAGTGCAGACGGTGAGGATCTTTCGTATGTCAAAGTCGGGATCGCGGACCAGGAAGGTCGAGTGTGCCCCAACGCCGACAACCTGGTGAAATTTAATATTAAGGGCAACGGCGTTATTGCCGGAGTGGACAACGGCAATCCAATTAGCCACGAGTATTTCAAAGCCGGCGAGCGAAAAGCATTTCACGGTTTGTGTCTTGTTGTGATACAATCTAAACATGAAAGGGGTGTAATCCGTCTTTCTGCAGAATCCGAAGGACTCCAAGCGGCAGCTCTTTCAATCCAAGTAAAATAAGGAATGTTCATAGGACGTTATATGGATTTAAACAATACAACTTACTTCAGGACAATGAAAGGAAAAAGATTCGTATGAACCGAAAAGCCCAATTTATCGTATTCATTACTCTGATGGCGGTGGCCGGTCAGTACATTGGAGCCAACCCTGGAAGCAATCTCATCTTTCGTGACGTCTTCACGGCCGACCCGGCAGCTATGGTCGTTGGCGATACGGTCTATGTCTACGCAGGCCACGACAACGCGAAACTCGGCCAGTTCTTCACCATACTGGCCAAGTGATATCGACAGTAGTCGAGTTGCCTGGACTAAGAGACTTGAAGGTCAAGATACTGAAATCCCTAACCTTTCCATTTTCGGTAAAACTATAGCGGATATCCAATTGATCAAGTGACAGAAAATCGTAACGATTGGTTACCTTGTTTCGCAGGGGAGACGCACTAACGAGTTCAAAGATGACCGGTTGATACACCTTCTGCACTTCATAATAATGAGGATGAGGCACGCGGGCCGGTGCTGAACTTCAATTGGTGAAAGTTCGAGTAATGTAAAACCGCTAAGAATTTGGAGAAAACTATGAAAAGATTAGGAATTCAGAAACGAGTCACAGCTATCATGCTGGCCTTTACGGCAGCTTTAGGGACGATATGCTGTGCGGACAATCCGATTATACAAACAAAATATACCGCCGATCCGGCTCCGATGGTATATAACAATACGGTATATCTTTATACCAGCCACGACGAAGACGATGCGCGAGGCTTCAAAATGTTTAATTGGCTGCTTTATAGTTCCACTGATATGGTCAATTGGACGGATCATGGAATTATAGCGGGGGTTTCTGAGCCTTATAAAACATTCAAGTGGGCGGACGGCTATAATGCGTGGGCCCCCCAGTGTATCTTCAGAAACGGCAAGTTTTATTTATATTGCCCCTTGGTACGCAACGGACATATGGATATCGGCATGGCGGTTTCTGACAGCCCCACCGGACCGTTTACCGATGCGATCGGAAAGCCTTTGATCCATAATCCGGATTCTAAGGATGATATTGATCCCTCTGTATTCATTGATGATGATGGGCAGGCATATTTGTATTGGGGCCACCAGCGTATATTTTATGTGAAACTAAATCAGGATATGATTTCTTATTCGGGGGACATAGTCGAGTTCCCGAGACCGAAGCTGTTCGAGGAAGGTCCGTGGTTTTATAAGCGAAATGGTTTATACTACCTGGCATTTGCGTCTTACTGTTGCCCCGAAGGCATTGGTTATGCCATGAGCAATAGTCCTATCGGGCCATGGACGACGAAGGGGTATATTATGAAGCCGAATAAGGCCTCCTCCGGGAATCATCCGGGTATCATCGATTACAAGGGAGATTCATACGTTTTCGGCTTCAATTACGTCCTGAATTTTGCTGAGACGGATGTCCATCGTGAACGGCGTTCGATCTGTGTGGAGAAGTTAAAATATGATGACGACGGCACGATTCCTACGCTGCCGTGGTGGTCTACTACGGGAGTGCCTCAGATCGGCACGTTAAATCCGTATCTTCAAACAGAAGCGGAGACAATTTGCTGGTCATCAGGCGTTAAAACCGAAAGTTGCAGTGAAGGAGGAATGAATGTTTGTAATATTGAAAACGGGGACTATATAAAGGTCAAAGGTGTGGATTTGGGTACAGGAGCAACATCTTTCATAGTCAGAGTGTCCTCTGAAACCAGTGGTGGGAACATCGAAATTCACCTCGACACTCTGGAAGGGCCTTTGGTGGGAACCTGCGAAGTTCCGACTACCGGAGGCTGGCAGGAGTGGGTGTCTAAATCCTGTCCAGTGACCGAAGCGAAGGGCGTCCACGACTTATATTTTAAATTCACCGGCGGCAATGGGAAACTGCTCAATATTGACTGGTGGCAATTCAAGTAAATGAAAGGAAACAATATCCGTATGAACCGATATGTGCAATTTATCGCATTCATTGCGCTGACGGCAGTGGTCGGTCAGTGCCTTGGAAACAATCCCATTTTTCGCGATGTCTTCACGGCCGACCCGGCAGCTATGGTCGTTGGCGATACGGTCTATGTCTACGTAGGCCGCGACAACGCGAAAGTCGGCCAGTTCTTCACCATGCCGGACTGGCTATGCTATTCCTCGAAGGACATGAAGACCTGGACGCCGCACGGCTCCATTATGCGGCCGGAGGAATTTAAATTCGCCCGACCCAATGTCGCCTGGGCTGCCCATATGATCGAAAAGGACGGCCAATACTATTTCTACGTGACGTTGCGTCGCAATAACAACAATGAACACTGTATCGGAGTGGCCGTTGGAGATAGTCCGATCGGTCCCTTCAAGGATGCCCGTGGAACCCCGCTCATTACCGACGGTATGACCACGGATTCGCGTCGGCCCAACGCGGACATCGATCCTGCCGCCTTCATTGACGATGACGGCACGACCTGGCTGACCTGGGGCAATGGTGACTGCTATCTCGCCAAGCTCAAGCCGAACATGATTGAGCTGGATGGCCCGATCAAGAAACTCGACATAACCCCATACTACTCCGAAGGTCCGTGGATCTTCAAGCGGGGCGATCTGTACTACAACGTTTTTGCCGTGGATGTGCCCGGCACGCAGCCGGAACAGATCGGTTATGCTACGGCGTCCGCTGTGGAGGGGCCTTGGACCTACCGCGGCCTAGTGACCGGACCCGCAAAGGTTGGCTTTACCATCCATCCGTCGGTCATCGAGTTCAAGGAACAGTGGTATTTCTTCTACCACGACGGCTCCACCAGCCTCAACGACATGCCCGGCGGCGATTGCCGACGGGGTGTCTGTCTGGAGTATCTTTACTTCAATGACGACGGAACCATCAAACCCATCACTCAGACCAAAGAAGGTGTTTACCAGAACGCGGAGTCGCCTAAACAGTCGGTTCAGCTTTTTCCGTTGAAAGACGTCCGATTGCTTGAGAGTCCTTTTTCCGAGGCGGTCAAGGCCAATCGTCAATATCTTTTGGCCCACGATCCCAACCGATTGCTCGCACCGTTCCGTCGTGAAGCAGGGCTGGAGCCCAAGGCACGGCCTTACGGCAATTGGGAGAGCGATGGACTCGACGGACATACCGCCGGACACTACCTTTCGGCGATTTCGCTGATGATGGCGTCGGGTGCCGATCCGGACGGTGAGTTCCATCGTCGCCTCGACTACATGATCGACGAACTCACGCAAATCCAAAAGGCCAACGGCGACGGTTACCTCGGGGGTATCCCGGGGAGTAGAGACTATTGGAGACGTGTTGCAGAGGGCCATGTCGAACTCATGCGGAATAAGTGGGCCCCTTGGTATAACCTCCACAAGATGTATGCCGGGCTTCGGGACGCCTATCTCCACGGAGGCAACGAAAAGGCTCGTGATCTGCTTGTTCGCTATGGAGACTGGTGCGAAAAGGTCACGTCCGGCCTGACCGACGCACAGATGCGGCGAATGATCGGTACGGAATACGGCGGCATGAACGAGGTGCTGGCCGATATCTATGCGATTACCAGAAACAAAAAATACATCGAGCTGGCTAAACGCTTCAACCACCGGGCCGTTTTCGAGCCCTTGGAGAATCACCAAGACCGGCTTACCGGCCTGCACGCCAACACCCAGATTCCCAAGATTGTCGGCATGGAGCGTATCGCAGCCTTGGTCCAGGATAAAACATTGCACGCCGGTGCCGAGTTTTTCTGGGAAACTGTGACACAGCACCGCAGCCTGGCCTTTGGCGGCAACAGCGTCAGCGAGCATTTCAATGATCCCAATGATTTCAGCGGCATGATCGGGCACCGGGAGGGACCCGAGTCCTGCAATACCTACAACATGCTCAGGCTTACAGAGGCACTTTTCACGGCGGAACCGAAGGCCGCCTATGCCGACTATTACGAGCGTGCCCTTTACAATCATATCCTGGCCTCCATCAATCCAAAGAAGCCTGGGTATGTCTATTTCACCCCGATCCGTCCGGATCACTACCGGGTGTATTCTCAGCCTGAGCAGGCCTTCTGGTGTTGCGTGGGTACGGGCATGGAGAATCCCGGACGATACGGTGAGTTCATCTATGCCCGGGCCAAGGACGGGTTGTATGTGAATCTCTTTATCCCTTCAGAACTCTCCGTGTCTGATAACGGAATGGTTCTGAAACAGGAGACGAAATTCCCGGATGAGGCTAGTACGCAGCTTAGTCTTCAACTCGAGAAACCGACCACCTTCACGCTGAATATCCGCCATCCTGCCTGGGTCGATGCGGACGATTTCGCGGTCAAGGTCAACGGTCAATCCGTTGACGTCGAGTCGACTCCGTCTTCCTACGCCGCTATTCGACGGGAATGGAAGAACGGCGATACGGTTGACGTGGAGCTTCCCATGCACACGCGAGTGGAGCGTCTGCCCGACGGCTCCGATTGGGTGGCCATTCTGTATGGCCCGATCGTACTGGCAAAACCCGACGGCACTGACAATATGGACGGTTTGTTTGCTGACGACGGTCGCATGGCGCACGTAGCGCATGGTCCGATGATTCCGCTCGACAAAGTCCCGGCCCTGCTCGCAACGGAAGAAGAGTTGCCCACACATGTGGTTCAAGATCGTTCCGCTGGACCTCTGCACTTTCGGATAATGGATGTGATCGAGCCGGCCGAGCCCAAGGGCTTGCCGCTGGTGCCGTTCTTCAGACTGCACGAACGACGCTATCAGATGTACTGGGAACTCACAAACGCCGAACAGATTGCGGCGCGAAAGGAAAAACTCGCCGCCGAGGAGCGTGCCCGTGCAGCACGCGAGGCCGCAACCCTCGACTCGATCGCCGTGGGCGAGCAGCAGCCCGAGGTGGAGCATGACCTCAAAGGCGAAGGCATGGAAACGGGCATTCACAACGGTCGACGCTGGCGCCATGGTGCCTGGATTCAATACACCCTCGACCCGCGAGGTGCCAAGGAAGTCATTCTGGCTGTCACGTATTCCGGTGACGATCGTGGCCGCGAATTCGACATCCTGGTTAACGGGACGGTGATCGCCACACAGAGGTTGACCGGCGAAAAACCGAACCACTTCATTGAGAAACGCTATCCGATTCCCTCTGAAATCCTTCAAGCCGCTGGTAACGGTCGACTTACGGTCCGGTTCACCGTGAAACGGCAGCTTGCCGGAGGACTTTATGACGTGCGTCTGCTCAAGCCGGACACTCCGGAGATTCTTCCCTTTAATTAACCTTGTTTTGAATAAGTTGGTTTTACGGCCTAACTTTGGCATAGGGAAGTTAAAAGGAAAAAACACAAACAATACAGGAGCATGCTATGAAGAAATATAAAATTAAGAAACTCATCACAAGTATCGTATTATGCATGACAACAAGCTGGGGAACGATTGGTCTTGCGGATAATCCATTCGTACAGACGATTTATACAGCCGATCCCGCTCCGCTGGTGCATAACGGGATTTGCTACGTGTATACCGGCCATGACTCGGATGGTTCAACATGGTTCACCATGAAAGACTGGAGATGTTATTCTTCAACGGACATGGTTAACTGGACAGATCTTGGTTCGCCATTGTCTTATAAGGCATTTAGTTGGGCAAGAGGCGATTGTTGGGCCGGTCAATGTATCTACAGAGACGGCAAGTTCTATTTTTACGTCCCCATGAACCAAAAAAATGGGGTCATGGCAGTTGGCGTTGCGGTGGCAACCGACCCCGCCGGACCATTTAGCGATTCGTTGGGGCATCCTCTGGTATGTGCCGGCAATGGCGATATTGACCCGACGGTATTTACCAACGATGACGGACAGGCCTATCTCTATTGGGGTAATCCCAACCTGTATTATGTAAAATTAAACAAAGATATGATTTCCTACTCAGGTAAGATTAACCAGGTGCCTCTAACAACAGAGAGTTTTGGAGTGCGTTCCAAAAACGACCGGCCGACACAATACGAGGAGGGCCCGTGGCTCTATAAGCGCAATGGATTATACTACATGATTTTCGCCGCCGGTCCTATATCTGAACATATCTCTTATTCAACCAGCTCCAGCCCTACCGGGCCCTGGACTTTCCGGAGCGTAATCATGCCTACACAGGGCAGTGCCTTTACAAACCATCCGGGAGTATGTGATTATAAGGGAAATTCTTATTTCTTTTATCATAACGGTGCTTTACCGGGCGGCGGCGGCTTTACCCGTTCCGTGTGTGTCGAACAGTTTAAATATAATGAAGACGGCACAATCCCGACGATCAATATGACCAAAGCGGGTGCGCCCCAGATTGGTACACTCAATCCTTACGACACAATTCAAGCCGAAACGATCTGCTGGGAATCTGGTGTTGAAACGCAAAAATGCAGTGAAGGAGGAATGAATGTTTGTGATATTGAAAACGGGGACTATATAAAGGTCAAAGGTGTGGATTTCGGCAAGGGGGCAACATCTTTCAAGGCCAGGGTGGCTTCAGAAACAAAAGGCGGAAACATTGAGATTCGCCTCGATAGTCCGAGCGGAACACTGGTGGGAACCTGTGCTGTTTCCGGCACCGGCGGCTGGCAACACTGGGAAACTAAAAGCTGCACAGTTAACGGCGCTGCCGAAGTACACGACTTGTATCTGGTTTTCACCGGCGACAGCGGTGCTCTTATGAACTTCAATTGGTGGAAATTTGAATAACTGAAAAGAAACAAGACACATTAACTGACTTAAGGATTAAACGATGGAGAAAGTCAACCTTGTAAATGCCGTTTTAAAGTCTTTAACAAAGGCAGTTACGACTCCGTTCACACATCGGAATTGTAACTTGTCTGTGACCGGAAGGATTTCCATGACACTTACTGTTCTGTTCCTCATGTCGATCGTCGGTCAATGGTTTTCGGCACAGGCTGTCTTTGCGGTCGAGGAGATCTGCGGTTCTTGTGGTAAAAAGGTGAGTATTACTGGAGATTTTACCCACCGCAAGGATGATGCAACAGTCACAATCCAGGGTGCCGCCGGTGATGCGGCAGCGTTTCGCGAAGAAATCAACGGAAAGGATTTTACCGTAAGTATCTCGAATTTGCCGGCGGGCGAATACACCATAGTTATCGGCGAAGTGGAAACGCTGTTGAGCAATCCAGGGGAAAGAATATTCAACGTGACCTCGGACGATGCGGCATTGGCCACAGACTTCGACATCATCGAAAGCGCTGGCGGCGTGAAAAAAGTTTGTTATATTACCGGCGTGGTCGAGCATCAAGATGACTCGCTCCGCGGTCCGTTGAAAGTCACTTTTACGGCGGTCAAGAACACCGCCAAATTTAACACATTCGAGGTGAAAGATTCCTCCGGCGTATCGGTTGTAGCTTTCAATGCTTCGGAACTTGCGGAACCTTTTTCAGCCAAGGCGACCCGCATACCGGAAATCACCGAGCCGCCAATCTGGCGTGACCCGGCACAACCATTACAAAAGCGCGCGGACGACCTGATCCGCCGGATGTCGCTTGCGGAGAAAGTCTCGCAGTTGCAGAACGAAGCGCCCGCAATTTCGCGGCTTGGTCTTCCCGCGTATAACTATTGGAATGAAGCCCTGCATGGCGTTGCAAACAACGGTATCGCCACGGTTTTCCCGGAGCCAGTCGGAATGGCCTCTACGTGGAATCCCGGTTTGCTTCGTCAGGAAGGAACCGTCATTGGCATCGAAGGCCGTGCGAAGTTCAACGATTACATCTCGAAGCACGATGGAAACTCCAAATGGTGGACTGGCCTGACCTTCTGGACGCCGAACATCAATATCTTCCGCGATCCCCGCTGGGGCCGTGGTCAGGAAACCTACGGTGAAGATCCCTATCTTGCAGGGGAGATAGCAGTGGAGTTCATTAAGGGAATCCAAGGTGACGATCCCGACTATATGCTTGCGATGGCTTGTGCGAAGCATTATGCAGTTTACAGCGGCCCGGAGAGGGCTCGCCATCGTCTCAATGCCGAGCCATCGGAACGCGATTTGTATGAAATGTATCTGCCGCAGTTTGAGCGGGCGGTGCGCGAGGCGAAAGTGGGCGGCGTGATGAGCGCTTATAATGCAGTTTACGGCGTGCCTTGCAGCGCCAGTACGTTCTTGCTCGACGACCTGTTACGCAAGCAATGGGGTTTTGAGGGTTATGTCGTTTCAGATTGCAGCGCGATCAATGATATTTGGAACAGAATGGCACATCAGTACGTAGATACCCCGGAAGAAGCTGCGGCTATCGCGGTGAAGGCCGGCTGCAATCTCTGCTGCGGCGGAGATTACAATGCCCTGGTCAAGGCCGTCCAAAAGGGCTTAATCAGCGAGAAGGAAATCAATCAGGCATTGTATTACACGTTGTGGATCCGTTTCCGTCTCGGCCTGTTTGATCCGGTCGAGAAGGTTCCTTATTCGAAATATACCATCAAGGACAACGACACGCCCGAACACCGGCAGGTGGCCCTGGAAGTTGCGCGGCAATCCCTGGTCCTGCTGAAGAACGACGGCATCCTTCCGCTCGACCGCTCCAAGCACAAACGCATTGCGGTCATCGGCCCAAATGGCAAATCGACCTCCATGTTGGAGGGCAATTACCACGGGTCCGCTTCGCATCCGGTCTCCATTCTCAATGGCATCGAGCAATTGGCCGGGACGGGCATCGAAGTTACTTTTGCACAAGGTAGTCCAGTCACCACCAAGCCCGGGACTGCTGCGTGGAGTAAACAGGATAACGAGACGAACCGTCCCTTGTCGGAACTCAAAGATGAAGCCCTCAGCCATGCGGCGAATGCGGATTTGATCATTTATGTCGGCGGCATCACTCCGGCACAGGAAGGCGAAGGGTTCGATCGTGATTCGATTGAACTACCCGAAGTGCAGGAAAAACTTGTACAGGCACTTCATGCCACCGGTAAGCCGGTTATCATGGTTAATTGCAGCGGTTCGGCTATGGCTATTCCGTGGGAAGTCGAAAATTTGCCGGCGATTCTGCAGGCGTGGTATCCTGGTGAGGAAGGCGGCCGCGCCGTTGCCGAAGTTCTGTTTGGCGATGTGAATCCCAGCGGACACTTACCGGTTACGTTCTACGCCTCGACGGCTGATTTGCCGGATTTCCGGGATTACTCGATGAGTAATCGAACCTACCGTTACTTCAACGGTAAACCCTTGTTTGCATTCGGTCACGGCTTGAGCTACACCAAGTTTACATTCCAGGATGGCAAACTGGATTCGGAAAAGATTCCTGCCAACGGCACAGCGAAGGTGTCGTTCACGCTCAAGAACTCCGGCAGTTACGACGGCGATGAAGTGGCGCAAGTTTATTTCCGCCACGTCAATCCCAGCGTTTCACAACCAAAACTCGCGTTATGTGCTTTTACCCGAACGCATTTAAAGCAAGGCGAATCGAAACGTATTACGCTTGAAATTCCTGCCGAACGACTGCGCTACTGGGACACTGAGAAAAAACAATATGTTGTTGAGCCTGGAGATTATGAATTCCTCGTCGGTGCGGCCTCTGACGATATACGGTTGAAATTACCGATGACAATCACTGCACCGTGATATCTAACAATAAATAATATAACGAGTTTTGGTTATATCGTATTGTCGATACCATCGATATTATGACTTTGAGTACTTGCTCGAAGTATTGATGTAGTATATTTGTAATTAGGAGAAACAAATGAAGAACTCAATGCTTCACACAGGAATGTTATCTGACGTTAAGATTAGTAATATCAGAAAGAATAAAAGCCAAACTGTAAGTCGAAGATGGCTGCTTATGGCGATAGCGATTGGAGTTTTTACTTTGTTTTTTTCTGATTCTTTTGCCACAGATACAATTTCGAATGAACGTGTAAATGCCGCTGCAGAAACAATCTGGTTATCGAGTCTCGATGTTTCGCGTGTTGAGCAGGGATGGGATCAGGCACATTCGGACCGTTCAGTTTATAACAGACCTCTGACTGTTGCCGGCCGAATTTTTGAACGCGGCATCGGTACACACGCCAACTCCAACATTCCGATTCTGTTGGACGGCAACGGAGTAGAATTGTCGGGATGGGCCGGTCTGGACGACGAAACCAACGGGCGGGGCTCAGTGGTTTTTCAGATCACGGCCGACAGCAAAGAGATTTGGAATAGTGGGCTGATGCGACCGGGAGATGAGGCAAAGGAGTTTACCCTGGATGTCAAGGGGAGCAAATCTGTGGTGCTTCTGGTCTTGGATGGCGGAGACGGATATGACTACGATCATGCCGACTGGGGAGACGTGAAAATTACCATGATCAACAATGGTAAACCAAAACTTGATATTCCACCCATTGAGGACGCAGTGATTCTGACACCGAAGCCCGCTCCGACACCTCGCATCAATGGAGCGAAGGTGTTTGGAGTTCGTCCTGGTTCTCCGTTTTTGTTCAGGATTGCGGCCACAGGTAATCGTCCGATGATTTTTTCGGCGGATGGACTTCCGGCGGGCCTGCGTCTTGATTCCGAGACCGGGCAGATTACCGGAAAGTTAGAAAAGGCCGGCGAATACAAGGTGACACTTCACGCTAAAAACGCGCTCGGTCAGGCCGATCGGGAATTCAGGATCGTTTGCGGTTCGCAAATCGGCCTCACACCTGCAATGGGCTGGAATAGCTGGAACTGTTTTGCCAGTTCGGTGACGGCAGATAAAATAAAGGCAGCGGCGGATGCCATGGTCAGCAGCGGACTAATCGATCACGGATGGACCTATATCAATATTGATGATTTCTGGCAGGTGCATCGCGATTCGAGGGACAAGACCCTTCAGGGGCCGCATCGTGACGATGAAGGAAGAATTCTTCCTAATCCGAGATTTTCCGACATGCAGGGACTTGTCGATTATGTCCACAGCAAGGGATTGAAAATCGGACTCTATTCTTCGCCCGGACCGTGGACGTGCGGAGGATGTGTCGGTAGTTTTAACCATGAACTCCAGGATGCGCAGCAGTATGCCGAGTGGGGTTTCGATTATTTGAAATACGACTGGTGTTCATATAGTCCCGAGTTGGAGGCTAATCGCGGTAACACATCATGGATACCGAACTCTGTGAGAAACATCAGTGGTGCCTCGTCCAATGACCGGGCCAAGCTCATGTACCCCTACAACCTGATGCAGGAGGCGTTGCTGGAACAACCGCGTGACATCATATACAGTCTTTGCCAATACGGCATGGGAAATGTTTGGGAGTGGGGAGCCGAAGTCGGCGGTAACTCCTGGCGTACTACCTACGACATCACCGATACATGGGGCAGCATGTCGGGTATCGGTTTTGGTCAGGCTGGTCATGAAAAGTATGCTGGTCCGGGACATTTTAACGACCCTGATATGCTGGTGGTCGGAAAAGTCGGCTGGGGGCCGCAATTGCGCGACACGCGTCTGTCCCCAAACGAGCAGTACACCCATATCAGTCTCTGGTGCCTTCTCTCTTCTCCGCTCTTGATCGGATGTGACATGACTCAGCTTGACGAATTCACCTTGAATCTGCTGACGAATGATGAGGTGTTGGAAGTCAATCAGGACCCACTCGGACGCCAGGCTTCGCGAATTATTCAGGACGACAAAATGGAAGTGTGGGCTAAGGATATGGAAGACGGGTCTAAGGCAGTTGGACTATTTAACCGCGGTTCGCGTGAGCAATCCATTACCGTCAAGTGGTCCGATCTTGGGATAAGCGGCGAACAAACCGTTCGCGATCTTTGGCGTCAAAAGGATATTGGTATATACACAGAACAGTTCCAGACAAATATCAGCCGTCATGGTGTGGTGTTGGTAAAGGTCGCCCCAAAGAAATACGGAAGTGTTCTTTTGGCTTCTGTGGATGAACCCGCCGACAGCTCTCCCCAAGCCGAACAACTCAATGTTGATATAGTCTCGCCTCATTCTGTTCAATCGGCAAAAAAGGATGTGTCCGGTGTGACAGTGAAATTAGAGACCGGTTTGCTACGCTTAGAGGTGTGTAACGAAAGCACAATTCATGTAACCTGTACTTCCGGGGATAAGTTTCCGGAAAAAAAGGAATTCGTTGTGAATAGGCAATGGGCGCCGGTTCCCTTTGAATGGCATGAGGGACCGGAAAAGTTGATTTTACACACGATACGAATGGGTGTCGAGATAGATCGAGCCACGGGCGTGTTGACCTTTACTGACGCCGAGGGAAAAACGCTCCTTCAGGAGCCGGCCGACGGGGGCAGAATAATCACAGAGGTGAAACCCGCCACGGCCGACGCCGCTAATCAAGAACAGACGTATCGTGTTCAGCAAACGTTTCTATCCCCGGATGATGAATATCTCTATGGCATGGCACAGTGTCAGGACGGTGTGTGGAATTGGCGTGGCATGCCCATTGAACTGCGGCAAGTGAACACGCAGGCGGCGCTGCCCGTACTGTTGTCAAGCCGCGGCTATGGATTGCTCTGGGACAATGCCTCGCTAACGGATTTCAACCCTGTGAATCGGGAAATCTCGCTGTCCAGCAGCGACGCCGCGTCGTCCGACGGCCCCACGGCGACCGAACAGTTGCGCGGCAGGAGGGGACCGAGGGGCACCACCAGGGTGCGCACCGGTGCTTTCACCACCAGCGAGGCTGGCGAACACGTCTTCTTTGTCAAGGACGGCGATCGCCGCAATGAAATCGGGATCGTCGTAAACGGTCAGACCATCGCGCACATCCGGAACATGTGGGTACCATACACCACGGCGGGGAGGATGTCGCTGCCCGCGAACAGTACCTGCTCCGTGCGGCTGCTGGGCGGCGGAAGAAATGCCCGTCTGTACGCCCGTCCCTTGGGAAATACAACCACATTTCGTTCACAGGCCGCCGACAGTATCGATTACTATTTCTTTTACGGACCAGAATTCGATGACATCATTGCCGCCTACCGTAATGCCACTGGCACAGCGCCGCTCTGGCCGAAGTGGGCCTACGGTTTCTGGCAATGCCGCGAGCGCTATTCCAGCCAGCAGCAAATCCTCGACACCGTTGCCGAATTCCGCAAACGGCAGATTCCCATTGACCTGATTGTGCAGGACTGGCAATACTGGGGTCCGCACGGCTGGGGTGCCTACGAGTGGGATACCTCAAAGTACCCCAATCCCGAAGAATTGATTCAGTCGTTGCATCGACAGAATGTGCAATTTATGATTTCGGTGTGGTCCAACCCGCAGGGAAAGGCCGGTGCCGATTTGAAGGCGCACGACTACGTCATTCCGGGTACTGATTGGGTGGATGTGCTCAACCCAAGCGCCCGGAAACTCCGCTGGAAGTACCTCAACGATGCTTTTTTCAAAATCGGAACCGATGCATGGTGGCAGGATGCCACGGAACCCGGCGACGACGGCAATGCGATGGCTAACCATAGCGTGTTTTTAGGCTCAGGTGATCTGTACCGCAACGCGTATCCGCTTTTTGCCAATCAAACAGTATATGAAGGACAACGAGAAACCTCCACGGACAAACGCGTCTGCATCCTCACGCGCTCAGCTTTCCCCGGGCAGCAGCGTTATGCCACGGCCCTTTGGTCCGGTGATGTTGCAGGCAACTGGGAGACATTACGCCGTCAAATTCCCGCCGGCCTTAATGTCTGTCTAACAGGCCTGCCATATTGGACTACCGATTGCGGTGGTTTCTTTCGTCCGCGTGATCAGTACCAATCGGAAGATTTTGCCGACCTGTTGATCCGCTGGTTCCAGTTCAGCACGTTTTGTCCGGTTCAGCGCATGCACGGCTACCAGAGTGAAACGGAGTTCTGGAAATTCCCGAGAGCTCAAGAGACGCTGGTTGAATATGACCGCTTCCGATACCGTCTTCTGCCGTACATCTATTCCATTGCCTGGCAGGTGACGCATGATGATTACACGATAATGCGGGCACTGCCGATGGACTTTCGCGGCGATCCGAAAGTGTATGACATTTGTGACCAGTACATGTTTGGCCCGGCGTTTCTTGTCAATCCTGTCATGGAACCCAAGGCCGTCTCGCGCAGTGTTTACCTGCCCGCCCCGACGGGGTGGACGAACTTCTGGACCGGCGAATCATCCGCCGGAGGCCGACGTGCAGACGTTTCGGCACCGCAGCAAGTTATTCCATTGTTCGTCCGCGCCGGCAGTATTATACCGCTGGGGCCTGATTTGCAGTATGTCGACGAAAAACCAGCCGATCCAATTGAACTTCGCATCTACACAGGGGCCAATGGAACCTTCACCCTCTACGAAGATGAAGGCGATAATTATAGTTATGAAAAAGGTGTTTATGCGACGATTCCGATCCAATGGAATGAGGCAAGCCGAGTCCTCACCATTGGTGAACGCAAGGGCGATTTCCCCGGTATGCTCAAGGAACGTACGTTCCACATTGTATGGGTATCTAAGGATCATGGGGCTGGTATCTCCTTGACTGACAAGCCGGATGCTGTCGTTAGGTTCAAAGGTGAAATTGTGAATGTAACAAAATCACATGAATAGTAACGCTGACTGAATCAATATGAGTCAATCTGAAAAGACTTCTGATTCAAAAAAAGAAAGCGAGATCGATATGATTTATAAGATGAATGTTTACCGACATCCGGCCTTAATTCTCTGGATTTGTTGCGTGTTTTTTCTGACAGTATTCTTGGAAAAAACTGCATACGGGGCTGTTACTTCTCCAATAATCATTACCAGTCCGAACGGAAAAATTAAAATTGAAATCAGTACTGATTCCTCAGGACAGTTGACCTGGTCGGTCAAGCGTCAGGATTATCCCGTTCTTGCCGCAGCGCCACTGGGTCTGACAGTGGATGTTTGCAATCTCGGCCGGTCTGTCACGCTTGGTGTACCCAGCAATCGGACCATCAATGAGCAATATCCTACCTGTGGCAACCACACCGTAGCCGTTAATAGTTGCAATGAAGCTGTTATTCCTGTGGATTGTGCAGCTGGCATGAAGTACGAGTTGGATGTACGCGCCTTTGATGACGGAGCGGCCGTACGCACCCGTGTAAAACTTGATGATACCATGCACACTATCATAGGTGAGTCAACTTCGTGGGCATTACCGCTCGCTTCGAGTGCATGGTGGGCCCGCTATGACAACAGCTACGAAAAACCTTGTGAATCCAGTACGTTCGAGACAATTCCTGCTAACGTACCGCTTGCACCTCCCATAACTTTCAAGCTTGGCAAGAATCTTTATGTTGCCCTGACCGAAGCCAACAACGAATCTTTTCCTGATATGGGTTTGGTATGCCAAGGCGATTTAATAAAAGCCGTATTTCCAGCTTCGTCGGCTGGTTGGACTCAACAGGGTACGATTGTCACTCCCTGGCGAGTTGCTATTATTGCCGATGGACTCAACGCACTGGTCAATAGCGATATTGTTACCAACCTTTGTCCACCACCACCGGCTGAATTGTCTAACGCTGATTGGATCAAGCCCGGTCGCGTCCTTTGGCAATGGTGGAGTATAGGAGCCCCCAGACTGGATGATCAGAAAGAATGGGTCGATGCGGCCAAGAAACTCGGCTTCGAATATTACCTGATCGACGAAGGCTGGCGCAATTGGCGTGCCCCCGGCAAAGATCAATGGCAGTGCCTCAAGGACGTAATCGACTACGGCAAGACGCAGGGTGTGGGCTGCCTTGTGTGGGTGAATTCTTCGGAGATGCGCACAGCAGACTCACGACGCGCCTATCTTGAAAAGGTCGCTGCCCTCGGCGCCGTAGGAATCAAGATCGACTTTATTCCAGCTTGTACACCCGAGATTACACGTTGGTACGAGGGTGCGCTCAAGGACACCGCCGACCTGCACCTGCTTTGTAACTTCCATGGTGCGGTCAAACCTACGGGACGTCGCCGCACATGGCCACATGAACTCACCCGCGAAGCTGTTCGTGGTCACGAATACCACATGACTCGTTACCATCGTA
>Ga0315537_1001794_pt1 | contig 16701 bp, 12 predicted proteins | sample SalMarSW160270MG_FD_203091 | JGI IMG/M metagenome (GOLD analysis project Ga0315537, IMG submission 203091) | Salt marsh sediment microbial communities from the Plum Island Ecosystem LTER, Massachusetts, United States - Salt Marsh Sediment SW1602-70 ... | reverse complement strand
CTTCTTATCCACTAATCGGAACATTCCGTTTGGGAATATCAGGACATCAAAGAAGACGATCGGAATCCCCTTATATATGGTCAATCCATACTCGTTGTGAACGATGTAGTCTTTGCGGTACTTGAGGTAGGAATAGGACTGCGTGATCAGAGCGAGAACGAAAACCGCCAACAAGCCATACTTGCCCCACTTGTACTGGCTGATGTGAAAGAGCAGAAAGACCAGCGGAAAACTGCAGATCGTCAGCAGCACGACGGTCGACCAGTACTCAAAACTGGAGAGGAGAGAGCTGAAACAAAGGAACATAAAGGTCAGGATCGTCAGAAGGACGACCAGGATAAACGGATGCTCGGTGTAGTCGCGCAGCCGCGGATAGCGGAGCCGCGTCCAGTTCTTCAGAAATTCGCGCGACTTCTTGCCACCAAAAAGAATCAGAACCATCCCAATCAATGTTCCCCAAACATCTTTGGCCACATCGCTCAGGTCGAAGGTGCGAGAACTCATGAACCTCTGAAAGGTTTCATCAAAGGAAGAATACAGCATTGCAAAGAAAAAAGTGAGCAACATGATTCTCGTGAGTAGTACGCGGCGGGGAGCCAGATCGCGATACATCATGAAAGCAAAAATAGCATAGGCGAAGTAGTGCCAGTTCTGTTGCAGATCGTAGAATTTGTGCCCGGCATAATGGTCGGTAATCTGCTGGGCAAGGGCGATCATCAGAACAGCGATGACGATAGCCAGAATCCGAAGTCTGGTCAGATAGGAACGATAAAATATTAGGAGCAGCAGGGCAATGATGAATGCCACGGCCGGCACGGTAGGCACCTCCAAGCCGCCGACCCGATAGGTGAATTTCGTGATCTGTCCAATCGCATCTTGCAGGAAGTTCGTGACCAGTATGAACGGAGTCGCCACCAGCAGCACACTGTACATGACAAGATGCAGCCGCGTGGAGTGTATTCCGTTTGAACGGGCTTTGGACTTTCGTTTGTGTTTTGCAGGCATTCTCTCTCCGGACAGAAAAGACTCTGCCCGACAACAGGCAACCTCGAGCCTGTAGGTCGTTTGTTTATAGGCCCTTATCTCAGTGCGCCCACTAGGAATCGAACCTAGAACCTACTGATTAAGAGTAAGACCTACTATCGAGTAAAATCAATGGTTTACAGACAATTTGGGACGGTTCCTGTTTCGCTTCCCCTATGAAGAGCACACTGATTTTTGAAGATTGTGCTAATGATGACGATGTTCCGGCCACCTCAAAGTAATGCGAAATACCATCAAATTCAAGTGGGCGTTAGGATATAGGAGCTGTTGAGTGGTTGATCTTGAATGTCTCACTCTCTGCATGTAAGATTTGTCTTCATTCCCATGTGTGGCTTCCTATCTCATCCTCCAATCTCGATCTCCACCTCGATTCCAAAGAGGACTGCCGTGCTTGCCCCAAGTAGACCCAAGTGATGACCAAGGTTACGATCCAAGACAAGAGAACGGAGATCGGAATGGATTGGCTTTTCAGTAAGTGTCACTGTTAAAACTGGAGGAGTGAGATCAAGCTTTCATAAGTCAGGCCATCTCAGCGCAGGACCTAATACAGAGACCCCGACCGTACATCAAGTCCGATCAGGGTCTCTCCTGACATTGGAAAAGCCGCCGGAGGGCCCGAGAACCTTGCCGGACCCTCCCCTCTCTACCTAATCAAATCACTTGAGTTCACGCTTGGGATTCGAGAACCGGTTACTTGATTACGAGGTTCCGGCGGCTCCCAACTCATCCATTAGTTCCATCGGAATTCTGTTATTCACTGCGAGATTCGAATTTCTCATTACTGCCGCGAATCCGCATAGCATCCATCTTCTTAATCTTCTTTGGCATGATACCCGCCTTAAGCTGCTTTTCAAGCGTCCACTCTTCACCGACCGTGAGAGTAGCCCTTAGACCGCTGGGGGTGCGGCGGACAGGCCCAGCGGCCGTCATCGTGCTCGGATCAACGGTCGGCGGCTCTTCGGGTGGCAGGGCCACTGTCTCGTAACACGATCCCGTGACATGGAAGAATGCCTTGTCAGGAGTAGTGTCAACATAGAAGGTGTCAGTGGTCGTCGCAACCTTCGTGAAGCCACTGTACGGGTCCGTCGTCGAGCGGTAGACATAGTAGTAGGGCACGCCCATATTTGTCCACCGGACAATCTTGTTGCTGGTGGCTGGGTCCTTGTAAACGGTCACATCGGTCGGCACAACCAGGTGGCATGGACACTCGATAGCACGCAGCATCAGGTTGGTGGACGAACCACCCATAGGATCACCCAGGGAATCCGGACGCCACCGACCAATGTCGCCATAGAAGATCCACGTGCGATAGGGCACAGACTGAGGGCCGTTATCGTACCCAAAGGCCTCCTGGTCAGTCCCGACGCTTCCGCCACGGTTGCGAACGGCAATGTAGAAGTCGCCGTCCATAATTTCCACGCATGGGTCGATCTTGATGTAGACCCAGGACGCGAAGCTAGTGTCGTCACAGATTGTGTCGGGCATTTCTGTAGCTGGGTTCCAGCTGGTACCGTTCTCCAAGCTTGGTAAGCGGAGCAACGTGCCTGGCGAGCCATCGACACCGTTGTCATCATGCAGTTCGACGACGATGTCCTCATGGTCGTCATCCGGGAAGGTGCTGCCCACCATGACCATCGCGCCGCCGAGGTAATACGGATAGGAAGACGGTGTGTATCGAACCGCAAAACGCGTTTCCCAATAATTGGGATCGTAGCGAGCATACCAAACAGGGCCGTTGTCGTACGCAATCTGGGGCATGGTGTTGTCCATAATGTCAATATGGTAGTGATCCGTCGGCGCGGTTGCCGGTAAGTAGGTGGTCGGCGTCTGCGGGTCGCCATCGTCCGCCGAGAAGTAGTAACCGTACCGATGACAAGTGTCGAGATCGCAGATGTAGCCCTCGTAGAGATTCATGTACTCGCATCCTGTAACTGGCGTCATCGGAGTCGAAACGAAGTTATGCGTTGCGTCATCGCCGTACCAGAGAAGCACCGACACCGGGTCGTTGTTGGGATCCAGCACCTGCGCGGTGATACGGATGCAGTTCTGGCCATGGACAAAGGTGGCCGGACCGTCATCCGTGTGATGTTCGTGCGTAATAATCGGCGGTCTTGGTCCGAGTGTGTCTACCATGATGTCGTCAATGAGCCAAATGTCCGCCTGTTCCCCTACATAATAGAATCCAAGCTGAATACTATCGGCATGACAGCGGATATAATAGGGGCCGATCTCCTCCCATTCACCCTGCGTGGTCGGAGTAATTTCGGCCAAATAGTGGAACATGGGATCGTTGGGACTCGTCCAGTACAAACCATGGAAGTAGTAGTCATCGTTGTAGTCGTTATGATTGATCCATTTTACCTCAATTCCCTCCTGGTCTGGATTACTAAAGGGCGAGGACAGGAACATGTCTTCAGCGAGACATCCTCCCCATGTGCGTCCATGTCCGGCAGATTGATTAGCCCAGCCGGAGTCTGCAATAGCCCAGCTCGGATTCTCTATTGAGCACGTGCACTCGTATTGCATCACCCACCAATCGCTACATATCGGATCCGGATACGGGACAAAGTTCTCCAGCCAATGTCCGTTAAATCCTATTCCAGACAAACCAACGGTGTCTTGCGTACGATCTTGTCCAGTGTGGGTAATTGCCAACCCACCATACCGCAAACCCTCGGTCATGGTCTGGAAGGTAATATCAATTAGCTCCGACTGGCCTGAATCGAGATACCACGGCAAATCGTTCCCGGTCCACGTGAAGTCCGGATTAGTGGAATAGATTTCTATAACGGTGTCCGTTCCGCAACCGACATTCTTGAATTCAACATCTGTATGTGTGATGGATTCACCACCGACCCATCTGGGAATTAAAGCATGGCCGAAAAAGATGTCGTGCGGTGTAATCTCGAGTATGGGCGGCTGAGGATCACCCTGGTTGTATCCATAGGCCCGGATGATATTGACACCCATTGTATCCGGGTCCAAGCCCTCTAAAGACCAGAAATCATAGTGCTCGCGCGTCTCGAATATTGGACCATGGGGCCCAATTCTCCAACACCAATAATAAAAGTTGGTACAACAGCCAATACCATCTTGACAATCCGTCATAAGCGAAGGTGCGTATCCAGACTGCAAGATCTCAACAGCGACGATAAAGTCTCCTGTCATCGTATAGTCGGGGACATCCACTGTATGCCAATAAGAAGTATCTACGGGCAGAGTAGACGTTTGCAGATAGCCCGATTGCCATACCGGCACCCCTGGGCCCGCGCAATCAATTTCACCATCTGGACAACCGTCAGAGTGGACAACGCCATCATCTTCGTAGAGTTTGACTCGGAAGGTCAAACGCTCGGTAGCGGGAGTAGGCTGACTGTAGCGATAAACATAGAATCCGATGGAGTCGACGACAAAGTTCTCGTAACATGGAAAGAGCTTCGTCTGCCAAGTATATCCAGAGCAATAGTAATCTACAGGGTAGTACCCACAACCATCGGTGCTGTCGTCGCTTCTGAGCCATTGTGGCCCTTCTCTAATGACGCAAATTTGCACTTCATCAATTTTTCCGGTAAAAGGATTCTCCCAATCAGTCGGCCAGTCATTTCCAATATCGAGCCATTTCGAAGCATCCCCGATAGCAAAATCACCAACATACTTTGAAGCGTCCGGCGTTGTCATATTATCAGTGTACAAGTAAAGCGTCGCTCCATCCCATACGGCGACGATGTGGTGCCAAGAATTATCTGCCATAGCTGTATTTGAATAGATAACCTCCGCCGGCGTCCCTGCTCGACAGATTTCAAACCCAATACGGTTATCTACCCCCAACCGGATCCCATATCCGTCCTGAGTGTGCTTACAAACCAGACCTGCATAATTCGGGCTCGGTGTCTGTTCCTTTTTCATCCAGAAATCGATCATGAAACCTTGGCCTGGCTCCAAATCATTGAAGTCCAGACTTGGATGATCATCAACCCATACGTAACTATTAGTGGCGGCCGAAAAAGCTACCGCGCATCCCGAATGGCTATCGTAAGTCCACTGGGCGCTATTGCGAAGCTCTCCATCATTTCCATATGATGATGCATCATTTGCTATAGTTCCAGAACATTCATCGAAATGCCATATACCCACGCACTCCACAATCGCCCAATCGTCAACAGCGGGTTGTGCGTTTATGCTCGGCACAACAAAAGCTCCCATGAGAAAGAGAATTGTCGCTCCAATGACCGAGCTTGTTCTAGAGGTACTGCTTATCATGATACCCTCCTTTGTTCGCTGTGAAAATGGCAGCAGGATTACGTTGCCTCAATTGAAATCCACCCCCAACGATCTAGGTTGCATGACCCCGCCGTCTATATATAAAATTGGACAGGACCGCCAGATTCCACGCAGTAAGTTCATTCTTTCTATCTAGAAGAATAATAGCCAGTTAGATAATGAATATTCTAGGCGATACCAGAGAATATTTCCAAAAAAATCCCTGACTCGCGGAGCCAGGGATGGGATAATTGTTTGATTATATTGTTGTAAGAAAATCTAGCGCATGTTCACCTTTCTATTTGCCAATCCCATTCAAGAAACGTAGTAGGGAGTCTGCTTGAGAGGCATACATTCTGTCCTGAGCCACAATCCACTCCAATAACGGATCAGCTTTTTGTGGGTCTCGCCTCAACAAATATGCTTGGGCAAGGTACCACCGAGCCCGCTCCTGCAAAGTAGCATAAGTTGGACTGTCCGCTTTAGCCAAGGCCTGTATGGCCCGCTTCGGTTGACGATTCAGATAGTAACTCACCCCAAGGTATAACCACCAATCTACTCTATCTGGAGCTCCTTTCACGGCTTTGCGTAAACGACTAATCGCATTTGAATAGTCATCCACAGAATAATAACTCATTCCTTCTTCAAACACCCGTTTAGCCTCCAAAGAAACCTCGCCTCTCAATTCCATGGGCTGATAAGACAGCTTCTCAAAAGAAAGGTGGGCTATGTAAGGATTCAGAACGACCCTATGCATATACGGGTATACCCATGAAAGCAGTACGATTCCGATGGTTGCGATGGCAACTGTTCCCCAAGCCCAACTTGTGCGAAAAGCCCTTGAGAATCTATCGGTTGCCCTAGCAAGGAATGCCTTCAATGAGCTGCGCTGCGGTTGCGGCGGTGATAGCTTCCGCTTCAGAGACTCATAACTAATCCCCTCTTTGCCCAAGATTTCAATTATGGCTGCCTTGTTACGGTGTATGCCCAACCAAAATGGCTGCAGGGTTTCCAACTCCCGACGACAGAAATCACATTCCATGACATGTTCCTCGAAGCGATCACACTGCTCCTCACTCAGAATGCCGGCTTCATACTCTATCAGAAGCTGACCCAATTCCTTATTGGTACATTTTGTCATATCCTGGCCTTTTCTCTAAATGAAAATATGTCTCCACCGGTTCATTTTCTGACGACAACGCTCAACCCTCGCATAAAAGGCTTTATGGCTGAGATTCGGTTCACGTTTCTTGAAGAACTCCCACAGTTCCGTCAGATTTCGCCCCTCCAACAACGCGGTGAGTACAAGTCGACAAAATTCGCCCAGAGTTCCTAACATGTTCCTTATATTCTCTTCTAGATCTTTGACTTCTATATCGTGTGAGAGATCGCCCTTATCACCGGCCATCTCTAAAAGCTGCTCATCGTATGGAATTTCCTTCGCGCTTCTATTTGCTCGATAGACGCCGCCTACTCTGTTTCTCACTATTTGTAGGACATATTTCTCGGGATTGGACCCAATATCAGGTAATCTCTTAATAAACGTCTCCATTACATCCTGGAGAGCGTCCTCCCAACTCTGCGCCAACCGTCCTCTCAATCTATATTGGATAATCGGCCGAATTTCCACGCGAAGTATGTCACAAAGCTTAGCCAAGGCACCTTGATCTCCGGACTTAGCCTGCTTTAGGAGTCTTTCGTTCTCTTTAAGCCTTTGTTTTTTCAAGCACGCCTCGCATTGAAGGTCAATGTGGGAATAGCTGATGGCATCACTGCAGTCTCCAATCCCCTACAGCGATAAATGCACCTCCCCAGTTGATGGGATGGTCGGATTTGCCTTCTTTCCTCAGATCGCGCAATTTCTCAAGTGCAATATCCTGCATTATTAAGGGAATGTCCTTCCCTTTGGCACTATAGAACCTCGTCATGAGCTCCGCGGTAAGTTGGTCTGAGACCTTCCAGAGTGCGCTAACAACTGTCTGGGCTCCGGCCATTTGAAAAGCTCTTCGTAGTCCATACACTCCTTCACTTTGTTGAATTTTGCCCAATCCAGTTTCACATGCTGATAGAACGACAAGATCAACTCCTTCCAAATCGAGAGTGGTTACTTCCTCAGCAGTTAGAATTCCATCTTCAATTCCCAGACTATCACATTCTGATCCATGGAGGTTGGCTCCGGCGAAAAGCAATCCTGATAAGAGCAGCGGATTTTCAATAGCGTCCGTGGCAAAAAAACCCTGTACCTTCGTATTCTCTGGCTTCCCAACATTTCTGGTTGAAATGAAATAGCCGTGTGTTGCTAAATGTATAGCCCGTTTGTTCGACGCGTTCTTCTTGAAATTGTCCTCAGTGGCCTGAGTTCCTAGAAAAGTAATGACAGGTTGCCCAGTTTCTTCCTTCCATATGCGCTCTACCGAGTCAATCTCCTGGCGAGACAATAAAAGAGCATCCACTTTGATATTATCAAGTTCTCCACATCTAAGCCAAATATTCGGATCAGCATACATAACGGAGTCAACCAATAAGACTGTGTCTCTCACGAATGAAGAGGACAGACGCATTGAAGCAGAGGCATTGTAGTCTGGATCACCCATCGCCAGTAATCCCTCACCGAGTGCCGGTCTCTGTTCAATTCTGAGAAGGTCACGGCCAGCGGAAAGGTAATGGATCGCACTCTTTTCGATTAGAAACTTGCCATTATCATCCAATAAACCTGCAAAGGCTATCAGGTTTAGAGCTCCATCGGGTGCGATGAAGACCTCTTCGATGTCACCCAGTTTTTCCTCAATCGGTCCCCAAATTAATGTGTGAAGCTGTTGGGCAATCTTTTTGTACTCCTTGTCATCGGCCATCTCTGGATATTGAATATGTGATCGATACCAATCAACAGCCGAATCAATTTCTGCAGCACAACCTAGGTCAACAGCGTAGAGTTCATGAGCACGAGATAGACCGACCGCCAGGTAGCGACGCTCGACCGCTCCGCGAGCACTGATATGGTTGTATTCCAAATACTCCACTAAGGCGGTGTTAGTAGGTAGCGCCTCGGCAACCTTTTGCACATTCACATCCCAAGTCTTGGATTGACGTCGGAATCTTGTACTCTTCCGCGCCAGCGCCTCCTCTAGTCTATTCTCCTGGTCACTTGTTGCAGTGACATCTTTTTGATATTGATAGTAATCGTCGGACTGCGGACCGGTCACAAAAAAATGAGCGAGTCGAGTGCGAACTCTATGTAGAGAATCTGCCAGTAATCTCGCATTGGTGTCCCCGATAGAGGTGACGATTTGATTTCGAAGAAAAACTCCATCGGATACTGTGCCCTTAAGAGAGAAAACAACATCTGCTATTTCCTCTGCGCTTTCTCGAAATCCATCTTCCGAATCCAATAGTATCGACAGATAATTCCCCCCCGCAGTCTTCATCAATCGTGAATACCTCAAAGCGTTCTTTTCAGAAAGAACAGCAAAGACATCCCGAAAGAATTGGCGACGACCGTCGTAGGCTCTCTTCCCCAGGCTATCCGCTTCATGCCACACACCCAGATCTTTGCAGACCAGCGCCAGATCACTGTAACAGCTTGCCACAAGCGGATGTTCCAGTCCAAGAATGTGTGGCGCCCAAACGTCTAGTGCTAGCTTCATAAATCTTACTGCTTGAGCATAATCGCCTTGAATATAGCATAGTCGTCCCAAGTTCTGCAGTGTGTATGGGTCTTCTTCATCGATCTCGTACGCCCGTGTTAAGGATGACTCGGCTTTCGAATACTCACCTAGGGTAAGATACAACTCAGCAAGATTGCTCAGATTTTGTAGGAGACGCCCGTATGAGCGGCCGAAAAGCCTCTCTCTAACCTCAAGTGAACGGCACGAAAGTGATTCTGCTTCAGCATACCGACCTTGCTCATAATAAACGACCGCAAGACCGTTCAGATAGCTGGCTGTAAGCGGATGATTTGGGCCGACAACTTTTTCTATGATCATCAGCGCCTGTTCTAGGAGTTTTGCAGCTTCGGAGTATTGACATAAATCACAAGATAGAATCCCCAGACATCTTAGGCTCTGCGCTACATCTGGGTGGTCTGGCCCCAGAGCCTTCCTTCGAATGTTAAGTGCTTTCCTATAATACTGTTCTGCCTCGACATAATGCCCCTGCTCCCGGCGAAGAATTCCTAAATTGTTCAAACTAGACGCAATATCTGGATCCAGAGAATCCAATGTCGCTTCTTGAATCCTCAAGGCCCTCCTGTGATACTCTTCACATTTTTCAGGATCACTCAAATGCCCCAGCCTGTAGTATACGCCTAGTGTATTTAGGATCTTCGCCACATTGGGATGAGATAGACCGAAGGACTCTTCCATAATCTGCAAGGCTCGTTTCAGGAGGGACTCTCGTTTGTCACGGCCATACTCCATGCGTGAAAGCGCGAGACCATGCAGACTAAGCGCTACAGCCGGATGTTCGGGGCCAAGGGCTTTCTCCCGAATACGGAGAGACGCCTCCAAGAGCGAGTCGGCTCTATCGTAGTCTCCTTTGTAACGATAGCACTCGCCCAAAACATATAAGACAGAAGCCACTGCCGTATCCGATTGCTCAAAGCTGCTCCGGACCTGTTCGAGGGCAATTTCAGCCAGATCAGTCGCTGAGTCCACGTTCCACATCTTCAGGAGCGAATCTGCCTGGTGAATCAGATTCTGCCAATCCTCCGCTTGGGCAGACGACGTACGTAGGAGAAACACCAACAAAACCACAATGGTCAGAGAAACAAGTACACTCTTCATCTGGAATTCCAATTCTTACCACTCAAGCCACTAATTGACATTGAAACCATCCTTACGATCATCATGAAAAGAGAAATGAGGAAGAGCGGCGTCAGGCTTCATGGTTCTGCCTACCCGTTTCGTTTTTGTGACCCATTTGTTCCAAAAACTCCGATGAATACTTGGATAGAGATCCCCATTCTGTCCCGTCATCTGACCGTGAGGCGGCTCTCACTGCGGCACGACGTATGTTTCTGGGAAGGAACAAGCTTAGGAGAAAGAAGAGAATTTTTGATGCAAACATCATTATCCTAAATATGAATCTTGGCAAAATGTATCTGTATTTTGGGATACTGGCATCTCGGTCCGTTTCCGGTTTAGTAGTATCCTCTGACTCGCTGTCATCCTCTTCTCGACCACCACAGTATTTGCTGTAGAATATTCCCAAACCAGCGAAAACCATCACTTCAAATAGAACTAGTAATAATGCGAATCGGGAGACAGGTTTTCCTGAGTTCTTTGGCTCACCTATGCCTTGTGGTTCCCTATTGGTCGAGATCTCCATTGTGTTATTCTTTTCAAAATCATCCATTTAAACCAGTACTTCAATCGTTACAAATATGAGCATGTAGAGGAGGATCATAAATCTGCATTCCCAGCAAGCGTCAGCTTCAACGGGTTGTTATGTGTTCAATCCCGTTGAAAACAAGCGCAATTCACTTCACTTCGCTGGAGCCCCGTCAGTACCCGAATCGATATCTTTCCCACTATCACGATTTTGATAATTCAATAGCTCTCGCTCAATGCGCTGCCTCGACAATTCCAGAACGTGCAAGATATCACTATGCCTCGTAGATTGTGCATTGTTGAAATCCATTAGTGTGTGGGCGAATCCGTGATTAGGAACATATTCATCTATCACGAACCTCACGGTTTGCATGGCTGTGTTGTGGTGATTGTATTCACCTGATATTTCCATTGATGAGAACTTCAGAGAACAAAAGAGGCTCCATTGATTGTTCTCAATGTCATCCTCACATTCCCTATCATCTTCTTTGTGCCAATGACTTGAATCTGCAAGAAGCTCTTGTGCCAATTTAATTATCTCCAGATCTTTTTCGGTTGGCGGAGGGCAATACCACCAGTAGATGGCAAAACTAATTTCACCGTTCTGAATGGATAAATACTCCCACAAGAAATAGCCTAAAGAGGTTTTCATATAAATCTCTCCTGCATCCCTGTGGTGGACGATTTCATATTCTATCTGAGTAGTCTTCCCGTTCGGATATGTCAATATGCCTGTAACATTTTGACTGCGAATCAACGAGAACAAAGCTTCAGGATTTACTCCGCTTTCGAAAATTTCAGACGGAACATTTATTGATAATTTAAAACCCTCAAGAAATACGCATGCGCCCTCTAACTTGTCGTCATACTGATGTAACGTAAATGGAAGATAATCATCAGGGAGTTCTTCCTGAGACATGCTTTGTGTCAACCCTTGGCCAGCGTCGAAAAAGACTGCCAGGAGAATGAAATGTGCTAACATCCTCATTATTTTTCCCCTCGATATAATCGATCATATTCTGTCTGGGAATTAACGCCGACGAGAAGTGCATCACCCATCAAAAACCCAAACACCACCTGCTATTAACATGAAGATGAGGATGTAGAAGAGGATCATCGGTTTCTTCTCCCGCGCACTTCTGCAACAATATTGTCAAATGAGGTTCAATTCCTTCCTTTCCCGATATCTGCTCCCGAAACTGACTCAGCGCGGAGGATTGCATGCAGAACAAGGACTGTACCGTTTCTTTGCCTCCGATAACTTCATAGGTATCTGGCTCTTCTTCAAATACTTGCACCCTGCCCTATGATACTTTGATCCCGTCTTAGTGACATAAACGATAACGTCTTCGTCTGAAGTGGACTGTTTGGTTGTCTGAATAGTGTCTTGGCGATGCGCTCCTCCACATAAGCCGCAGTCCTTTCCCAGAACCTCCTCAGTGTAGTAACCCTCCGCCGTATTGCCATACCACCTGCAGGTTGAATTATGCAGAACATTTGTCTTGGTATTCAACCAGTAAGTTCCTTCAGAGGGTTGAACCGCGGTAGAATCTTCTGCCCATAAACCTCTTCCAGCTTCTCTTGCTTCCCTTTCAAGTTGTCGGAAGAGATCCATGTATTCCTACTTGAAAGGGTACTTGGTGTAGGCATGGGCATAACCTTGCTTAACTAGCTCTGCATTCACAAACAGGTCATCAAGAAAGGCATAAGCTAGGGTTCGGCCATATTTATCCCGCCTATCTTGGTCATACTCAAGCGTTATTGTCTCACCCTCAAGCAGATTCCTGGCAAACCCAGAAGCCTCCTTACCGAAGTATTCGACAGCCTTATTGGGATGAACGGTCTCCGGCGTATCGATCCCAATGAGCCTGACAACCTCTCCATTTTCAAGTTCAAAAGTGTCCCCGTCAATCACCCGTGCAACCCTGTAAACATCCCCAGGGTTGCCAATTGAGGGAATGATTAACACAAGTGCTGCTAAGAGCAGGATACACCTTCTCATGTTTTTCCTTCCGAATGTTCATCTCTCCGCGTGCTTGCGTACTGATGCTGCACGATTGCCATTGTTGGCACCGTAAGGTAACCGGATTATTTCTTGTTTGGCATCGGGACAAGGTCTTCCGGCCACAGCATTTCCTCAGCATCTACACCAAGAGGATATCCAAAGCAGTAGATGTTGTAGAGTTTCGTCGCTCGGCGCTCTTGGCGCTTGGTTATGTATCGAAGCATCATGTAATAGAGCATCATCTTAATGGCATTACAACCGGCGGATGCTGGTGTCATGCCCTTCCATTCGCTTGGCAACGTGTTGTCGGTATAGACGTGCCGCCCAACTTGAGACATGTACCAGAAGGTCATTTCGTAGGCCGCTTGCTCAAGGGCCTCCTGTGACCAAGCAAGAGTAATTTTCCACAGACCTCGATCAAGTAGCTCGATATTTGATGCTAACGGCGGAATGTTTTGCTCGTAGAGCACCATCAATCTTGGTCCAGTGCTATCACTCCACCTCCAAGTTCTACTCAATTTCCAGATCGAAGGAAGCACCATTATCGCAACTATGCCATTGGCATCAATGGCAGGAGCCGGCCATATTCTTCCCTCCAACCGCACACCACCTTCAAGACGAGCAATATGGCTCTGCACCTGCTGCCTGATTCTTTCCAAAGAGCGTCGCATTGACTTGACCTCTATAACACCACAGAGTTCAAGTCCGAATTGAGAAACGCCGTCTCTGTCTGATAGAGGATTAATCAGCAGTCCGTCAGCACCTTTGCCGAAACTGCCCCAGTGCCTATTCTGAGGCTGGCCAGTCTCTCTGATATGCCGTGTTTCCTGAACAGTATCGCTCCAGAATAGCTGGACGTTAATCGGCAAGACTTGTTGCCTAATCAGCTGTTGAACAAGCTGAATGCATGGCTCTAGCGCAAGCAGTTCCGCTAACTCACCCTTGAATCTATTAACCATGTGTGAGAAAATGAAATCGATGCAACTTCCACACTCTGGGTCAGACAACACGCCTTCTCCGGTACTACCCGCAGTCTCTGGAGCATCTGGATTCAACGGGCCAAACTGAATAAGGCGTCGAAACAGCCTACCGCGCGGATGCGACTGAATGTCACGTATCGCAGCATCCAGTGACCACTTGAACACGTCCCAGACGTTCGTGCCTGAAGGCAGATGAACGAATGTGCTTGAGACTGCCGCGGAAATAGATCTTACAATAGCGCACACTAGCACGGGATTCGAGATGATCGCTGCAATCCGCGTTGAAGTGTCTGTGGTTGCCTCTCCCACGCACTTGCTCCAACTACAAAACGGTGCTGGGCCCTACTATTCATCGTACCACACTACCGGGATACCATACTCTATCATGTAGTCTTCAACACGTTTTCGGAGCTTGTTAGAATTCGGTGCGTGTGGGTAGATTATTCCAGCGCACACATCGATGCGTCGATTGTCGACAAACTCTTCTATGTACTTCCAAATCTGTCCGCGGTGCGATCTGAGCAGTCTGCCAATATTCTTCGGGTTAATGCGATCCCAATCTGTGGATCTGATTTCAACCACGGAGACCAAATCGCCCATTTCACCAACGAACAGGTCAAGCCTTCCTTTCCGGACCTTTCTTGCGGTTTGGGACAACAATGGTAACTTCACGAAGTGCTCCGGATATACAACTCCGCCTTCCGCGGTTCTCCTCCAGTCTTCTTGCACTCGCCTGTGAAATTCTTTTCCTCTACGCAGTTGTTCGGGCTCCATTTTAGTAGACTCTTAGTAGTGTCTTGGCCGATGGCTTGCGGCTCGGATGCAAAATCTGTCTTCACCCACAAGTACCACACCCTAGGATATCCTCCAGTTTCGATGCTTATCCACCTGTAGCATATGTATCCTGTCCCTGAACAACTTGAAATGGCTCCTGTATCGCTTCCCCAGCTGAGAGCACACTGATTTCTGAAGATTGTGCTGATGACGACGATGTTCCGGCTACCTAAAAGTAATGCGAAATACCATCAAACTCAAGTGGGCGATAGAATGTAAGAGCTCTTGAGTGCTTGACCTTGAATGTCTCAATGTTTGGATGTAAGATTTGCCTTCATCCCCATGTGTCGGTACAAGTAAGGGTGTCATCATTCCAATTCGCCCTCATCCAAAATCTGAGTTTCTGCTGCTTGCACTATACCCCGGAGCATACCAGCGAAGACGGCCTTATGCAAGGGAAACAGAGCATACCAATACAAGATTCCAGCCAAGCCTGATGGATCGAAAATAGCTGTTTGCCGTATGACCGTCCCGGGTTCATCCTCCTCAATATCGAATTGCAGCCAAGCCCGTCCGGGCAATCTCATTTCTGCTGAAAGTCGAAGGAGTCGATTAGGTTCATAGGCCTCAACCCGCCAAAAATCGACCGTGTCACCAAGCTTGAGATTATCCGGGTGCGGTCTTCCTCGTCGCATACCAATCCCCCCAACCGCAAGATCCAAATACCCGCGAATCTTCCAGAGCCAATTACTGTGGTACCAACCGGTTTTACCTCCTATGCGGTCTATGGGAATGAAGGCTTGCTGTGGAGAGCAAGAGACGCGGCAGCTCCGAGAATCCACGAAACGCGATCCCAAACGGACGCCTGCCTTCGTCTTAGTTGCACTACGAGATGATACGGCATCAGACCATCGAGTTTGTGCGAATTCATGGTCTTCATTGGCAAGTGCTTGTTGAATCGCTTTGCGATAACCAAGAGGACGAATCGGAAATAGACGCAGAGCTTTGTCATCATGAATCACCGTTTCGTTTCGAACACTCTCAACGAGCTTTCTACCAACTCGAGCATAGATTGGTGTGACCAGTCCTAACCACAAACTTGAAAGAGTTGGCGTAAGTACTGGCACGGGTATCATAACTCGTCTGAGCCCTTTCTGCCGAGCATATTCCTTCATCAAATCCATATAGGAAATGCGGTCAGAACTGCCAATCTCAATAACCGTACTCTCTTTGATATCGATATCCAGTGCGGCCAGAAGGTAGTCAATGATATCATCGATTGCGATTGGTTGCGTAAGGGTTCGTGTCCAGCGAGGAGTTACCATGACAGGCAAGTGATCCACCAATGATCGAATCATTTCAAAAGAAAGGCTCCCCGATCCGATGATGATTCCGGCTCGAAACTCAACAGTTGTTACACCAGACTCTCGGAGAATCCGACCAACTTCCATACGACTTGCAAGATGAGGTGACAATTCCTGTCCCTGGGCCAGCCCTCCGAGATAGACGATCCGCCTTACTCCCGCCTGCTTCGCAGCCTTGGCGAAATTCTGTGCACCAAGACGCTCGGCTTCTTCAAAGCGCTTTGTTGCGGAAAGAGCGTGAACCAAATAATAGGCTGTATGGACTCCCGCAAGAGCCTTTTCCAGCGACTGAAAGTCAAATATATCGCCACGCGCGACTTGTGTTCCCTCTTCGACACGTGGTAGAAGAAACTCTGGTCGCCTGGCTAGACAGCGTACATTGTATCCATGCACTTCAAGTCTAGGAAGGAGCCTGCCCCCAACATATCCGGTTGCGCCCGTAAGCAAAATCTGCCCAGTTGGTAAGTTGGCATTTGTATGCAATAGGTTCATCATCGTTGGATTTATGGAGTGATCACAGCTTGTAGATCGTCATGCATAATATACTCGCCAGATTGAATGTGGCAAATTAGGTATGCGAGTTAGTAGAAAAAGATAGCCGCCATCGAGTTGACCGTAGACATCCCACGGCAACATGGCGGCCCATCACAACTGAACCACTCGAGTGCTCAAGCTGAAGATTTGTCAGGCTTGTGCCGGTTACAGAAATGATCTTTGCGAATGGACTGTGGTGACGTTGGTTATGCAGCGCTCCAGCGCTGATGCATCGATTTCCAACCGAAGATTTGATAGATGGCAGCGAGTCCCACGAGGATGTAGACAATCCGACTCAAGACACTCATGTTTCCAAAAATCGCTGCTACAAGGTCGAAACTCGCCACGCCTACGAGACCCCAGTTGAGCCCCCCAACGATTAGCAAAACAACTGCTATGGCATCAAGAACTTT
>Ga0315537_1001790_pt1 | contig 16706 bp, 12 predicted proteins | sample SalMarSW160270MG_FD_203091 | JGI IMG/M metagenome (GOLD analysis project Ga0315537, IMG submission 203091) | Salt marsh sediment microbial communities from the Plum Island Ecosystem LTER, Massachusetts, United States - Salt Marsh Sediment SW1602-70 ... | reverse complement strand
ATAAAAGAGGATAAGGTTGGAAATCATCACATTTTCAGATTAAAAGGTTATAAGTATTGTGTAATAGTTAGCGACAAACTAGCTAAAAGTTTAAAAGGTAATAATTTTAAGGGAATAGCATTTATTAGATTGGGAACCTCATCCACAAACACTAATGTCAAAGCTGTGAATTCATAAATTACTGAATCGAGCTAGTTGAAACAGAACTCATCAAGAAAAATTATGTTCTTTGAAAATTTAATAATACGTTAAATTGGGTTGAATTGGTTCATCGGGATACAACGGGACAGTTAGCTTCTTATAGTTACAGCCTTGCCGCTAACGGACAGAGAGTTATTCTTGATGAAGAAATTAAACTTACTGGTGGTTCAACAGAGACTCACGACATAACATATGGATATGATAATATAAATCGTCTGACCGATGAAACGGCTGAATCGGGCGATTATGGTTATGATGTTTACTACGAGTATGACTTAGTCGGAAATCGGACGCTGCGCCAGATTACGGTAAACTCTCAGCCTTTTACTACTGAGTATGAATATTACGAAGGTACGGACAAGCTCAAGACCGAGACGCAATGCGGCGCAAGCTGTATGCTGGATTTTGGTAATGAGCGTTATTATGCATATGCAAAGCAGAATGGTAGGGGCTTTTACTATAGAGATTCCAATGGTAACAAAGTTGGCTCATTCCACGCGTTTATGATAGGCCTTCCTTCCGTTTGGTCGAGGTACCTGTTCATATTTGTGATGACGATGGTGCCGTTCTTATTGTTCGGACCTGCTGTTTTAAGACTTTTGTTATGTTATGGTGAGCCGACGCGTCTTCGTTTGCGGGTACCAAGAAAGAGTATTTGTATATTACTGGCCTTTTTGATATTTGTTGGGCCGGACGGCTTTGAATCTCTGGCGCAGGCGGAGATGCAATATGCAAATCTTGGCATTTCAAGCTGGGGGCAGGCTGACCGAACAATTGAATATACTTACGATGACAACGGTTCGATGCTCACAAAGACCACGAAAGTTACCTCGACGTCGGAGGTTATAGAAACTGTAACCAACCATTACAATCTTGCTAATCGTCTTGACAAAGTTACCACTGAGCTGGCAAACGGTGACCAGCATATTGTTGAATATACATATAACGATGAAGGTATAAGAGTCAGAGCTTACAGCTATGATATTCCTAACAGCCAGGGTGTACAAAACGAGAAAACTGTTGTCTATCTAGTCGATTCTTATAATCACACAGGATATGCTCAAACACTCGAGGAGCTTGTCTTTGATTACGCTGCTTCTTACCCGCTTACCGAGACACCGGACTCGCTGACGACGTATTTGATTGGTGATGATTGTCTAGCCCAAACTGTCGACGGCACGACACAATATCTGTTATACGACGGCCACGGAAGCACACGTCAATTAGCAGAATATGATTCGGGCACTGATACTATATCCATTGCAGATAGTTTTAGTTACGATGCATACGGCGTGCTCTTGCAGGATCAGGCTGATATTGTTAAGCCAGGTTATATACAACAACAACAAACGAACTTGCTCTATACAGGAGAATATTTTGATACTGATGTTCAACAATATTATTTACGTGCTCGTTGGTATAACCAGTTAAACGGGATATTTAATAGAATAGATCCTTATTCTGGGAATAACTATGACCCAATTTCACTTCATAAATACCTTTATTGTCGCGCAAATCCGGTAAATAGTATAGACCCGAATGGTAAATTTAGCATAGCAGAGATTTCCATCGGAATAGGGATTGTATCGGTTCTTACAGGCCTTGTTTCAGGTGTAGTTTCTAAGGTTACTGGAGGTAGTTTTTATACTGGATTTATATTAGGAATGGTCTCTATGGCTGTGGGTTTGACCTTGGCCACATTTGGAGTTCCAGCACCGGCTGCATGGGGTCTTGGTTCCGCCGTTGCTCAATTAATTATCGAGATAGCTACCGGTAAATTGAAAGAAAATTGGGAAGCTGCTGCGATGAGAATCGCCTTTGTAGGAATTTTTGCAAGCTTGACAACTTTTTGGATTGGATTAAAATTCGACTTTCTTTCAGTTAATGCTGAGCAACTGGGTTATTTGCTCGCTGGATTACAATTAAAAGGTTTTGCAGCGGAATTGGGCCGTGAATTGGGAAGAACATTTGCAAAGGGGGTTTTCTTTGGTGGGATGTCAAGGATAATGATGGGAATTACCGAATTGTTCGAAAAAATAGGCAAAAAGATGGAAACGTTGAGCTATGAAGAAAAAAGAGATATTAGAAGGATGTATGGAATTTAATATTTGCGAGAAAAAACTATGAAGAGATTTATCAGAGTAGCATATTCATATATTTTATCACTGATTGGACTTGTGTTAGGGATGTTGTTTTTAGCGATAGCGTTAATTGTAGGTCTTTTCGGTACTTGGTTTATTCTTAAGACTTGTTTGCTGGAGTTGTATGAGAAAGATTTGGTATCCCTTGGCTCTGAATCAATATCTTACCTGAGCAAATGGATCGGAGTGCTAGTTGGGATGCCTTTCTTCGGCTTTCTCTGTGCCTACTGGCTCAAACGATCGTGCGTACTAAACATCTTTTTTGGCGGCAGGGATGAGGCTAAGAGTAAGAGAGACAATTAACGAATCTTTAGTAGCCCAGCGAGTTTTAGGCATTAGTATAGACAAGTTGTAATGAGATTACTTTTTTAGCTCTTTGGAAATTAAATATACGATGGTTATGGTGTATTGTTACAGGATGAATCTATAGCTTCACAGCGTCCAGGCTATGTATCGACACAGGCAACAAGCTTGTTATATGCTGGTGAATATTTTGATTCTGACAGCCAGCACTACTATAACCGCGCTCGTTGGTATAACCCACTGACAGGATTGTTTAATAGAGTCGATCCCTTTGCTGGAAATCTAAATGACCCACAAAGTCTTCACAAATACCTTTACTGCCATGCTGATCCTGTTATGGGCATCGATCCTACCGGACAAATGACCTATACTGAAACTTTGAGTGTTATGAATATAATAGCACATATCTTTGTTACGATAGCGCCCTTTATAGTTGCGGCAGGTATGATAGCAGCTTCAACAGCTATTTTCATAAATGATATTTTACCACCGATATTGGACATTATTGCAGAAGGAATTGAAGGTGCAGAGAAGCTATATGCAGCAGCATTAGCATATGTTATGGCAGCGAGCATTGCGCATAACAAAGCTATGAGCAAAGCTGCAAGAGCATTAGGGAAAACGATAAAGGAGATGAGAAAACTCAAACCGTATTTTGTTTTCGAATTTGCGACGCCGAATATATACAAATTTACTGTAAGTTGTCTTCTTTTAAATCCTACATGGTATTGCCTTACTTGGCATGCGAACCATGCATGGACTGTAAGAAACCGCGCTTGGGTCGAGAGCGTATACGGACATCTTAGAAAGCCGGGTTATTCTATTGATGAGTTCCCTTATGCTTCAACTGCCGAAGGTGGATGGCCTGCTGCAAGAGGCTGTCCTGTACCATGGCTTGAAAATTGTGCCCAGGGCGGTTATTTAAAAGCGTTTTATTACGGAATTCTTCGAAAGCCTTCGAAATTCCTTGTTGTTCCTGTTCCGAAGTAATTATTTATGATTATATATCATTTAAAGAAAAGCTGTTTATATGTATAATTAAAAATAAAAAATAAATAAGGTGATAGATAATGAAGAAATATGATGATAACAGAATAAGTTTTGTTTATCCGGAGGAATTCAAACTCATTAGGGCAAAAAGAAAGTGGGGTCAATACGATCTTGCCAAAAAAAAAGAAGCTCTCATCATAATTCATATAGTACCTGATGATGTATTTGATTCTTTTGAAAGGCTAATTTGGAGTCGTCCTCCCGATGATATTGGAGACCTTGCGAAGATCAATTATTTTGAATCTGTCACAATTGGTGAAAAAAAAGGTATTGGCCATGTTGCAACAGCATATGACCACTCCCATAAGTTTTGGGGTAAAGTATATCGATACTTATTTCCAATTTCTACAGGTGGATTATACATCGAAATCAGTGACCGCAAAGATTTTGCGGTTGATATTTATAAAGAACTATTAGAATCTATTAGAGTAAAAGAGAAAGATGGTCAAGATTGCAGTACAGTTTTGAATAATGAAACAAATAAGGTGATAGATAATGAAAAAATATGAAGATAGCAGAATAAGTTTTATGTATCCCGAGGAATTTAAACTCATTAGAGCGAAAAAGAAGTGGGGCCAATATACTCTTGCCAAGAAGAAGGAAGCTCTCATTATAATTGATATTGTATCTGGCGAAACTGATACTGAAGAAAGGCTAATTTGGAGTCAGCCTCCAGATGATATTGGCGACCTTGCAAAAATCGATTATTTTGAATCTGTTACAATTGGTGAAAAAAAAGGTATTGGACATGTTGCAACAGCATATGACCACTCCCATAAGTTTTTTGAAAAAATATATCGATATTTATTTCCGTTCCCTACAGGTGGATTATTCATAGAAATCAGTAATTATAAAGATTTCACGATTGATATTTATAAGGAACTATTGGAATCTATTAAAGTAAAAGAAAAAGATGGTCAAGAAAGCAGTACAGTTTTGAATAATGGAACAAATAAGGACAGTAAGAATCACTAAGGATTGCTTCCAGTAAATGCTCTTTGAAAAGTTAAAATAAATATGATGCGCTTAATAGGGTTATAAAGACTGTACATCCAAATTCGGTAGTTGTCGAAGGCGGACAGGATCCAGTACCTACTTATTCTCACATTGGTTATGACACTCTCGGCAGAAAGGTGTGGGAGTCGAATCCTGTAATTGAAGAGTTTCCCGAAGATGTCAGCGATAGTGATATTAAAATCTATCAGTACGATGCAGCAGGCAGGCTGATAACGACTGTGATGCCGGAAGTGAATGACCCTGAAAATTCCGGCCAGCCTGCAAATCCGGTTTATGATTATTACTACGATGATTATGGTAATCTAATCGGCATACTCGATGCCAAAGACAAATTAACGGTATTCAAATATAATGAGTTCGGCCAGCAGACATCTAAACATCAGCCGTTTAAGCTTAGCGAGCCTAACCGTGCTACCTTGGATGTCTATTACGAACTGTCGCAGCAATCGCCTCAGCCGAAAGCAGCCACACAAGACTACGATGTATTAGGCAGGCTTACAAAGTCAACCGATTATAAAGGCCAGGTGACAGGGTTCACATATAACGATAGAGGTTTTCTTGAGTCTGAAAAATATTACAGTAATGAATCTGAATATCCTGATAATCCTGTCGAGGTAATACAATATACTTACGACAACTTAGGCAGAAAGACAGAGGTTATAGTTGATAGTGAAGTTGAGCAGGAATTTTACTACGACACCGAAAGCAGAATTGAACAGATTGATACACCTCAGGGGATTATTGGATACAGCTATAGTCCTGTTACGGGCAGAAAAGTTTTTGTATGCACTCCTGAGGATTGCAACGATAGTGAGATTGAATATATTTATGATATACTCGGCAGATTGGCTGAGGTAATCGTTCACAAACGAAACAGCCAGTCAGCGAGTGATGTAACGGCTTACTTTTATAATCCAGCAGGCTCGATTGAGCAGATTATTTATCCCAACGGAAATATTTCAGAATATGGTTATGATTCATTTAATAGATTAAAAGAGATTACGAACTGGAAGGATGAAAACAGGGTTGAAGCTGAAAAGCTCAGCAGGTTTACATATACACATTATGCAGATGGACAGCGGGCCTCTGTAACTGAGGCAGATGGTACTGTTATCAGTTGGACTTATGATAATCTTAACAGGCTAACTGTTGAAAATTATGATGCGCCCGGAACGATTGATGATTATTATGAAAATTACGAATATGACCTTTGTGGTAATCGTAAGTGCATTAAGAACTTATTAGAACAGATTATTGTCGAATATAGCTATAATGAGCTTGACCAGCTTGAATTTGAGTATTATACTACCGGCCAGGATTATACATATCAGTATGATGACAACGGCTCTTTGATAATCAAATATTACGGCGGCTCAGGAGATCCGTGTGACCAGTACAGCTATAATCTGCGGGGTCGGTTAAGCTCATTTACGCCCGACGGCGGGGATACTGTTGCTTACGAGTACAATACAGACGGTGTGCTTGTAGAAAAGCAGGTTGGCAGCTCAGAGCCAGTCAGCTACATTATAGACCCGTCCAATCCGACAGGCTATCCTCATACGTTCAAGCAGAAACAGGCCGGCCAGTCTGATATTGTATATATACTTGGCAATGATGCGATAGGACAAGCCGAAGGTACATCCTCACCTGTTTTTTATATTTATGATGGCCATGGTTCTGTAAGGAATTTGGCAGATAGTTCAGGCTCGCTTATTGAGGATTATCATTTTAACGGATATGGCCGACTTCTTTCGCGGTCGGATATACCTTCGACTGATTATTTGTATGCAGGCCAGATGTATGACTGGGATATGGATTTTTACAACAACTGGCATCGCTGGTACAATCCATACACCGGCCGATTCAATAGAAGGGATGAATACGCCGGCAGCCCGAAGGATCCTATTAGCCTGCATAAATATCTCTATTGTCACGCTAATCCGATTAATGGTATAGACCCAACAGGACAGTTTGGTGATTTCAGCCTGACAGGTATGGTTCAAAGTATGGCAATACAGAGCATTGTTATGAAGATTTCATCTCCGTTTATAAAACCAGTCGAAAGTATCTTTGCGCAGGGATTAATTAAAGGTCTTTTGCCTGCAAATATTTTACAACAACTTAAAAACTTTCCTTCTAGTTTTAGTGCTTTCATGTTTGGTGGTTCGGTAAGTGGAGTTGCTGCAAAAGGTTTAGCTGTTGGATTTGGTGGCGGCTTGGAAGTTTTGATTTCTCCCTTTACTGGAAAAGCGGGTTTATACGGTTATTCTGAGTGGATAATTGGAGCAACTAGAGCAGGTTCTGGTGCTATGGGTGTAGCAAAAGCAGGACTGATATTTAACGCGGAAAGATTGGGAAATTACGAAGGAAATTTCAGAAGTCTCACTTTTCCATGCCGTGCACTACCAAGTAATATTAGAAAAGCTATTATCGACAGATTTACTATGACACCATGGGAAATGATGAAATTGCCGAAAATGGGCAGCTTCCGAGCGTCCCTTAAAAGCTTTTATAATAAAGCTAAGATTCTTCCAAAGATGATAGATGGTAGTACGCAAATTAATGTTTTTTATACACCAGGGGCTAGTGGTGCTTGGGGTGTGTCAATTTCAAAACTTTATTTACCAGGAAGTGCTGGACTTGTTGCGTTTGGTATGCAAAACTATAGTCTACTTTTAGGAAATCCTGATGCTAAATTTCGTTAAACAAAATTCGTTAATTGAATTTAATATTTTATCAGTTAGTCTTCCCAGAGTAATAATTGCATTGATTGTAGCAATTATCATCATATGGATATGCATTCGCATAGCATCACAAGTATTTGATGCCTTGAAGAACAAAACTTTTGAACTTAGTAAAGATTGGGAAATACACTTTAGTAGCAAACCTCTCAGGTTTTGCTTACTTGTATTGTGTTATTCAGCATTTTTCATTATATTTTTGTATGCGGGTTGTTGTGCAGTTTATGGTCTTTTTACTCGGTGAAATTGTTGACTTTCTATAATTTTTTATTGGTGGCTAATATTCCCACTATCATAATTGGACTAGTGTCGGGAATAATTATAGTTTTTATATGTTATGATATTGTTAGAAGAATCATTATTGGATTAAAATACAAATGTTTTGTAATAAGTGACGAATGGAAGGTGAGCTTCAGTGAAAAGCCCTTTCGGTTTTGTTCTTTTGTGATCTTGTATTCACTGTCTTTCTTAGTAATATTAAGTATCGGATGGTTTATGGTTTATAACCTTTTTACTCGCTGACAGTTTAAATGTTGTTACACGCAGTGTTTTTGTGGCTATGTATTTTATTTATTTTTCCTTGAACATTTAGCCTTAGCTGATATAATACATTCGTGTGTTTGAAAACACACGAAATGCGGAGTCCCGCACGTTTCGGCCAGAAGGTCAAGTCAGAATTTAGTTCGTAAGCTCTTTATTGACAAGGGGTAGCGAATGTTTAACAATACGATAATCACGTGTCTGCCGAAGTCTCAACGAAGGTGTAAGTGTCGAGAATCTAATCACTTACGTACCTATAAGGTACCTCTACATTTGTCGAGAGAGCTCTACAAATCAACCCTTTTTTTGCAAAACGAACCCAATTATAAAATCACACGAAATGATATAAGTAGCTATAGTATAAATACTTATGGCAATTTAATTGCCCTTGAAAGCTCCAAAAACGAACCCAAACGAACCCAAAACGAACCCAATTTTGGCCCAAAATTGGCTTTGTTTTTCTCAATATTGGCTTTGTTAATAACATGTTCTTTGAAAATTGAAAAATAAGGCAATATTACAGCGGATGGGATGCGCAAGGTGGTTTCTGAGCAGGTAAAGCAGCCTAATTCTTCGGTTGAAAACCATTATATAACATATACTTACGACAATTTGAATCGTCTGACAGCAGAAGAGAATTACGATAATGAGCAGCCTTCATCAGGTAACGGCTACACTGCTGAATATGTATGTGATTTGGTTGGTAATCGTCTGCAGAGGACGATTACTGTTAACGGCCAGTCGCCGTCATTGACAACAACATACGATTATAATGACAACACAGACAGGTTGGATAATGAAGTGCATGTCGGTCCTGTATTTGGGATGGAACTGGACGGCAAACGATACTTTGCATACGCACAGGCAGGCGGGGGGTATAAATACAAGATAGCTGGTAGTAATAAGAATATCGGTTCGATTACAGCGTACTGGCTGGGACTGCCATCGGTGTGGGCAAAGTATATCTTTTATGCGGTTTTGATACTTGTACCGGTTGTATTCTTTATACCCGTGATTATTAGATTCTACAGGAGGATGGGTAACAGTGATTCTGAGGATGAGCCGGCTGTTTTGAAGTTGTCATTGTTTAAGAGGTGTTTGTGTGTATTGCTTAGTTATATGATGTTATTGACGCCGGGCTTTTTGGAGTCATTAGCTGAGGGGGCGATTAGTTATGATGAGATTAATACATGTCACTGGAGCGAAGGTAATACGACGATTGAATATGCTTATGATGATAACGGCTCGGTAACGAGTAAGATAACAACAGTGACATCGACGCAGGCTGAGATTGAGCAGGTCGTTTATGAATATAACCTTCAAAATCGCTTAATCAAAGTTAAGGTTAGCACCGATGGCGGAAGCACATGGGATAGCATTACTGAGTATAAATACAATCCAGATGGCATACGAGTACAAAAAGTTGTCGATAGCACTGTTGTAACTGATTATTTTGTAGATAGTTACAATCACACAGGCTATGCGCAGGTCCTTGAAGAGACTACCGATGACGGGCAAACAGTTGAGACCATTACTTATACAATCGGCGATGATATTATTACGCAATCTGATGGCACGGATATTGAGCATCTGTTATATGATGGACAAGGCTCGACGAGGCAGACGGCAGATGACGGAGAACAGATAACAGATACTTTCAGCTATGACGCTTACGGTGTGATGTTAGGCGGAAATCCAACAGCGGCATCCCCTGCAGCAACTAATCTTTTATATTCAGGTGAACAATGGGACAATAATGCGCAGAATTATTATCTGCGTGCTCGATATTACAATCCTCTGAATGGCTTATTTAACAGAACTGACCCGTTCAGCGGTAATTTAGAAGATCCTCAGTCACTGCATAAGTATTTATACTGCCACGCTAATCCTGTTAATGCCACAGATCCGAGTGGAAATTCATTATTATTGAGTTTAACCCAATCGACAGTTATTATGGGGCTTATTACAGGAATTGTTTTTTCCACACTTGGTGCACTTTTTGACATAGCTCGTGGTGGTGCAGACGCGTGGAGTATTGCACGCAATGCAATAATTACTTTTGGAATTACTTTTGCCTCTTTCGTATCGCCAATATTTTTGATACTTGCTCTTTCCGTAGGTACTGCTTTAATATTATCAAGTATTGCGTCAGGCGAAATGAAACGTAGTGATTGGATAGAGCTAGGAACGTTCATTGTCGTAGCGATGGTCTTATTACTAATTTTCAGAAATGCTGGTTTAATGGCAAGATCTGGAGGACCAGCGAAAGGCGGCGGTCACCATTCGATTATACCGAAAGGTGGAACTGGAAAACTTTCGTTAAGAGGTTTTTTCAAAAATCAATGGGGTCGTTTTTTTCCTAAATTTATAAGGGAATCATCAGCAAATGTTATTAAAAAAGGTGCAACTCAAGCAGAATATCTACTATGGCACTTTAAAGTGGATCCCTGTTTTAATGGGACTAGGGGGTGGATTCCTCCTCCAGGCGTTGCAAAATATGGAGTAATTGGTCGAGTATGGCACGGAAGTCCCACGTGGCTCCAAAATACAGGATTATATCTGGTCTTTACGAATTTTTCCTTATATATTGTTGGAGCAGCAAAATCAGACAATTTAACAGATGATGTAGTCGAACCGGAGTACATAGATCCTTGTCACCCTGCAGCAAAAGCTGTACAAGGAGAATAATGATTGCAAAAGGGGAAAAATAATGGATACATATCATTCAAGAGATATGAACCAAGAGGAAAAGAATTTTCAGAAAGAGCTATGTTACTTTGAAGAGAGAAAAAAAACATTATTTAAAGTTTTGGCCGAACAAGTCGTACTATGGCTTTTTCTTTTATTATTAATTTTAGTAATTACAGAAAAGTACAAACCCTTTCAAATGAATAACTATCACCGTTACGGATTATTAGCGTTGATTTATTTGTGTGCTGTGTTTGTAGGTTCGAGTTTTAGGTATTTGAAAGAACGAAAAGATGTAGAATTAGTCGAAAAGCAGTCTGGTTCGATTCGAGAGGAATTTGATATTGGGAAGGTTGAGGCATGCAAATTTCAAGTTCACAAAGCTTTTTTATTACAAGAAATTGAGGATGAAGGCCCTACATATGTATTAGAGGTTGGTGAGAATAAGCTTATTGTGGTTTGTGAACATGGAAAGATAAATAATAATGAGAAAATACCTAGCAGTATTGTAGAAATTATTAGGTTGCCGAAATCTAAAAGAGTCATTGCTACTAAATGGTCTGGGCATCGATTAAAGATTTCAGGTACTATGGATAAGCAGTTGCTAGAAAAAAGTAAACATAATTGGAAGGAAGGAGATATCTTGTCAGATGTCAATGAATTTAGTGAACCGATTCATTAAGTCAATAATAATATTTCATTTTAGGATAATAAAATGAAAAGGACTTTATTAAATAAAGACTTTACAGAACAAGTCGAAACGATTTTAGTTCCATATTTCAAGGAGCAAGGATTTGCTCAGAGTGGAATTGATAACTACCGACGTTATAAAAAACCTTTCATTCATTGTATATGGTTGCAGGAGAGGTCTGACAGGAAGGCCCTGTGTGTGAACCTTGGTGTCCATCTTGACTTTCTTCCTCTTTGTGGAATGATTTCTATTCCAAAAGTTGAGGAAGTGATTCAGCCTGCGTGTGATATTACGGATCGCCTGACTCCAAAAGGTCAATACGATTATTGGTGGCCTGCAGAACGAGCAAAGAGACAGGTAAAATCTATAAAAGCCCTGTATCAGAAGGAAGGAATTGCTTTTTTCGAAAGGTATACTTCATTTCCAGATGTGTTTGAATCGATTACACTTGAAGATATAAAATCTAGTAATGCATCAGTGATTTTGCCGGGTATGACATATGTGCGAATGGCATTATTCCTTGCAAGGGTAAATGAGTACATTGGCCGATCAGAAAAAGCAATACAGTTTGCAGAATATGGTCTTGGTAACATTGGCAGAGCAAAAGGCTTAATTAAACCATTTGAAGAGATTATATGTTGTAATAAGTCATTATAACTAAAAAGTAACAGTTAAAAGCATGAAGAGAACATTACTGACAAAAGACTTTACAGAACAGGTCCAAACGATTTTAGTTCCATACTTCAAGGAACAGGGATTTTCTCAGGATGGAATTGATCACTATCGACGTTATAAAAAACCTTTTATTCATTGCATATGGTTGCAGGAGAGGTCTGACAGGAAGGCCCTGTGTGTGAACCTTGGTGTCCATCTTGATTTTCTTCCTCTTATTGGAATGGTATCTATTCCAAAAGTTGAGGAAGTGATTCAGCCTGCGTGTGATATTACTGACCGCTTAACTCCGAAAAGTCAATACGATTATTGGTGGCCTGCAAAACGAGCAAAGAGACAGGTAAAATCTATAAAAGCTCTATTTCAGAAAGAAGGAATTGATTTTTTTGAAAGGTATACTTCATTTCCAGATGTATTTGAATCAGTTACGATAGAAGATATAAAATCTGGTAACGCATCCGTGATTTTGCCTGAGAAAACAAGAAGAGGGATGGCAATGTTTCTTGCTCGTATTTATGAGCATATTGGCCAAAAAGAAAAAGCAGTCCAGTTTTCAGAATATGGCATTGAAACTATAAAAGAAGCAAATCCTAGGCATATAAGGCCTACCAAAAAGGCTTTCGAAGATATCATATGCCGAAACAGGTAATTAGAATTCAAAAGTAGCGGTGCTGTATGAGTGGTTTAAAGCCAGCTAGCCATAAGGAAATATTTTGCTCATTATTCTCTGAAGAAAAAGATGTCCAAGACCCTCATGAATTTCTACTGAGCTTGTGGGAAAACGATAAAGAAAGCTTTTGTACTCTTATCAAAGATTCTGTTGCACAGGCAAAGAGCTATCGTGGCATGATTGAATGCATTAGTAGAGTAGCCATAAATATCGGAGATAACGATGTAAAAAAGTTAATTGAAGAAATGGTTTTGTTGCGAAAAAAGAAGGATGATATTTCAGACAAGCTGATTTTAACAGCTCTCTTACTTGGTTCTGATAAAGTTAAGGATTATTTTAAAAATGTATTTGAAAAAGCAATCTCGTGTGGTTTAGACAACCCGGACTACAACGATGCTATTGTTGTTCATTATTTAGAGATTATTGCTCTAGCAGGATTAACAGACACCAAGGATTTGATTGATAAGTTATTAGTCCGTAAAGATGAACAATATCACAGAAAAAATTTAGCGCCTGGGACAGAAATAGCTCCCGAGGTCCACAAGAGATTACAAAAAAATGATTCATATGGTATAAAATTGGCAGAAGCAGTTCGTGATTATTTTACAGAAGGGGCTGTTTATTTACGAAGTTATTTAAATAGTACTGACAATGAAGAGAAACGCGCTTTTTATTATCTTTATTGTTTAGCATGTCACAGTGATAAAGAGGATTTTGAGTTTTTCTTAGATTATTACAATAAACATACTGATGTTAGATTGAAAAGTATTTGTGTTGAAGCTTTGATCTATCTGGACTGTGGAGAAAGATCTTTATCATTTCTAAATCAAGAATTTGAGAAATTTGACTTTAATAAAATTCTTTCTAAGCGTAGCATAGACCTTGGAATTATAAACATACAGCGATGCCCTGAATTGTTCTATCGCCTATTGGAGATATGTTATTTTGTTAACATATTAGATGAAGCCCTTATTTATAAAATGCGGACTTTTAGAAAAGCTCGTAATAACAAAATAGCGTCTTTGGCGACTGTCGTTTTACACAAGTTTGGATGTTTGGATATTGACAGGGAAAAAATAGATAAGGAACTGTTAACATTGATGCAGTTTAGCTCTTCTCCAGCAGGATTGCTAAGCCTGAGTATAGTAATGAAAAAAGAATAGCAAAAGGTAACGGAAGGCTTTCGAAGATATCATATGCCGCAACAAATAAAACTTTTGTAGGTCGACTAACCGATAGAGTTTGGTGCATAATGAGAGATCCAAATTCTGTATTAATTAGTTTAATATTAAAAGGAAATGAGCGGAAATTGGGTAAGGCATTAAAAAGAGGTGCAGATGTGAATAAATTGGATGAATTTGGAAGACCTCCGTTAATGAATGCGATTTTAGCGGAGCGAGCGGATGTTAATATTATAAAGATGCTTGTTGAAAACGGAGCAAATGTAAATATTAAAGATTCTGGTCAAAAATGGACAGCTTTACATTTTGCTGCAAGGGAAGGACATGCAGATATAGTTGAGTTTCTCATTGAAAGTGGTGCTGAGATTGATCCTCAGGATGTTTTTGGAAATACACCTTTATGGAGAGCCGTGTTCACTTTTAAAGGTGATCCCAAGATAATAAATATTTTACTTTCTCATGGGGCTGACAAGTACAGGAAAAATTACAGCGATATTTCACCAGTTGATTTAGCAAATACTATCGGTGATCAAGAGATTTTGAAACTGCTATCGGAAACTTAACATGTTTTTTACGATATATATTACACGCAATTCTTTTGCTCTTTGAAAATTTAATATTAGGGCTATGAGCAGCCGACGAGTTATGAGTACGATAAGGCGGGCAAACAGACGGCGGTAATTGACCCTTGCGGACATGATATTACGCATATCTATGATTCAAATCTTGACGTATATCGAATTGAGTCGTTTACCCTCAATGGCACACACAAAACTGTAACAACCTATGAAGGAACAAGGCGAAAAAGCATTACTGACGCCGATGATAGCACCACGTATTTTACTTATGATGCACTTGGCAGAGTAATAAAAACTATGTATCCGCCTTCAAAGCCGGGCGAGCCGAATACTTATCTTTATACAGAGTACGATTCGTTAGGCAACAAGTTCTGGGAATCTAAGCAGACTGAAAAAACATACGAGCAGTTGACGGCTGAAGACATAAAGCTTTACGAATACGATGCAGCGGGACATCTTACAGCGGTGACCTTGTATGAAGATGATATGGAAAGCCCTGCGCATAATGGCAGTATTATAACCGCAAATCCGCGGAATGAGTATGTTTACGATGAGTTCGGCAACCTGATTGAGCAGCGGGATAATATTTATGTGCAGCAAAGCACCATAATTGATACATACACCCGCAGCACTAAATTTACTTATGACTGGCTGCATAATCAGATAACGCGTGAGCTACCGGATGAAGCGAAGGAATTCAGGGAATACGACGAGCTTGGCCGGATTTATTATGCGAAGGATTTCAAGGGACAGGTTACCGGCTATGAATATGATTTGCAAGGCCGTCTTAAATATAAAAGGTATTATGAAGACCAGGCTGCTTACGATACCAATGACCCGGCGGAGAGTGTGCAGTACGTTTATGATAATCTTGGCCGCAGGACGCAGACCATAGAGACGGAAGGTACTACTTATTATGAGTATGACATTGAAGGCAATCTGCTTAGTGTCAATTCTCCACAGGGAACAGTCAACTACGATTACTCCCTTATTACGAACAGAGGATTAGCCACGTGGACGGACAATACCGATACGCAGTATGGATATGATGAGCTGGGTCGTTTAAGCTCTGTTGAATTAATCAAGATTAACGGCAGCACGGTTTCTAAATTGACGACTTATGAATACACAGCCGTTGGCAGCCGCTCCAAGATGCATCTGCCTAATAATGCAGTAACTACTTATGCTTACGACAGTATAAATCGCCTGCTCAGTATTGCTCACGAAAAGGAAGGGCCTCAGCAGCTTTCAAAATATGATTACGAGCTAAAAGATGATGGTATGCGAACGCAGCTTGCAGAGGATATATCGACCGGCGGTGGACGAATGGTCGGCTATACTTACGATAGTCTGAATCGCGTTATTTCGGAATCGGCATCAGCGACAAGCGGCAGTTACGATGTGGGATATACTTATGATGTTGTCAGTAATCGTACTCAGCGGCTTATATCGGCTAACGAGCAGTGTATGCAGACAGACTATGTTTATAATAACCGAGACCAATTGACAAAAGAGACTCACATAGACCCGGGCATGTGCTTCTATCTGGATGGTAAACCTGTTTATGCTTATGCATCGAACGGCCACGTTACACATTATAGATTATTTGGTTCTTCGGAAAACATAAATTCCTTCAAAGCGTATCTGCTTGGTATACCATCGGTGTGGTCGCAAATTTTGTTTAGAGCAATTTTGCTTTTGCTGCCGATAATATTACTGTTACCTGTTTTTGGAGATATTTATTCGAGGAAAAGGAAACGACAAATCGGGGGCGAAATAAATAAATTGAGTCTTTTCAAACGTATTTTATGCGTTGTGCTTTGTTATACTGTCTTTTTCAGTACAATAGGTTTTGAGCAATTGGCACAGGCTGCAATCGACTACAGTGAGCTATCGACAGCTAACTGGGGCACGGTTAACAGGGACATCCACTATTATTATGACGAGAACGGTTCCTGCGTTAAGAAAATTGAAGCTGTAAAGGATGAAGCTGACCCTGATACCTACTTTATTGAGAAAACAATTTACACGTATAATCTCCGAAACCGGCTTGAACAGGTCAGCACAACGACAGACGGTGTCAACTGGGATATAACGACGTATAAGTATAATGACGACGGCATAAGGGTCGAGAAAAATAACAACGGAACTGTTACAAAATATTTGGTCGATTCGCATAATCATACAGGTTTTTCACAGGTATTGGAGGAATGGACAGATGATGTTCTTACGA
>Ga0315537_1001788_pt1 | contig 16708 bp, 22 predicted proteins | sample SalMarSW160270MG_FD_203091 | JGI IMG/M metagenome (GOLD analysis project Ga0315537, IMG submission 203091) | Salt marsh sediment microbial communities from the Plum Island Ecosystem LTER, Massachusetts, United States - Salt Marsh Sediment SW1602-70 ... | reverse complement strand
TGCCAATCGTGGCAATGGATAATGTCGGGGATCCAATCGAGTCGCTCACAGAGGGCGAGAGCCGCGCGGGGCAGCGTCACAAAGCGCAGTGCGTTGTCGTCGAAATCCTGACCGGTTTCCGGATCGACATAGAGACCGTCGCGGTCGTACAGGGCTGGTTGCTCCGCGAAATAGACCTTCACCTTGCTCTCAGGCAATCGCCCGATGCGGAAATCCACCCGAATCTCTTTGTCGCCGACTCTTATGGGTACGTCTTTCAGAGCTGCGGAACGCCGAAGCTGATGCGCCTTTGCGTCGACCTCGCGATAGAGAGGCATCAGGACACGGACATCGTGACAAAGACCTCCCAATGCATGCGGCAGGGCGCCACAGACATCCGCCAGGCCACCGGTTTTGGCGAAGGGCACAACTTCCGGCGAAACCATCAGAACTCGATACTTCTTACGCATTCATCTCCTTTCGGGCCAACCGGCACTGGTTTCGTCCATGGCGTTTCACCCAATAGAGAGCTTGATCAGCCAACTCGATCATCTCCTCAGGGCCGTATACGAGTGCGTTGTCGCATACCCCCGCCGAGATCGTTACCTTCTTCGACTTCATCCGATGTTCGCCTTCAAAGGTTTCCTGCTCCACGGCCCGCCGGACTTTCTCGGCAACGATGAGTCCGCCCTGTGCGTCTACCTCCGGCAGAATCAGAGCGAATTCTTCCCCGCCGTAGCGGGCGACGAAGTCGATGTCACGCACGGTCTGTTTAATAAGAGAGGCCAAGACGATGAGCGCCTGATCCCCAGCCAAATGCCCGTTCGCGTCGTTGTACTGCTTAAAATCATCGACATCCACCATGATCAGTGTCAGGGCATTCTCGTAGCGCTTGGCGCGCTGATACTCCTTGCGCAGTTGCTCCCGGAAGAAACGGTGATTAAAAAGACCGGTCAAGCCGTCCGCAGTCGCCAGTTGCTGAGTACGAAGATAGAGTCGGCTGCGAACCAAGGTCTCGGCCACGGCTGTCGACAGGAACTTGAGAAGAGAGATGTCCTCATCCGTCAGCGAGAGATCACGCTCAAAAAAGAGTTTGACCCATCCCGGCATGCGGCTTCTAAGCGGCAGCGGCAACAAGATTCCTGATTTCAGCCCCATGATCCTCAGGAGATAGGGATTCATCAGAAAGCCAACTTTCGACACATCATGAATCACGGCCGGTGTGCCGTCCCGGACATAGTCTGCGAGCTTTTCAGGTCGGACAATCACCGAGAGAAGCTGTCCGGTCCACTCTGTATCCCTCCAGACCCAGCCCGGGCCTCGCCCCGGCCAGAAGTCGCCGGGAGTAGGAATCTGCAATTCCAGGTAGTCGTAGCTGAGAAATCGCCGGAAGAATCGATTCAAAGCCAAGAACAGAGGCTCACCTTCGAGCTCAATCGGTAGCGTTCTCGCAAGATATTCACGAATTTGTGCCTGTATCTGCGCGCCGAGAAGTTGTTGCACTCTGCTGCGGAAAAAGAGATTGGAGGCTCGCAGAAAGAAATCCGGTAACGGAGAAGTGGCATCCCATGTATCGAGAAGCTCGCTCCCTCGCTTGCCCAGAGGTCGTCTAAGCTTCCGGAAGAGCGGTCCAAGCGCCCGTGCGTCGTCGGAGCTCAATATACGAAAGTCGTCTTCCCCACCGCGAAACAGGTGATCACCGGCTGGGCATTTGTCTGCAAGGACTGCGACAGCGGCGCCATCTCGTATCACAACAGCAACAAGAAGGTCGTTGAGGGGTAGCAGGCTTCGAACGGGTCGAGCCTCCGATGCCTTCTTACCGGGGCGAGCGAGGAAGAGCCGCGGCGCAGTCGTCCCGCGTGCCGGTGCTTCCGACCAAGGCACGGGGAAGTCGGGTGGAGCGTGGACAAAGGAAGCGCATAACGCCGCCCTGTCCTCCTCTGCGAAGAGCAGCAAGTGGAGCAGCCGTGAGAGCTCGTCACCCCTCAGCCGCGTCTCATTCCAGTGGCCGACAGGTTTCGGGCCGAGGAGTTTATTGATTGAAGATGCCGTCATCGGGTTCCGCAAATTGGGGTTCGCCCGTCTGTTCGGCGAGCCAGAGTTTCAGCCATTTCGCGTTGCGCACGGCTTTGCCGGCGTGGCAGTTGTTGAAAAGAAGGTAGGCACGCTTCGCACTCTGCGCATGTTCCAGGACAGCCTGGCCAAGTTCTCTCAGCTCGTCATCCGAATACAGGTAATCGTAGCGATCTCCTTTGCCCCGATCCCACCACGCGCCTGCATTGCGTCCGTGGAACCGAGCGTAGAGAGTATCGCCAACAACTTTCAATCCCGAGACCATCAGACCGGGCAGTCTCGGCTCGTCAATGGAGACATAGTAGATGCCGGCGTCACGCAGAGCATCGAATACCTCACCTTTCCACCAACTCTCGTGACGGAATTCAACGAAAAGCGGGATATCTCCGGACAAATCCCGGAGCTGCAGAAGATAATCTTCGCTCTGCGGAATCTGACGAAAAGACTGAGGAAACTGTGCCATGTAACCCTTCAGTTTTCCCGAATCCATCAGCGGCTTGAGGCACTCGCGCAAGGCCTTCATTGAAGATGTTGCGTCTTTCCGTTCGTGAGTCACCTGAGCGTGAGGTTTGGCGAAGAATTCGAAATCCGGAGGTGTCTGCCGATGCAATGCCTCATAGGTTTTCGGTGATGCGATGCGATAGTAGGTGGAATTGATCTCAACAAGGCGAAAATCGCGGGCGTAGAAGCGAATCCAATCCGGTTTCTTGACTCTGTATGGGTAGTAGGTGCCCACCCAGTCATCGAAACTCCATCCCGATGTCCCCACCTTAATCTGCATAGCTTACTCGCCCCTGCGAGACCACTATCTGCCCTCTTATTACCGCGTCCGTGAGGAGTGAGTTACCGAAATGGTAGCTTAGATACTCGAGGTGAGGAATATCCCAGAGAGTGATGTTCCCCTCTTTCCCGACCTCGAGCGATCCGACCCGGTCATGCTTTGCGAGAGCGCGTGCGGCATCGTAGGTGACCGCCCAGAGAAGCTCTGCGGGAGTCATCCGGCAGTAGATAGCGGCGATTGTCTGGCACAGCGGCAGCGATTCGGTCATGGATGAACCCGGGTTCATATCGGTCGCAACCGCGACGCGTGCACCCTGTTGGATCAGCTTGCGGGCGGGCGGGTAAGGCAAATCACCGAGGAAGAAGACACACGCTGGCAGAAAAACACAAATCACCTTTTTCTCGACGAGCGCTGCGATTTCGCTGTCGTCGAGGTGCTCCAGGTGATCGGCGGATACCGCTCCAAGTTCAGCAGCCAGAGTCGCTCCGCCGGAATGTCCGAACTGATTGGCGTGCAGTTTCGTAGTCAGGCCAAGCTGTTTCCCTCGGCGAAGAATCTTGCGACTTTCGCCAACCGTGAAGACATTCTCCTCGCAGAAAATGTCCACCGCCTCTGCCAACTTGTCCGATGCGACGGTCGGCAACACGTCTTCGCAAATCTCTTCTATGAAGGCGCTGCGGTCGTTTGCTCTTGAGGCCGGAACCGAATGCACGAGAAAGGTGGGGATGAGCTCAATGGGATGTTGTTGACGCAGTTGTGCGATGGCCTCAAGCTGCTTGCGCTCTTCCTCCCAAAGAAGACCATAACCGGACTTGGCCTCAAGCGTTGTGGTACCGGACAGAAGGCAACGGTCGAGTCGCGGCAAAGTCTGCTGCACAATCTCGCCGACGGAAGCATTTGCCAGAGCTCGCGCCGAGGCTGCGATTCCCCCTCCTTCCCGCGCGATCTGTTGATAAGTGGCGCCGGCATTGCGACGATGGAATTCGTGAGAACGCTCACCCGCATAGACCGGATGCGCATGGCAATCTACGAAACCCGGCAAAGCCACGCGCTGCCCGGCGTCCAGGACCGGGACTCCGTTGGGAACCCGTGGTGCAATGTCCTTTTCGGTCCCCACCGCTTCGATGGTTTTCTGCGAGACATAGACCGCCGCGTTGGGAATTTCAAAGACCGGCCGCGTTGGATCTTCCGAGTCGGTTGCACGCGGCGTGTAGAGGCGGCGAATGTTCTTTACGAACAGATCCATCACTATTATTCGCCGGAGAGCTGGATAACAACCTCGCGACGGCGCGGGCGATTGTCGAAGTCCATCAGAACCACCTGCTGCCATGTGCCCAAGCAGAGCCGACCGTTTTCGAAGGGAACCACGATACCCGGCCCCATGAGTGCCGACCGAACATGGGCATAACCGTTTCCGTCTCCCCAAGTGGCATCGTGGTGATACGGAACGCCGGCAGGCACAAGTCGATTCAGAACCTCGGGCATGTCTTTCCGGAGCCCGGGTTCAAATTCAATCGTCGTTATGGAGGCCGTCGAACCGGGGACAAAGACCGTCGCCGTGCCATCTTTCAGCTTGGACTCCGTGAGTCTGCTCGTGACTTGCTCGGTGAGGTCTTTGATTTCTCCGTCTCCCTTGGATGAAATGGAGATGTGGTAGGTTTTGACAGCCATGTTTATCCTCAATTGTATCTATTGTAATGATCCAAGCGCACCGCCGTGCGGTACGACGAGACCATACCTCAACTCTAAGGGAAATTGCATGTTTATCCGCGACCGGAGGTCGCGGCTAGTAGAGTTTCATCGTTTTTTAGAAGTTGATGCCGGGAATCTTGACTCCCTTTTCCTTCGCGCAGGCAATTGCGTCCTCATAGCCCGCATCGGCGTGACGGATGACACCGGTCGCGGGATCGTTCGTCAGTACTCTTTCCAGTCGGCGCGAGGCAGCGGTTGTTCCATCCGCGACGATCACCTGACCAGCGTGCAGAGAGTAACCGATCCCAACTCCTCCTCCATGATGATAAGAAACCCACGAAGCGCCCGAGGCTGTGTTGACCAGCGCATTCAGAACGGGCCAGTCGGCGATGGCGTCTGATCCGTCCTTCATTCCTTCGGTCTCGCGATAGGGTGAAGCCACAGAGCCGGTATCCAAGTGGTCGCGGCCAATGACGATGGGCGCTTTAATCTTGCGCTTCTTCACGAGTTCGTTTATCGCTAAGCCAAACTCGGCTCGTTCCCCCTGCCCCAACCAGCAGATTCGCGCAGGAAGTCCCTGAAAGGGAATTCGGGGTGCCGCTTTCTCGATCCAGCGCCGAAGCGCTTCGTCTTTGGGAAACAGTCGGAGTACTTCACGATCCGTTTGGCGAATATCGTTTTCCTCGCCGGAGAGCGCAGCCCAGCGAAACGGCCCTTTGCCCTGACAGAACAGAGGTCGAATGTAGGCAGGAACAAAACCGGGATAGGCGAAAGCGCGTGCGAATCCAGCCTTCTGCGCTTGCCCGCGCAAGTTGTTTCCGTAGTCGAAAACGACAGCGCCCGCGTCGAGAAATCCAACCATGGCTTCCGTATGAACCGCCATCGAGCGCGTGCTCATTTCGATGTATTTGGCTGGATTCTCCTGCCGCAGTTTCAGCGCATCTTCAAACGAAATGCCGTGGGGCACATACCCGTTCAGTTCATCGTGCGCCGATGTCTGATCCGTCACAACATCAGGTCGCTCACCGCGCCTCAGCAGTTCGGGAAGAACATCGGCGCAGTTCGCCAGCAGACCTACCGACAACGGCTGATTCGCGCTCTTCGCATCTTTGACCCAGCTGAGAGCCTCGTCCAGAGAATCCGTCCAGCGGTCGCAGAAGCCCATCGAAATCCGGCGCTCGATGCGAGCGCGGTCCACTTCAACCACCAGCGCGACACCTTCGTTCAGCGTGACGGCGAGGGGCTGTGCGCCTCCCATGCCGCCCAGACCTCCGGTCAGGACCCAGCGCCCGCGCAGCGTTCCACCGAAATGTCGGTTGGCCAAAGCCGCCAGAGTCTCGTAAGTACCCTGCAAGATTCCCTGCGTGCCGATGTAGATCCAGGAGCCGGCCGTCATCTGGCCGTACATAATGAGCCCCTGGCGCTCGTATTCGTGGAATTTCTCCCAGGTTGCCCAATTCGGCACCAAGTTTGAGTTCGCGATGAGCACGCGCGGGGCGTCTTCGTGAGTTCGAACAACACCCACGGGCTTGCCGGATTGCACGAGGAGCGTCTCATCGTTGCCCAGTTTCTTCAAGCTGAGAAGAAGGTTCTTCAAAGCATCGGCATTTCGAGCGGCTCGGCCCGTGCCTCCGTAGACGATAAGCTCCTGAGGCTTTTCGGCAACAGCGGGATCGAGGTTGTTCAGCAGCATGCGCAGAGCGGCCTCTTGGATCCACCCCTTGCACGATATTGTCGTTCCCGTCGGGGTCCTTGGGATGTCTATCATGTCAGTCCTCGCTCTACGGCGTGTCTTCGGCACCGATTCGTGCCGTCAGAATAGGGTTTCCCGCGACAGATTCCACACAGGCTTCCCGAACCCGCCATGCGCGGGCGTTCGGATGGACGAGCGCGCACCACAGCAATATAGGCAATCAGTTGTACAATTTCAACGCCGCGCTGAAGAGACAAAAAAGGACGGTGCATCGAGCAACCGCCCTTCAACATAGGAGAAGTCTTCCAGGTCTCCGTTCCTCATTCCTCCGGACTTCTTCCCTCGGTCTTCTTCTTTCGTGGAGCCTTGCGGCGGGATGGTTTCTCATCCTTGTCCGTCTTCTTCTTCACGGCGGCTCGCTTCTTCGCCGGTTTCGCCGCCTTGGCAGGAGCTGCAGGCCGTCGCGGTTTGCCCTCACCCTTGGAAGCCTTGGCTTTCTCTTCCTTCTTCTTTGGAGCGGTACCCTCGAATCCGACGAGCTCGAGCATCGCCATCGGCGCGGCATCCCCCACACGCGGTTCAAGCTTGATAATCCGTGTATATCCGCCGGGACGGTCGGCAAAGGCAGGAGCGATTTCCTCAAAAAGCGTCCTGACGACCGGTTTCTTGCTGAGATGCCTGAGCACGAGACGCCGTGCGGCCAGGTCTCCCTTTTTGGCGTAGGTGACGAGGCGCTCAGCAAAGGGTCTCACGGCACGGGCCTTGGCGAGAGTTGTGCGCACCCGCTTATGTTCGAAGAGGGCTTGCGCCATGTTCGCGAAGAGGGCCTTTCGGTGGCTGGCGGTTCTCGACAGGGTATAACCGGATTTGCGATGTCTCATTTGCGACCGTAATCTGGGTTAAGATACTTGTCAACATCCATGCCGAATTCAAGGTTCTTGTTGCGCAGAATTTGCGAGAGTTCGGTCAGGGATTTGCGACCGAAATTCTTGAACTTCAGCATCTCATTTTCGTCACGGCGCACCAGATCAGCAATCGTCCGGATCTTGGCCTCTTTCAGGCAGTTGGCACTCCGAACCGAAAGCTCCAAATCCTCCACAGGTTTGCGCAACAGTTTCCGGGTGCGAAGCACCTCCTCATCAATATCTTCTTCATCCTCTTTCTCGGGCTTGAGATCGAAATTGATGAAAAGCTGAATGTGATCGCGAAGGATACGGCCGGCGAAGGTCAGGGCATCTTCCGGTGCGATTGAGCCGTCAGTCCAAATTTCGAGTATCAGCCGTTCGTAGTCGGTACGCTGACCGACTCTCGTGTTCTCGACCGTGTAGGTCACATTGCGAACCGGGACAAAGATGGCGTCCAGCGGGATCGTGCCGATGGGAGCGTCGGGCAAGCGGTTTTCCTCGGCCGGCACGTACCCCCTGCCCTTGCGAATGGCAAGCTCCATTTTCAGGTGGGCGTCTTTGTTCAGTGCGGCGATGTGCAGGTCAGGGTTCAGGACTTCGAAATCCGTGTTTCCGGTCTGGAGATCACGCGCCGTAAATTCGTAGGGGCCCTTGAGATCGATCGTGACTTTGTCGGGCTTCTTGCTGAGAAGCTTGAAACGGATGTTCTTCAAGTTCAGAGCGATTTCCGTAACGTCCTCGGTCACCCCGGGAATCGTGGAAAACTCGTGGAGCACTCCGTCGAAGCGAACCGAGACAATCGCCGCCCCCTGAAGAGAGGCCAGCAACACGCGGCGCAGCGCGTTGCCGACGGTGACTCCGTAGCCCCGTTCCAAGGGCTGGACAATAAACTTCCCGTAGGTATCAGCATGGGAGGCTTCATCCAGCTCAATGGCTTCGGGCATTTGAAAGTTCAGTCCGTTCATGGGATCCCTCTGGCATTTCTACCGGGAATACAGCTCCACAACCGATTGCTCGTTGACATCGAAGGGAATGTCGGCTCGGTTGGGGCGTTCCAGAAACACTCCTTCCATCTTCGCTTTGTCCAATGAAAGGTACGGGACAGCCTTTCCTTCGCGCACCTTCTGCATGGCCCCGTGAATGACGGCGAGCTTCTTCGACCGTTCCTTGACGCGCACGACATCATTGGGTCGCAGGCCGTAGGACGGAATATCGACGATACGGTCATTCACCAGGAAATGACGATGACGAACCAGTTGTCGCGCCTGCCGCCTCGAGCTGGCGAAACCCATGCGGTAGACGACATTGTCGAGCCGACTCTCGAGAAGCTGGAGCAGGATCTCGCCAGTCACACCCATCCGGCGCTGAGCTTCGGTAAAGAAGCGGTGGAACTGGCTCTCGCCAAGCCCGTATGTGTCACGAATTTTCTGTTTTTCGCGAAGCTGCAGCCCATACTCCGACACCTTCGATCGCCGTCTCCGCCCATGAATCCCGGGGGGATACGCCTTGCGTTCGAAAGCGCACTTGGGGCTGTGGCAGCGATCGCCTTTCAGAAAAAGCTTCTTACTTTCGCGACGGCAGACCTTGCAAGCCGGTCCGTGGTACTGTGCCATATACTACCTTTCTTCTTGCCCGCTACACTCTGCGGCGCTTCGGTGCACGGCAGCCATTGTGAGGAATCGGTGTCTCGTCTTTGATCGAAGTGACCGAGAGACCGGCGGCTGCGAGCCCTCGGATGGCAGACTCGCGCCCTGCCCCCGGGCCTCTGACACGAATGGCGACCTTGCTCATCCCAAGGTCCATTGCGGCCTTCGCGGCTGACGCCGCCGCGAGTTGGGAAGCAAACGGCGTGTTCTTCCGTGATCCTTTGAAACCCATGCGCCCTGCCGAGGCCCAAGAGACCACATTCCCATAGTTGTCGGTGATGGTGATAATGGTGTTGTTGAACGATGCCTTGACACGGGCGATACCGGTTGCCTCGACACGCTCTTTCTTCTTCTTCGCCCGTTTCTTGCCTGTTATGGCCACAAAAAGCCTCCCTGTCCTTCAGGTAATGGCGCTGGAACACGCCTGCCGTCCAAGGAATTCGCCACTATTTCTTTCCTACCTGGCGCTTGACCTTGACGACTCCACCTTTCTTCTTGCCCTTGCGCGTTCGCGCGTTGTTCTTGGTATTCTGGCCGCGCACGGGAAGACCACGTCGATGCCGAATGCCACGATAGCACCCGATGTCCATAAGGCGCTTGATGTTCATGGTCACTTCGGTGCGCAGCGGGCCTTCAACCTTGAGGTCGGCGACCGCCGCACGGATCTTGTTGAGTTCCTCATCCGTCAACTGAAAAGTGCGCTTATTCCAATCGACTCCGCAGGCGGTCAGAACGCGTTGCGACAATGGCCGACCAACACCGTAAATGTAGGTCAGAGCCACCTCGATGCGCTTGTCTCGTGGTATATCAATCCCGGCGATGCGTGCCATGATTCACCTCAATCTTGAGCGCCTCAGCCCTGGCGCTGCTTGTGCTTCTTTGAACGGCTGCAGATCACGATCACCTTACCACGGCGCCGGATGATTTTACAGTAATCACACATTTTTTTTACTGACGAGCGAACCTTCATGCTCAATATCCTCTATCGCTAAGTCGCTTTCTTCCAATGGACGCTACCTCTTACTTATACCGATAGGTAATGCGTCCACGGCGCAGGTCGTAAGGCGAAAGCTCCACCGTCACCCGGTCTCCGGGGAGAATCTTGATAAAATGCATCCTCATCTTGCCGGAGATATGAGCCAAAATCTTGTGCCCATTTTCCAGCTCCACACGGAAGGTGGCGTTGGGAAGCGTTTCTCGGATGACCCCATCGACTTTTATGGATGGCTCTTTGGCCGTACAAACCTCGCCGTTTAATTCAACTTTCAGCCCGCTGTAAGAATCTCGGGTTCCCCATTTTTCACGACAATCGTGTGTTCGAAATGGACCGATGGCAAACGGTCTCGGGAAACGACAGCCCAATCGCCGATCGTCTCCACATCGCCGGTACCGGCGTTGACCATCGGTTCAATGGCAAGCACCATGTTCTCCCGCAGCACAGGCCCCCGCCCCGGAGGCCCGAAGTTGGGGATCTGCGGTTCCTCATGGAGTTGGCGTCCGATACCGTGGCCGACGAGCTCTCGGACAACGGAGAAACCGTATGACTTGACGCGGGACTCGATCGCGTGCGAGACATCCGACAGTCGATTGCCGTCTCTCGCCATGGCGATTCCCTCAGCCAAGGCTTCGCGCGTGGCCTGCATCAACCGGCGCCGAAGCTTGTCCACGCGACCGACCGCGAAAGTTCTGGCCGCATCGCCAAAGAAACCGTTCTTTTCTACGCCGACATCCACCCCAACGACCTGTCCCGCCCTCAGAGGTCGTTCATCGGGTATGCCGTGGACCACCTCGTGCTCAACGGAGATACAGGCCGATGCCGGGAACGGTTTCCCCTCCGGATTGGGATAGCCCTTGAAGGCCGGTCTGCCTCCACGGCTCCGGATATACCTTTCGACCGCCTCGTCAATCTTGACGGTTGGGGTCCCGGGCACCATCAAGGGCTCAATCGCCTGAAGAGCCTCGGCGACGATTCGGCAAGCCTCCCGCATCGCCTCAATCTCGGCCGGTGTCTTGATGGTAATCACGTTACCGGTTCCGAGAGCGCATGAACAAGGCGAGCGAAGACTTCATCCACCGTTCCCTCCCCCGGTACTTCTCTGAGCAGGCCGGCGTGGCGATAGTAGTCCTTCAGTGGTTCGGTTTGCTCGGCATAGATCTTCAAGCGGCGCAGGACGGTCTCAGGTGTATCATCCTCTCGTTGGACGATGAGGGCCTGCCCCTTGGGGCACTCATGTTTTTCGGCCGCCTCCGGATCCATCAACAAATTAAACACGGCTCCGCAGGTGGCGCAGCTTCGGCGGGCCGACAATCTCTCCACAATCTGCTCCGAGGGCACCTCAATCGACAGTACGACATCGAGCCGTCGATCCAGGTGCTCGAGTATCCGGTCCAAGCCCTCGGCCTGGACAATCGTGCGAGGGAAACCATCGAAGATCGCTCCCTGCCGCGCATCTGAGGCTTGGAGGCGAGTTCCCACCATGTCAAGGATCAGGTCATCGGGGACCAATTCCCCGTGATCCATATAGGTCAATGCTTGTTTGCCCAGCGGGGTTCTCTTGCGAACCTCCGTTCTGAGAATATCACCGGTGGAGATTTGCGGCACGCCAAGATGCGCCATGAGCCTCTGCGCCTGAGTGCCTTTCCCCACGCCGGGAGCTCCGAGGAGGATGATCGTCGCAGGCATAGCTACATGCGGCGTCGGCCTCGGATACGCCCGGTTCTCATAAGGCTGTCATAGTGGCGCATCACCAGGTGCGACTCCACCTGTTGTAAAGTATCGAGTGCGACCCCAACGATGATAAGGATGCTCGTTCCCCCGTAGAACGACGCGAAATTCCAGCTCACGCTGAACTGACTGAGAATAATGGTCGGCACGAGCGCGATAAGGCCGATGAATACGGCGCCCGGGAAGGTCACCCTCGAAAGCACATTGTCAATGAACTCGGAGGTGTGTTTGCCAGGGCGAATTCCGGGAATAAAACCTCCCTGCTTCTTCATATTATCGGCCAGATCCACGGGATTGAGCACAATGGCCGTATAGAAATAGGTGAAGAAGACGATGAGGAGGAAATAGAAGGCCATGTACAGAGCCGACCCAGTGTCGAAGTAGCTCTGGAGAGAGTCTCGCAGTCCACTGTCCGGCAACAGGGTGGCGACTGACGATGGAATGAACATGATCGACTGGGCGAAAATAATCGGCATCACACCGGCCGTGTTGACCCGAAGCGGGATGTGGGTGCTCTGACCGCCGTAAATCTTGCGGCCGACGACACGCTTGGCATACTGCACGGGGATCTTGCGCATTCCCTGCGTAATAGCCACCACCGCCATGGTCACGAAGAAGAGCATGACGACAAAGAAGACATCAGTCAAGATGTGACGATTACCCGCTTGCACCATCTGCACTTCTTCAAATACCGCGTACGGAAAGCGGTCGATGATGCCGATGAAGATGAGCAGACTGATTCCGTTTCCGATGCCACGCTCCGTGATCTGCTCTCCCAGCCACATGATGAGCGTTGTTCCGGCGGCCAGCGTCACCATCGTCAAGAAGTTGAAACCGACTCCGGGATTCGGGACCACATGTGCTCCGGAAGGAGCCACCAGGCGCGTCAAGAAAATGGACGCCCCGCCGGCCTGGAGCGCTGCGATGACCACCGTGCCATAACGGGTCAGCTGTGTGATTTTCTTCCGGCCTTCCTCTCCTTCCTTCTGAAGCTTCTGGAAGTACGGGACAACGGTCCCCATGAGCTGAAAGATAATCGAAGAGGAAATGTACGGCATGATGCCCAAGGCAAAGACGGTCGCTCGTTGAAACGCCCCGCCAACAAACATATCATAGAGGCCGAACAGGGTGTTGGCGTTTTGCTGAAAGAACTCGCCAAGAGCGGCCGCATCAATTCCGGCTACCGGAACATGACCTCCGATGCGGTAAACAAGGAAAATCCCCAGGGTGAACAGAATCCGATTCTTGAGCTCAGGAATCTTGAATATGGATGTATAACGATTGAGCATTACTCAGCCACCGTTCCACCTGCGGAGGTAATTTTCTCGCGCGCGGTCTTTGAGAGAGTGATTGAGCGCACCGTGTAGGAGCGCGTGACATCTCCACCACCCAGCAGTTTCACCGGCTTGTTGGCCGAAGCGACCAGACCCGCCTGCCTGAGAGTTTCGGGTTCGACCTCTGCATCCTGAGGCAGTCTCGCGAGATCTCCGACATTCACGACCTGCACGTCTTCACGCCAGATATTCTTGAATCCGCGCTTTGGGAGGCGGCGATGAATCGGCATCTGCCCCCCTTCAAAACCCAACTTCCGACCAGCGCCGCTTCGGGACATCTGTCCCTTGTCTCCACGCCCGGCCGTTCCCCCTTTTCCGGAACCGGATCCTCGGCCAAGCCGTTTCGATTTCTTGACGGAACCTGGCGCTGGTTTCAGATCACGAAGGCTCATTCGCTCGCGCCCTCTTCTTTCGCCGTTTCCCATACCACAAGATGCGGGACCGTATCAAGCATGCCGCGGATCGCCGCATTGTCAGGCAGTTCCCGCGTCTGATGAAGTCGCTTGAATCCCAGCGCCTCGATGGTGCGCTTCTGCTTCGGGTTACGGCCAATCGTGCTGTGAACCCAGGTTGCTTTCAGTTTGTCTGCCATGAGATACCGGGAATCCGTCTCTATGTCTCAAAAACTTCACGAACACTAATACTGCGCTTGTCGGCGACCATACGGACATCCACGAGTTTGTCCAAGGCTGCGAGAGTCGCCTTGACGACATTGTGGGGGTTGTGCGTCCCCAAAATCTTGGTCAAGACATCGCGAACACCGAGGCATTCCATCACCGCGCGAACCGTTCCTCCGGCGATCACGCCGGTTCCCGGCGAGGCCGGCTTCAGGACGACGCGGCCAGCGCCGAACTTGCCTTGAATGGCGTGGGGGAATGTCGTCCCGACAAGGGGATAACGCTTCATGGAGCGTTTGGCCGCTTCGGTTCCCTTGGTGATTGCGTCCGTCACCTCGTTCGCTTTGCCCAAGCCGTAGCCGACGCGCCCATGTCCATCACCAACGACGACGACCGCGTTAAAGGAGAAGTTGCGCCCGCCTTTAACGACCTTCGCGACGCGGTTGATGTGGATCACCTTTTCGATGGTGGGAAGTTCCGAGGAGGCTTCGTCGCTCGGTGCGCCGCGATCGCGGCCTCGACTTCCTCTTTCTCTTTCTCTTGCCGTCATAACCTCATCAGAATTTCAGGCCCGCTGCCCGCGCTGCTTCAGCGACCGCACGCACTCTTCCGTGATAGAGGAAGCCGTTGCGGTCGAAAACCACGTTTTCAATCTGTTTTTCCTTCGCCTTCTTGGCCACAGCTTCCCCCACATGCCGAGCCTTCTCGACCGGGGGTTTTCCTTTCAGATCGTTGCGCAACGAGGGAGTCAGCGAAGAAACCTCCGTGAGAGTCCGCTGACTTTCATCATCCACGAGTTGCGCATAGATATGCTGATTGCTTCGGTAAACGACCAAGCGCGGGCGCGTCGCCGTTCCTTGCACGATCTTGCGAATATGTTTCTTACGGCGCTGGTGCGCCTGCTTGCGCCGCAAAGCTGCTTTCAAAAGCATTCAGTACCTCCTGCCGAAGCGCGGATCCGCGTGATCCAGACTCGCCGCACTTCCTTCGAGGGTTTTTTATTTGGCAGTCTTGCCTGCCTTTCGACGGACATGTTCGTCTATATAGCGAATTCCCTTGCCCTTGTAGGGTTCGGGTTTCCTGAGACGACGAATTCGAGCCGCGATCTCGCCGACCAGTTCGCGGTCCACCCCTGAGACGACGATGGATGTCGGCTTGGGAACCTCAATTTTGATTCCGGGTGGTGTGACGAAGAAGATGCCGTGGCTGAAACCCACACTCAGCAGGATACCGCGCTTCTTGGGTTCGGCGCGATAACCGACGCCGACGATTTCCAGCTCCTTCTTGAAGCCCTCGGATACACCGATAACCATGTTGTTCAACAGGGCGCGGGTCAGGCCGTGAAGGGCACGGCTGGGCTTCGAATCGGAGGGCCTCTGGACGCGCAATTCTCCTTCTTCCAGGGAAACCTCCATCTCCGGATGGAAGGTGCGCTCGATCTCTCCCAACGGCCCCTTAATCTTCACATGGTGGCCGGAGATTGCAACATCGACTCCCTTGGGAACCGGCACCGGCTGTCGACCTATACGCGACACGACAAACCTCTAAACTTCAGCTTAATGACCTCTCGGTGGCGAAGATCACCAGACATGCGCCAGTACCTCTCCCCCGACACCGACCTGGCGTGCTCGAGCGCCGGTCATGATACCAGACGGAGTGGAAAGGATCGCGACGCCCAACCCGTTCAGCACACGGGGGATCTTGTCCTTTCCGACATAGCGGCGCAACCCCGGGGTCGAGATGCGTTTCAAGCCGCCGATAGCCGAGGCGCCATCCTTGGCGTACTTGAGATACAACCGCAGAAACCCTTGTTTCTGATCGTCCACATGAACATAGTCGCGGATATAGCCCGTGTCAAGCAGAGTCTGGGCCAAGGATTTCTTCAGCACAGAGAACGGGATGTCCACCTTGGTATGGTGGGCATGAATCGCATTGCGAATGCGCGTCAGGAAATCGGCAATCGGGTCGGTCGTCGGCATTCTCTCTCCACTTGTCTAACCGCCAGTACGACGGGCTTCACTCTGACTTCAACGGGCAGGCTCTACCAGCTTGCCTTGACGACTCCAGGAATCTCGCCCCAGAGAGCCAACTGGCGGAAACAGATGCGACACAGGCCGTACTTGCGGATGTAACTGCGAGGTCGGCCACACCGGCGACAACGGTTATGCTGGCGAACCTTGAATTTCGGCGTCTTCATTGTCTTTGCGATCATCGCACGACGAGCCATGGTGCTCTGCTTCCAATCTGGGTTTACTTGCGTTCAGCTTCTGGCGAGACGGACGACTCCGCTTCTGCCGGAGCAGGCTCCGTGACGGTCTCCGGCACGGGAATCCTCCGACGGAAAGGCATCCCGAACTCTTTGAGGAGCTCGAAGGCTTCTTCGTCGGTCCGAGCGGTCGTCACGAAAGTGACGTCCATCCCGCGAATCTTCTCTATTTTGTCATAATCAATTTCCGGGAAAACAATCTGCTCTTTGATTCCCAAGGTGTAGTTGCCTCGGCCGTCAAAGCTCCGGTCCGAGACGCCGCGAAAATCGCGGATGCGCGGAATCGCGATGGTGAGCAGGCGATCCAAGAACTCGTACATTTGCACGCCACGAAGCGTCACGAAGGCGCCGATCGGCATGCCAGCCCGGAGTTTGAAATTGGAGACGGATTTGCGCGCCTGCGCCACGGCGGGTTTCTGCCCCGTCACAATGGCCAGATCCGCCATCACAGCATCCAGGAGTTTCGGATTCTGGCTGGCGTCACCTGCCCCGATATTCACCACGATCTTGACGATCTTGGGAATCTGCATGGCGTTCTTCAGGCCGAATCGTTCCTTCAGTGCGGGAGCGATTCGCTCCCGGTACTCCGTGCGAAGCCGCGGTTCGTACCCCTCCGGCACGGGCGGTCGACCGCCACCCTTGCGCGCCGGCTCTTTCTTGCCTTTGTCTTTGGCGGCCTTGGCCGGTTTGCCTTCGGTCGGTTTGCCACCTTTCGTTTTGGCGCCTTTTTCTTTCTCAGCTGCCATCGGGAATCATCTCATTACTGACTTTTGCCACCCGAACACGCTGCTTCTTCTCTCCACCTGTCAGAACGGCTCGACCCACCCGCGTCGGCTGATTCGTCTTGGGGTCAATCAGCATGACATTGGAGACATGAATGGCGCCTTCCTTCTCGACGATGCCGCCCTGAGGGTTCTGCTGCGTGGGCTTCATGTGACGCTTGACGAAGTGGACGCCCTCGACAATAATACGCTTCTTATCGGGATAGACCTTCAAG
>Ga0315537_1001787_pt1 | contig 16710 bp, 15 predicted proteins | sample SalMarSW160270MG_FD_203091 | JGI IMG/M metagenome (GOLD analysis project Ga0315537, IMG submission 203091) | Salt marsh sediment microbial communities from the Plum Island Ecosystem LTER, Massachusetts, United States - Salt Marsh Sediment SW1602-70 ... | reverse complement strand
CAGAATTTAAAGCTAATTTTTTAGTAAACGCAACCACTCCTGGGCAGCTGTCTGAACCGGATCCCAGGGACTGGATAGTGGCGGCGTGTAACTCAAATCAAGATGATTTAAATCATTAACTGTCAATTTATTGTAAATCGCCGTTGCGATGATGTCGATCCGTTTTGAAACTTCTTTTCCATAAGCGCCAACAATCTGAGCACCTAATAGACGATGGCTTTTCCGATCCCCTGTCATACGGATGTGCATTTTCTTTGCGCCTGGGTAATAGACTTTATGGTCCCAGGATTCGAAATCCACTGTGATCGGTTCAAAACCTTCTTTGCGAGCTTCATCGTCTTTTAAACCTGTCCTCGCCGCTACCAATTCAAAAATCTTCACTGACTGGGTTCCTAACGAACCTGCATACTCACAATTCCCACCGATTGCATTTTCACCGGCGATACGCCCCTGTTTGTGCGCCGTTGTTCCCAGTGGCAGATACATGTTTTTGTCCAACAGGCAATGATAGGTTTCCGCACAATCACCCGCCGCATAAATATCAGGGTGACCGGTCTCCATTTTTCGATTGACGTGAATGGCATCTTTTACGCCGAGTGTTATTCCTGCTGCTTGTGCCAAGGTTGTTTGGGGACGGCATCCAGTAGCGACCAGCACCATGTCCGAGCTTATTTCAAAGCCGTTTCTTCCTTTAATTAACAGCGTTTGATGTTTCGATTCAATTTCGGTGACGGCTATGCCTGTAAATACATTCACACCTTGGCGTTCCAGTTCCGACCGAACCAGATTTCCTAATGGCGGATCGAGTGTCATCAAAACTTCAGGGAAATATTCTACCACATTCACCATGAGCCCCAGAAGTCTCATGGCATCCGCCATTTCCATGCCGATATATCCGGCACCGATAATGGTAATGGATTTGGGTTTTTGGGTATCAAGATATTTTTTAAACAGAAAACTATCGTTCATCCAACGTAAAAAGAATACGCCGGGCAGATCCAGACCACGAATTGGGGGACGTAATGAGATTGCGCCAGTACCCATCATCAGTTTATCATATTGAAGTGCTGTTGGATGGCCTGTTGGTCCTTTTACCAGGATCGTTTTGGCAGCAGGATCAATTTTTTCAGCCATGTGTTCGGCTAAAACGCAAATTTCTTGATGCTCGATCTCAGCCAATGTTCTATGCGCCAGATTACGCCAGTCAGTCACTTCACCACTTAAATAAAATGGAAGTCCGCAAATGCTGAAATTAGGATAGCGGTCAGCCAACACCATGGTGACTTCCCAATTTGGCGCCAGTTCCCTGGCCCGCAGAGCAGCGCTGATTCCGGCGTCACTACCGCCGATAATAAGGAATTTTTTCAATTTGCACTAAAGTTTCACAATTAAAATATGTTTGGTTTATAATTGGATCTCTCCATTAGATGAAATCCGCCAATTTGACATGTATCAAATTTGAAGTGTAAATATCAAGCAAGGATCGTTTTTCAGCTATCATTTTCATATTTCGTTCATCGTTTAAAGTGAATATCTTGGAGTAATATCAAGAATTGAAACTGATAAAATTCGTGTGCTCTCCATTAAATATCACCACTCGCCTCTTTTCCCCATTTTTATAATATCACAAATCTGAACTTTTAAGTTTAAATAGAAGAATCGAGGCAACTATTATCTGGTGATATGGTATTACGGTATCTCAGAAAAATCAGGCACTTGATAGTGTGACGAAATTGCAGCTATCTGCAATCGATGTATATTTGCAATCAGTTGTAATGATCTCAAAAATTGAAACAGGTCCTATTTGTATGATCTTGGTAAGAAATTATTCCTTTATGGTTGACGGTGAAAAACCATGGATCAATCTAACTTTTATTAAACAGGCTAAGTACAAGAACATTGCACTCCCATCTATAGATGAGGTCTCGATATCCTTGTTCCACAAGTCTATCTATGAAAATTCTCTCAACACTCGGCCCATTTCAATTTTTTATTAGAATTATCATACAAAAGCAAAAAAAATATTAAAAGACCGCCAACTTCATGTTGCCTTCATGTTGGCGTATTATTTTAGTGTCAAATGTTGATAGAAAGGAGATGGCTGCCTTCCCTATAGATCAGCGGGATATTGATGAGGTGAAACTCTGCGGAGGTATATGTGGCTACTGTTTCAACTGGGAAAATTCAGACAATGTTGTAAAAACAGGAAGGTCCTGATATGTTTCATTAATTCGTACAACCGGCCGGTTTGAACCGACTCCAGAAGGGGGATAAATGGTCCGGACTGCACAAAAAAAAAGAGTGTTCATTTTTATTCTGATATTGATGTTTTTCAAAATTCATGCTGCCAGTGCCGAAGAAAGCAATTTTGAAATAGCGGGAGATATTTTACAGATCGCAATTCCTGCCGTCGCTTACGGTTTGACATTTTACATGGATGATGACAAAGGGCGCAAGGAATTTTACTATTCATTTTTCACCAACCTTGCCGTTACTCATGCTTTGAAATACATCATAAACAAACCTCGCCAGGAAGGACATGGCGATTATGCCTTTCCTTCGGGTCATACATCGGCGGCGTTTCAGGGCGCAACCTTTCTTCAGAAAAGGTATGGCTGGAAGTACGGCGTGCCTGCATTTGCCTGCGCTGCATATGTGGGATGGAGCAGGATCGAAGGTGAATCGGACAAACACGATATAACGGATGTGTTGGGGGGAGCGGCGGTCGGGATGTTGAGCAGCCTGTATTTTACGACACCGTATAAAGGGATCACTGTAACCCCTGTTGCGAATACCAGACGCTACGGTTTAAATATCAATATGGCGTGGTAATTTATGGTGAATATCGTTTCAGGAGTGTCGGGTCCTTCCTATATAGACCAGGAATATATCGACGAGATATCAGCTTGCGGGAAAAAATGCGGATATCGCTTTACCGATAAATAGTATCGATAAAGAAAGGAAAAAATGCTGGGTTCCATAAAAATTTTGTATCTCACGAGCGATGGAAGCAACAGAAAAAGACGTAAAAACTTTTTTCATTTTTTTTTGCCACGTTCATCTTCCTGTAATCTTTCATGCGTATAATCCGGGTGTAAACTGAAAACGGGCTTGCAAATACGAGATGAAAGGAGGTGGAAAAAATCATGAAAAGACTTAGTATTGTTTCCGGTATCCTTCTGGCCGCTCTTCTGGTCTTCGGAGGAATAAATGTAAGCGCCCAGCAGCCAAATCAAAAAGGCAGCATCCGGATCAAGTGTGATGAAGCAGGATTTGCAGAAATGGCAAAAATATCCATAGATAGTGCCATCCATGCGGCGCTGAACGAAGTCCCGGGCAAGGCGGTAAGGGCCGAACTTGGGAACGAAGACGGCTTTCTGGTCTATGGGGTCGAAATCGCAAAGGCCGACCATCAGTTTGTTGATGTCAAGGTCGATGCGGGAAACGGAAAGGTTCTTAAAATAGATCAGGACCAGGCGGATAAGGAAGGTCACGAGAACGAAAGAGGAGAAGACTCCGACCGTGGCCATGAAGACAAAGATCGCTAACTGTAACCAGGGGCGGAAAATAATCCGCCCCTAGCTTTAAACGAAGCGGCGAAATTGATGGCCAGAGAATATTTGGCCATTCATTACGGCCACATGTCTTTTGGTCCAACCCGGAGGCTGGATGCGTTTCGTAAAATTGGGTGATACCAACAAGAGTGAGGGTTGATGCTACGGAGATGACCAGAGAAGTTTTCAACAGGAGCGAATATGCAGATGATTAGCCATAGTATGCACAGATGTTTTGACCAGATCGCTGGTTTAACCACTTTTTTCTATCGTTTGATTTTCACTGTAAGACAGGCGTTTCAGGATTCCCGCTTTGTGCTTCACAGTAGCGGCAAATTAAGGCGTTTTTGGCTGGTTCATTCCCAAAAGGAATATGTTCAGCGCCAACTTCTTGTCCGTAAAGGCGATTGCCATCAATGCGGCAACTGCTGTAACCTGCTGTTCACCTGCCCCATGTTAACAAAACAGGGACGCTGCCTTGTTTATGACGCCTGCCGGCCGCAAGCCTGCAAGGTCTTCCCAATAGATCAGCGGGATATTAATGAGGTGAAACTTTGCGGTGGTCGATGCGGGTACCGTTTCAACGGAGAAGATTCAGACAGCGATCGAAAAAGAAACTTAAGATCCTGCAACAGGATCGGGGACCGATAATGACCGGGAAACCAATGACGACCAAAAAGAGGCCGAGGATGGCCCGGCTGATGTAAATTCTGGAGCGCAGGCCAGTGGTACCGGAGAGCATGGAACTACGGGACAACACTATGCCTGGAAATATTAATTGGATAACTTTGGAGGGGCACCGTCCCTCCAACAGTTAGGGAAGGGACTAAAATGATGAAACTTATAAAAACATTAACTATTATCGTCGGTATTGTCTCGATCATCAGCCTTGCTGGATGGAATCAATGCAATCGGGCTTTTGCCGGTGAGAAACCAATAGCCCCGGAAAATAATCCGACAGGAGATATCCCAGACAGCCAGGTATTTGTAAAATACACTTCCAATCAGGGCGGCTACGATATGGAAGTGCCCGAAGGATGGGCCCGGACGACAAAGGGTATGGATGTTACCTTCCAAGAAAAGTTGGATGGACTTTCCGTCACGGTTACGAATGCAGCCGGCCCGTCCGATGTCGAGAGCATTCGCAAAAATCAGGCAGGGTTACTAAAAAAGACGGAAAGAGCCGTTCGGATTAAGCGGATTCAGAACATTAAGCTTTCAAACGGATCTGCCGTGCTCATGGTGTATGAATCAAATTCGGAGCCGGACCCCGTGGTAAACAAGCAGGTCCGTTTGGAAAATAGCAGTTATTTCTACTACAAGAATCATAAATTGGCTGAACTCAAATTGTGGGCGCCCCTTGGCGCTGATAACGTGGACCAATGGAACCGAATATCAAATAGTTTTAGATGGAGGTAACATGAGAGTTCTTGAGGCGTTTGATATTTACCGCTTTTATCATGCCGGTGAAGAGGAGACGCTCGCCCTGCGGGGGGTAAGCATTCACGTTGCCGCAGGGGAGATCGTTGCCGTACAGGGACCGTCCGGGAGCGGCAAATCCACACTCTTAGCGTGTCTTTGCGGACTTGACGAACCGGACGGTGGCTATGTGACGGTTCTGGGAAAACGTATTACCCGGCGGCCGGAAGCCGAGCGTGCGAAACTGCGGGCACGCGAGATCGGCATCATGCTTCAATCAGGTAACCTGCTTGATCATCTTTCCGTTGAAGATAATATCCGGTTGCAAATGTTCCTGGCAGGCAGGGTTAACAATCAGCGTCTGGACGAACTGATCGATCGGGTCGGCTTAAATCAGCGGCGGCATGCGCGTCCTGCGCATATTTCCGGTGGAGAAGCCGCGCGCGCAGGCCTTGCTGTTGCTCTGGCGGCTGAACCGAAAGTACTGCTTGCGGATGAGCCGACCGGTGAGGTTGACGCAGAAACCGAAAAGCGGATTTTGCATTTTCTGGATGCTTACCGAAAAAATGGCGGCGCTATTCTTGTCGTTACCCACAGCAACGCGGTAGCGATGTATGCAAACCGGACGATACACCTATTTGACGGGAGGGTTGTGGACCATGTCTAGCATATATGTCAATATGAAGGATGCCGGGCGCACCTATTTACAGGGGAAAATCCCCGTGCAAGTACTTTCATCCATTACAGGTTCGGTTGTCCCCGGCGACCGTATCGCCGTGGTAGGCCCCTCGGGCAGCGGCAAGTCCACGTTGCTGCATCTAATGGGCGGGCTTGACACGCCGACATCAGGAAGCATTTCATGGCCTGAACTTGGGCAAATAAAGGATCTGCGTCCGAAAAAGATAGGATTGATCTTCCAGACGGAAAGCCTTTTGGCACCACTAAGGGTGGTAGAAAATGTAGAACTGCCACTCCTGCTAGAAGGTGTGAAACCGATAGAAGCACGTACGGCCGCCATCAAGGCACTCAAGGATATCGATCTTGAAAAAATTGCTGACAAACTGCCCGAAGAACTTTCAGGCGGACAGGCGCAGCGGGTAGCCGTGGCAAGGGCCTTGTCGTCCGGGCCAAAACTGATCCTGGCAGATGAACCAACCGGGCAGTTGGATCACCCGACCGCCCAGCGGCTGTTCGATGTACTGCTTGCTTGCATTGAAAATTCCAACACGGCCCTTATCGTAGCAACACACGATCAGGCAGTAGCCGGACGATTGCGTACAACCTGGCATTTACGGTACGGCAGACTGGAGGTGAAACAATGATTTTTATTACTAGGTGGCTTAAAGGGGTATTTACCCACCGGCCGGAACGTTTGCTGGAAACCATCGCCGGTGTCGGACTTACGATTACCATGTTGGCGTCCCTTGGGGCTTTCATCGCTTCAAGTTCCGTAACCATGACCCGGCGTGCTATCTCAGATGTGCCGGTAGACTGGCAGGTCCTTCTGTCCTCCGGCGCCGATGAAAATATGTTCAAAGCTGCAATCGGAAAAACCACCACATACACAACATTGGAGCGCGTGGGCTACGCTGATATAGCCGGTTTTACAGCCAGTACGGGGGGCACGGTCCAGACAACCGGTCCCGGCAAGGTTCTGGGGATCAGTGGAGTCTACCACACTTCTTTTCCTGCAGAAATACGCCAACTTACCGGGGCAACACAGGGCGTACTGGTCGCCCAGCAAACAGCAGCCAATCTGCAAGTCAAAGAGGGTGACACCGTTATGATTCAGAGATTCGGTCTGCCGCCTGTCCAAGTGAAGGTTGATGGCGTCATTGATCTGCCCAATGCGGATTCGCTCTTTCAGGCGGTCGGGGCACCACCCGGTACTGCTCCACAGGCACCTCCGGATAATGTACTGCTTATTCCGGATAGTCAGTGGAAGACAATATTCCAACCCCAGGCCCAGGTTCGCCCGGATACGGTTCACATACAGTACCACGTGAGGATAGATCATAATTTGCCGGCGGATCCGGATGCGGCCTATATCGAGACCACTCGCCTGGCAAATAACCTCGAAGCACGAATTTCCGGCAACGGAATAGTGGGAAATAATCTTGCCGCTCGCCTTGCCGGCGTTCGTGCCGACGCACTCTATGCGCGGGTGCTTTTCCTATTTCTGGGTCTGCCGGGAGCAATCTTGGCAATTTTGCTCACCGTGGCCGTTGCGGCTTCCGGGGAGAAGCACCGCCTTCGGGAGCAGGCGCTGCTGCGCGTACGGGGTGCATCGGTTGCACAGATTTTGAAGTTTGCGGCAATGGAAGCCTTGACGGTAGGCATCGGCGGGGTAATCCTGGGGATTGCGCTGACTTATTCAGTAGCCAAGCTTATTGCTTCTACCGGCATGATGATGAACGGGGCGGCCCTTTTTTGGATAGCCGGTGCAGCCATAGGGGGCTTTGTTCTATCGCTGACAGCGACGATATTCCCAGCCTGGAAACAGGCCCGTCATTTTACGGTTGCAGCCTCAAAAGCCTTGGTACGGCAGGCCAGTAAACCCCTGTGGCAGAAGATCTATCTGGATTTTATCGTGCTGGGGATTGCTTTTTTTGAGTACTGGCGGACGGCAAGCACAGGCTATCAGGTGGTGTTGGCGCCGGAAGGTGTAGCACAAATATCGGTCCATTATGAGGCATTTATTGCGCCCCTTTTCCTTTGGATAGGCGGGGTTCTGTTATCGATTCGTTTTTGGGAATATGGTCTTGTACGCGGTCGGCGGATACTTTCAAAGCTTCTGAGTCCCATTGCAAAAACTCTTTCCGGTCCGGTTGTTGCATCGCTGGGCCGGCAGCACATCCTGATAACCCGCGGTATCGTCCTGGTTACGCTGGCCGTTTCCTTTGCCGTTTCCACGGCCGTTTTCAACACAACCTATAATATACAGTCACGCGTGGACGCAGAGCTGACCAATGGCTCGGATGTAAAGATAAACGGTTCCACAGCTTCGCCGCCCGGCAGCAAACTGGCTGAACTGAAGGCTTTGCCCGGTGTTGCGGCCATACAGCCGATGATGCACCGGTTTGCTTATGTGGGAAAGGACCTTCAGGACATTTACGGAATTGATCCAAACCATATCGGAGAGGCGACCCATATGTCAAATGCCTATTTTGCCGGAGGAGATGCCAGGGCGACCCTTTCGGTGCTGGCTAAACACCCGGATGGCGTGCTGATTTCAGAAGAGACCAGAAGAGATTTTCAGCTTCAGCATGGGGATCAACTGAATCTTCGGTTACAATCTGCCACAGACCATCAGTACCATTTGGTTCCCTTCCGATTTATAGGTGTAGTCCGTGAATTTCCGACCGCACCCAAAGATTCTTTTCTGGTTGCAAATGCCGGCTATTTGGCCCAGAAAACAGGTACCGATGCAAGCGAAATCGTCTTGTTGCGTGCGGATGGTAATGCGACCGAACTTGCTGCCAGCGCGCGAAAAACAGTTTCTTCTCTTGCGGGCGCTCAAGTGACCGATATTGGCTCGGTACAACGAATTATCAGTTCCGGTTTAACCTCCGTTAATCTTCACGGTCTCACTCGTTTGGAACTGGTTTTTGCCGTATTGCTCGTCATGGGAGCAACCGGTTTGATCCTGGCCATTGGTTTGGTCGAACGGCGGCGCAACTTTGCAATTTTAGAGGCTTTGGGCGCCAAGAGCCGCCAGCTGGGCGCTTTTATCTGGAGTGAGGGTTTATTGATCCTTGTCGGGGGCAGTATGATCGGCACCCTATTGGGATTGGGTATTGCTCAGATACTGATAAAAGTATTAACCGGCGTCTTTGATCCGCCGCCCGAGCACCTCTATATACCATGGGGATACATGGCGGTCTTGGCTGTAGCTGCTATTGCTTCCACAGTCATTGCCATTTATGGGATGAAGATCATATCGCGCCGCCCTGTTGTGGAAGAGTTGCGAAACCTCTAACTTTAGGCACGTTAGATCACTTACGGCGTTCTTATTGTTTTTATCGCTTTTTTTTAAAAAAGAGGATACTATCGGCTATGCGGATATTGATTGTGGAGGACGAAAAGTCTCTGGCAGACATTATCAAGAAGGGGCTGGAGGAAGAGGACTATTCGGTGGATGTTGCTTACAACGGTGAGGATGGTCTTTTCATGGCACAAAATGAGCCGTCAGATATCATCATCCTGGACATCATGCTGCCAATCATCGATGGGATGACCATCCTTAGAAGGATTCGCAAGGCAGGAGTTAAAACACCGGTTCTTATGCTCACGGCAAAGGATGGAATGGCGGATAAAGTGTCAGGACTGGACAGCGGCGCTGATGACTATTTGACGAAACCGTTCCACTTCGAAGAACTCCTTGCTCGCATTCGGGCATTGTTGCGGCGGGATTCGGAGGTAAAGACCTGTGTTGTTCAGGTGGGAGATCTCTTCATTGATATGGCTTCTCATGAGGTGAAAAGAGGAGGGAAGGAGATTGCGTTATCCGCCAGGGAATATGCCCTCCTCGAACTTCTGACGATCAAGAGGAATAAAGTCCTGAGCAGGACCTACATATCAGAACACATTTATGACTATGACTTTAATCTTGACAGCAATGTCATCGATGTTTTTATCAATCGTATCAGAAATAAGATAGACAGAGGATATGAAACAAAGCTTATCCATACGGTGCGGGGAACTGGATATATGCTAAAGGGATGAGGAAATGCTTTCTTCCATAAAGGCACGGGTCATCATATTTTATGTGGCTATTCTTTTTATAATTCTACCCGCTTTGGGGATTTTTCTTTATATCAGCCTTGGTAAAATCATCTATAACTCTGTTGATTCGAGCCTTCTGTCCGGGGCAAAGGCATTGGCTACCCTGGTCAGTAACGAAAACGGTGAAACCCAATTCAGCTTCTCCGACGAAATCATGTGGGAGTATAATTCCATTAAAGCAAAGAACTTTTTCCAAATACGCCATTTTGGCGGAACCACCATTGAAAAATCAAAGTCTTTAAGAAATCTTGAACTGCCGCTTCCCTCAGACCAGAATCGAATTAGTTACCAGACCATTGACCTGAATGGTGAGCTTGCCAGGCTAGTCAACTTTCGTTTTATGGACTATGGCGACGATGAGCACGAAAAAAAAGATCCTGTGGTACGACGCAATGCTTCCGGTTTCATAATTCAATGCGCTGTGAACATAGACGAGCAGGAAGCTCTCTTAAAAAATTATAGGCTTATCCTTTCCCTCTCGATTTTCTCGATCATGATGATTTCCGCCGTAGGTGCTTTTTTCATTGCTAAAAAATCCCTTTCCCCCATAAAAGAGATATCCGATACGATAAAGGGGATTTCAGAATCAAATCTTTCAGAAAGGATAACCCCTCGAAATGTGCCCAAAGAGCTAAGAGGGCTTGCAGCCTCCTTTAATCAAACGTTCGAGCGCTTGGAAAAATCATTTAAACGCCAGAAACAATTCGTAGCCGACGCCTCTCATGAACTCCGGACGCCACTATCGGTCATCCTGAGTCAAAGTGAAGTTATGTTGCGCAAAGAACGAAGTGCCGAGGAATATAAAAATGCCCTTATCGCTATTAAAGAAGCCACCGGGATGATGTCAGAGATAGTGGGGAAACTCCTTGCCATGGCTCGTCTGAGTTCTGATAAGCTTGAACTTAAGTATGAAAATATTGATTTGATCGAAATAATTCGCAAGGGAGTAAAGCTATTAACCCCTCTTGCCGACCGGAAGGACATCAGTATAAACATATCGGTCAGTGAACACCCTATAATTCATGGAGACCGGGCGGCAATCTTAGAACTCTTTGTAAATATTTTGGACAATGCCATAAAATATAATATTTCCAAGGGGAAAATTGATATTTCCATAAAAAAAGAAGAATCTTTTATTGTGACGGAAATAAGAGATACCGGGATCGGCATAGATGAGAAGGATCTGGACCAGGTTTTTGATCGCTTTTTCCGGGTTGATAAATCCCGATCAAAGACTACCGGAGGTGTTGGTCTGGGTCTTAGCATCTGTGAAGAAATTGTAAAACTGCACGGGGGCAGGATCGAAATAGAAAGCGCGATCGGCATAGGAACCACAGTGTGTATCTATCTGAAAGAGAACGGATATATCGCTGTGAATTGAATTATTGCCAGATAGTGGAACCGGAAGCGGAACGGGCATTCAAGCAATACCGTTGGAACAAAAATTCAATAATCAGTTCACTATAAATGGGCAAGCCTGACTGCCGAAAAGATTCAAGTGAACCACGAGCATCGCCGAAATGGAAAGAATAATGATAACGAACTTGAATGTGAAAATTTTTCAGTGGATTCATTCCGGGGCCGGGAATCATCCGGTTGTGGATGGGTTTGCCGTTTTTTTTAGTGAAGGCGGCCCCTATCTGGTGGGGGCGCTGTTAGTCGTTTTTTGGTTTTTTGTGGACATAAATAAAAAAGCAGCTCTTCTGGAAGCAATCGAGGCCGCGATCATCGGCCTGGTTGTCAACCAGTTGATCGGTTTTTTCTATTTTCACCCGCGCCCTTACATGGTCGGACTTTGTACCCCTCTTTTCCCCCATGGCCCGGAGACCTCTTTCCCCAGTGATCATGCCACGTTGATATTTGCCGCTGCATTTTATCTGCTCATGGCAAGGAGCTGGATTGCTTGCGGTATTCCGCTCTTGGTTATTGCCCTCTTGACCGCCTGGGGACGGGTGTACAGCGGCATCCATTTCCCCTTTGACATGGCCGGCAGCCTGGTTGTTGGGCTGGCGAGCGCCGGATTGATTTACTGGCTTGCAGAACGGCTTAACCCTCTAAACATGAGACTGGTCCGGGTCAGCGATCAATTGACGGAGCGTATCGTCCGGACGAAAAATCATGGCACAAGGAAAGGGTAGCCCCTGTGCATTACCTAAATGCATTGCTGGCTTTTATCACCAACCACCCTGCCCTGGCCTATGGGGCGATCTTTCTGATTTCCCTTTCCGAATCCCTGGCGCTGGTCGGTTTAATTGTTCCCGGTACGGTGATCATGTTTGGTATCGGCGCGATTGTGGCCACGGGCAGCCTTGAACTGAAACCCATACTAATGCTGGCTGCCATACGAGGGTTTTGGGGACGGAGGGTTTTGGAGGGTTTTGGGGACGTAGATAAAAAAGTAAGTTTCTATTCGTTTACCAGACAATAACCAAACTCTTTTACCAGTTTCCCACCGCGTCTGACGGAAATGCTCGCAGCCAGTGGTTTCGACCCCAACCTGTCAGCAAGTTCTTTCATTGTTATCCCGAAATTTATTGCAGTGTTCAATACCCCTGAAAATAATGTAAAACTCTTAGGGAGCGTCTATCCGTGCTTTGCGTGGCATACGTTACCGGAGAGCAATTGCCATATTTTATAAACTTACTTTTTTATCTACGTCCCCAAGAGCTCCATGTAGTACACTAGACCCGTTACGACAACGATGGCAAATATAAGGGCTGCTTTAATGAAGTTGAATTTTCTCATTCTCTGCCCTCCCGCTTAATTTTGTAAAAAGCTGGTTGAGAATAATAATGCCCACTATTCCAGAAGAAGGATCGCCAATCAACTGCTCTGGTCTTTTCGTATCTGATGCAACTTGTCGTTCGATATTTACTCGAGTCCATGTCCTCGGAAGAATGGTTTATATGCCATATCGGTCTTAAGAATATGCTCCACGAGCCATTCACGGAGGTAGCGAAGCATAGCCTCCGGAACGACTACAGCATCGAGCATTGTAGCCGAGCAGAAGTCCACTGTCTTCTTCCGAAAGGCACGATGCTTAGAAATTTGTTCTTCGAGATGGGGATAGTTGTGCTGCCGCATCAGGTCTTCTTCTGTCGCAAAATGCTCTTGAGCGTATTTTGTCATACCCGTCAGGAGATCCGAAACCGTTTCAGATCTGGTTGTCGTATGAGGTTTCGCAATGAGCTGGTTGATCATCCGGACGAGATGTCTGTGTTGCTCGTCCAGCCTCTCAACTCCAACGCTGAAGTCTTCAGTCCAGGTGATCTGTTCCATTTTGTCCTCCTTTATCGCGAACGCCGCAAATCAACAGCGGCAAAAAACAGAGCGACTGATAGGGCGGCGCTAATCATCGCTCGAGTGCATTTGTCATGTTAGAAGATAATTTGCCTCTGGTATTAAAATACAAACGATTGAATCTCTAATATCCTTTTCACATGTGGTGCATATTTTTTATCCTCTTTGTTAATATGGCCAAGCCACCATTTTTTAAAAAATGACAGAGCTATTTCCGGCTCTTTATAAGAAACTGCCACTCGTGCTAATTCTTATGTCCGCTTTATTAGCTCTCTATGTAAAACAAAGTGTTCTTCGAGCCCAATATAACCTGCTGCTTTCATAAAGGCTTCTTCAGTACTTCACATAGGGTAAGAATTCCTTGTCTTGCTCTAAAATGTGATTCAAAAACCAGTCTCTCAGAAGGGCCAAAACGCTCTCCGCGGTCTTCCCACTTCCTCCGGCTTGGGAAGTCTCAAATTCCGCGAGTTGCTCTTCGAAGTACTTGTGCTGACTTTCGTGGTATTCCACTTTCGGATAGCCACTTAAACGTATCAGATCTTCCTCAAAACGGAAGTGCGTCTGCATATGCTGTGAGTTTTTTGATCATCTCCGGGGCCATTCCAGCTCGTTTGTCGCCCTTAATCTGAAGGTAGTATTCGTTCAAGTGCCCGAGGAATACCCTGTGCTGCTGGTCAATCTCTTCGATTCCAATTTTGAAGCTGTCTTTCCATTTGAAAAAATCTATGGCTCCTCCTTTGTCGTATACTGTATAGCGTTCCCAATGATTTGGTGTTTTCGCGCCGAATATCAGATATAAACTATCCGGCGATTTTTTGTTCCATATAGGGTTCTTATCTATGCAGCTATATAACATCCCCAAAAGGGATAAAAAATTGCCTAATAGTGACCAATTTTTAATTGTGTGTTATCTTGGAGATATACGCACTCGCCTTTTTTTAGGATTTGCATCGGGAATCAATGCACATGGAAGTGGATGCGTTTGAGACATAAATGTTTTTCGTTGGCTTTTGAAAGCTTTTTTCTATTTTATTTTCAGATCGTCGAAGGCCACTTTTTGTTTGTCGCAAACAAAAACTCCAATAAAACCATTTTTAAAATTTATCTTATTATTAACTCTTCCTATATATTTATCATTCACATAATAGTTCAAAACATTTCCTCTTACCTCTACTTTATGTCGATTAGCAATAGTTCCGTTTCCTTTATTGGCCGTGTTAGGTTTCCATCCCACTGGCTGAGGTTCTATATACTTACCATCAACGCCTACAAATATGCATGAATATCCATTCCCAGAAACAGTAAATTGACAAAAGTTGTTAGAATCATTTGCTAATAAGAGTCCATGCGTACCATTTTCAACACCAGATTTCCATGTACTTACAAGCTCAATATCAAAATTTATTGGAACAGGAGTTGGAAACTTAATTGTCGACCAATGACATTTATTATCATTTGGTTCTATGATATATTCTCCCCCAGATAGGTGATACTCTCCCCCAGAGAAAAGTTCCCAGACGCTATCCTTCCATGCTCTCTTACTTCTTTTAAACGACATATCACCGGAATGGAGTATTCTTGTAAGGCTAAAATCTTCAAAAAATAAATACTTGCTATATGCTATATCAACATTATTTTTAAATTGATTATACAGAAGTGGATAGCGCTCCTGAACTATTTTCAAATTCCTATTAAAGTCATCCGTGTTTTGATTGATTTTAACATTATAAGTATAGACATTTCCCTTATTTTCGACATTTTTTTTACTGACAAACTCTACATCAAATTCTCCAAGGTATAATAGCTTTCCCGGAGGAATATCGTATGTTTTATCAACATCAATAGTAAAATAATTCGTCGCTGTTGTACCACCTTGGCCAACAGTATAACTATTGTAGTGTTCCATGAGAAAATAAATATTATCAAGTGTGTATTCCCCCGGTTTTATTTCTGCAATAGTCGTCTCATCCAGATAGCTGACGTCATCTTTCTTAACCCACCCCCCACTTAAAACCTTACCATCCCAGGCGCTCATTTTTAAATTGGGCCTGATGAAATGTAATATTGGGTCGCTAACTGATTTCTCAGCTTCATAAAACTGGAATCCAGGAACATTTGCCAACTTTGGTTTGCCAAAGGAGTTAGTTCTATCTATTACCTTGATACGCCAGAAAACTAAGGATTGGAACCCCTGCTCTTGAGCCAAATGATCATTTTCCAGATTTTTAAGTGGACCTGAACTGGCACACCCCCCTATCAAAACTAAAGTTATAATAACTTGGATAAAAATGGAAAATCTTGTTTTTGCATTTTTGATGGGCATTGTAATGTCCTCCTTGTGATACGCTGCCTTACAATTTTGGGCTGGTTCAACGGAAATCCAAACTTTTTTGAACATTCCGAAACTCATGATATCGATACGATATAGTTATTCAGAATAATATTTTGGGCCTCTAAAAAGCCAAAACCGATCCCACATTTCTTGCCATAGTGCACGATGATTAATACCTGCCAACCAGCGTGGATTACAATAGATATTCCTCAATCAAAAAAATAAGGCGGATACTATATCTTGTGGTCCGCCCCTCACTTCAGAAATTACAGCTTGCCACGAGCACATAAATTCCTAAATATGAGATCCCTTGGAGGTATCAAAGGTTTTGAAGCCTCAGAAAAACCTGCGACATATTGAAGATATTCAAAGTATGGTAAACGTTTAATCAACCGACGCGTTAGCGGTTAGTTGGTTTGGTTTGTTAGCTTTATAGTATAAAATTTTTGTTTTAACGCCTAAATGCTCAAAGGCCGCTGAAGCTTTCATAACCAAATTCTTATCGCGACATAAAAAGAGATGACAAAAGGAAGCGATACCTGCATGGGTCATATCACTAAAGGACGCTTTAAAGCGTTTTACCTTTTTCATTTTTGAATCACGAAAATAGCCTATAAAGTTTAACTGGTGATATATAGCGTTTACTTTTTTTTGAAGCGTTCGTTCTCGGTCAGAGTCTTCTTCAAAAGGGTGCGGCTTAATCCCAAAAAATGTTTCCAAATCATCGTTTGGAGCATTCATTTTTTCTGAGATTACTCCCCAAACCTTCATGACAACATTAGGAGGACGGATGTTGTTTAGTATTTTGGGACCGATGCCAGTTTCTTCTTCAAATGCTGATATGGGTGATGCATCCAGTGCATCCAGTGTCTCTGTCATAGATGAAGTGTGGGTTATCATCATTTCAGGAAGATCAGTAAACAATGCCTTAAGTTTTTCTATTTCATGTAAGCTCATTTCGGGAACATTTACCAGCTCATCGAGAGCCCCCAATATGTAATGATGCAATTCATTTGCACCGCTTTCAAATATTTCTTCGAAAGAAGAATCTTGTTTGCCCCCGTAGAACTTCATAAGGATCGCTGACAGCCCCAAATCCCCCTCTATTGATTCTGCTATATTTTTTAGAAATTGTTCATAAATAGCTTTTGGGCTAACAGCGTGAAGTCTCGCTTGACCTGTTTGCTTAGACTTCTCACTCAAAACAGGCTCAATATATTTTGCACCAATCTCTTCTAATAACTCTAAAAATTTATTTTCATAGCCTTTAGAACGATGGATCTCCTTTAATGTCTCATTCGAATAAACTGGAGTCAGGTT